>Ga0228711_1011284_pt1 | contig 11394 bp, 3 predicted proteins | sample MedpolnodulmetaG_2_FD_177996 | JGI IMG/M metagenome (GOLD analysis project Ga0228711, IMG submission 177996) | Root nodule microbial communities from Medicago polymorpha collected in Santa Monica, California, United States - brown nodules | ecosystem: Host-associated > Plants > Roots > Nodule...
ATATATTAAATGATCAAAAGATTACATAATAGCTTGTTTGTATACCTCAAAACCCACAAGGGTAGATGTAGCTACATATGTCTATGATAGCTTTGCAAAGGATGAAGAAAAGATGAAGATTCAATACCCTAATCTTGAGTTGAATCTACTCCTAACTACCTTGTTTTGTGTTTCTCTCTCAAGAAAATACCCTAATCTCTCTCTAAAACCAGAAAAATATCAAAACTATGTAATAATGTGTGTGGAAAGAGAAGAGAAAGCTATTTATATGGGCCAAATTCATGCTCGTTCGCTTAAGCGACCATCTGTACGCTTAAGCGAACAACTAGAAAATCTTCCACTGGTCAATGAGAAGCTGTCACATGGGACCTTATCCTCTGAAGATGATGAACTTCGCTCAAGCGTACCATAAAGCGTGCTTGTGAGCGAACTTTCCTTTGCTCTCGACATTTTGTACGCTTAAGCGAACAACTGATTTCCCATGAGCGTCCTGAAAGCGTCCTTGAAAGCGAACTGGTTGGTTGCTCACTGGTGCTTGTTTGCTTAAGAGAACAAGAGGTCGCTTAAGCGAACATACCTTGGTTCAAGAGCTTCTTTCTTGGTCCTTGTTTGTCATTTCCTGCATAAATTGGGTAGAATCAGGCATTTAAGCATAAATGGTATAAATACACTCAAATGGTAGCTTTTCCTTAGATAACTTGCAGAACAAGTCACTGAAATGCCTAGATTAACACATAAAATATGTTACTTTTGAGCACTTATCATTTATATGATCGTATCATTAGCGTAATTTATCGCTTAAGGGATTTAGGATGTTACAACAAATGCCAAATAAAAATATTGACCTTAAGTAGAATTTGCTTAAGCCACGAACATGCTTAAAACGATCATCAACATCAACTTCAGAAGTTGTCAAAATATTATAATGACGTTTGACTGTGTATTAATGGGAAGAATGAAACTTCCAAATCCATCTATCAGTCATACCAACCTGCAAAACAACAAGTGCCAGCTTCCCCACTCACTCTCTCACCCACCTCTCCTCCCACGCAAACAATCTCCTATGTCACTCCCACGCCTCACCATTTGGCTCCCACCATAAACAAAACATCTCCACAATTAAGGATAATTTATTAACAGCAAGATAAAACAACCTAGCATTTCTAACATCAAAAGATACACATATCTATACTTACTTTTCATTATCCCAATTATAACCTTAAACAACTTTTTCTATAATAAATAACTTTTTAATTTGAAACCAAATTAAATATATAAATATTTGTTGTTTTCAAGTTATAAAACTATCCCTAATTGTGAGATTTTCACCATTTAAGACTCGATATCTAATAAGTACTCCCATTGGAGAGAAAAATTACAGGTCTTCTAAGATTCAGGGTCTCACTTAAGACCCTTAATTCATAAGTGTACCCAACAATACTTTTTATTAAAATAATATGTTAGTGTTGAAATGTAAATGATGAAGAGCTATTGTTGGGACTAATTTAGACCTTTTGTTAGAGTGTCTTCATTGGAGTGACTGAGTGCTTATTAGATACTATTATTAAAAAATTATAAAAGAATGATGTGTACACGTGAAACCCGATTAAGAACTTAAAATTGAGGGTTCTCCATTGTGGAAGATATAACAAACCAAACTAACAATTATCTACTTCAATGACACCAACATATAACAACAAAAAAATAATCTAATTTTTTTTAACGACACCAACAACAATCTTTATTATATAAAAAGTTGTTTAAGGGTATAATTGGGATAATGAAAAAGTAAGCATAAATATACGCATCTGGTTTGTTACACTTTTTAAATGATAAAGGAAAAAAAACGGTCATATATATATATATATATATATTCATACCATGTTTGTTATATTTTTTTTATATTTAAATTTATTATTTGTTACATATGTTATTTGTATTGAAAATCGAGTGCATTTTTGGAAAAGGCAAAATCAGCCCAAAAGATTTTTTTTTTGTTGAGGGAAAATCAGCCCAAAAGAATTGAAATGAGTTATTTTCTTTTTATATGGTATATATATAAATATGTCGAATTTACCCGTGAATTAAACGAGTCAAACTGTACATAGCTCATTTATTTAACGGGTATTTTTTTTTTTTTGGTACAAATTAACGAGTATAATTTTAAACTCAAGTTTTTATTTTTAATGAAAATCTTCCATACTATTTTAATTTAATCTCATATATCCCTAAAATGAATCTGATATAAACTTATATTATTCGATCAACTTATATAGTTCCCTTTACTTTAAAAAATAAAAATAAATTATCCACGTGAGCTTAACTCAGTTGGTAGGAATATTACATATATGCATATATGCAGGTGCTGGGGTTCGAACCCAGACACTCCATTTCTTCACATATAATTGTGTGAACTCTAGCCACCAGACTGGTTGAACAAAAAAAAAAAAAAAACTTATATAGTTAGTTCCCCAATTCAAGCCTCGCATTAGTTTTTTTTTGTTACAAAGCTACACACATAACACTTTCTTCATCCAAATAACCCTAATTCTGTGCCCTAGATTTTCTCTACCCACCGCTTTCCCCAAAATTCATTCGATTAGGGTTTTTTCTCCATGAATTCTGATGATACGCACGATGCCAACGATGTTGAATCCCTCGATGACGATTTCTACGGTGGTGAAACCAAAGATTATCTCATGGATGACTACAGTGACTATGATGATGATAATAATAACAATGATGCTGCTGATGATTACGTTGATGGTGCTGATAATTCTGACGCTCAGATCACTGAGATAAATTTTTCCACATTGAAAGAATCAGATATCCGGGAACGGCAGGAAGATGATATCAGTAGTGTCGCATCAGTTCTTTCCATACCACCAGTTGCTGCAAGCATCCTACTTCGTCATTATAATTGGAATGTCAGTAATGTTAATGAAGCTTGGTTTGCTGATGAAGATGGAGTCCGAAGAAAAGTTGGTTTGTTGGAGAAGCCGGTTTATGAGAATCATGATGCTAAAAAGCTTACTTGCGGCATCTGTTTTGAAGCTTGCCGTCCTTCTAAGATTCACACTGCTTCTTGCGGTCATCCGTACTGTTTTTCATGCTGGGGAGGATATATTGGCACTTCAATCAACGATGGTCCGGGATGCTTGATGCTGAGATGTCCTGATCCCGCTTGTGGTGCTGCTGTTGATCAAGATATGATTAATCTTTTAGCGTCTGCTGAAGATAAGGAGAAGTATGATCGTTACCTTGTTAGATCTTACATTGAAAACAATAAAAAGGTATGGCGTAGAGATTCAGGAAGGTGGAAAAATAACGAAAATTATTTTGTCTTTTTTATTGTATTTCAATTCTCTCTATTTCTTGTGATGAAAATAGTAGTGGAAGTGCACAAAAAGTAAAATTTTGAAGCAATATGACGATAGAATTGTGGTTATACACATGATCAAAATATGAACGTATTGTACTATTTTTCATTATAATTGATTTTTTCTAAGCATGCTTTTACAACAACAATGATAATAATTCACTTGAAAAATCTTTCTTTGATGTTTTATATCAACTTGCACGTACCTATGCATCATAGGCCCTAATTTATCACCTGGCAACACTTGGGTGAACTCCAAAATTGTGTGATGTGTGGTTCATTAGTATCTCTTATTGTTGTCAAACCCTCTTTTATTTTAGTCATTGCCTCTCAGTCATAACTCACCCTCTTCTAATCTCTTTGTTTTGTTTAGACCAAGTGGTGTCCTGCTCCTGGTTGTGAACATGCAATTAATTTTGATGCTGGCGGTGAAAATTATGACGTATCTTGCCTCTGTTCATATAGCTTTTGCTGGAATTGCACTGAAGATGCTCACCGTCCAGTGGATTGCGACACAGTCTCGAAGTGGATTTTGAAAAACAGTGCAGAATCTGAAAACACGAACTGGATACTTGCTTACACGAAGCCGTGTCCCAAGTGCAAGAGACCAATTGAAAAAAACCTTGGATGCATGCATATGACATGTACTCAACCTTGCAGATTTGAATTTTGCTGGCTATGCCTTGGATCATGGAGAGACCATCGCAATTGCAATGGTTATGGAACAGCTATACAAGATGAAACTGAAAAAAGAAGAGAAATGGCAAAGAAATCATTGGAGAAGTACACACATTATTATGAGCGGTGGGCTAGCAACAATTCTTCAAGGCAAAAAGCTATTGCTGATCTACACCAGATGCAAACTGTTCATATGGAGAAGCTTAGTGACACACAGTGCCAACCTGAGTCGCAGCTTAAGTTCATAACCGAGGCTTGGTTACAGATAGTTGAGTGCAGGCGGGTATTGAAGTGGACATATGCATATGGATACTATTTAGATGAGCATGAGCATGAGCATGCTAAAAAGCAGCTCTTTGAGTACTTGCAAGGTGTGGCAGAATCAGGTTTGGAGAGACTTCATCTATGCGCCGAAAAGGAACTCCAAGTATTCCTCAGTGTTGAAGCCCCGTCTGAAGAATTCAACGATTTTCGCTCAAAACTGGCTGGATTGACCCGTGTGACTAAAAACTTCTTCGAGAATTTGGTTAGGGCATTAGAGAATGGTTTATGTGATGTGGATAGTAATGGAGCTGCTACAAGCAAAGCAACAAGTTCAGAAAATGTTGCAGGTAAGGGAAGAAGCGGAAGAGGAAATGGGACGAATCAAGCTACCTTGTCCAGCAGATTAACTTATGATAATGAGTGGTATTGTGAGCAATGTACCTATGCAAACGTTGGATCTGCCACTGAATGCGCCATGTGCAATGAGTGGTATTGTGGGCAATGTAGCTATGCAAACGTCGGATCTGCCACTGTATGCGCCATGTGCAATCAACAGCGTCAATGACGCACTATAAACACATGTCTTCTGCTCGAAGGCCTGTTAGATAATAAAGTTATTGGCTATGTTATTGGGCCTGTTAGTTTAGAGTCTATTAGGTTTTTATTTATATTCTCTTATATCCTTTTGTAATGCCAAACTATTGGTATTCTATGAAACTCTAATCGTCATCTTTGTTTTGTTATTGTCTTTGAAACCTAGATTGTTAACATGGTCTCGGGAGCTTTTTTGATCCACCTTGAACTACGGTTTCGCTTCCGTTATTGAGTTCCTAAAAAATTTGAGAAAACATTTGCGTTGTTTTTTGGATGATTGGTTCAAATTTGCGGTTTTTGTTCTGTTGAAGAAAATTGAATCTGTTGCTTTTGTTCAGTTAGCAATATGTGGTCTATTCTTTTGAATTTGTGCTGCTGTGTTTTGCGTCACTATTGGTGCTATTTTCAGTGGTTGTACGTTTTTGCTTGTGTTGTTCGAGGAGATGTGAGTGTCTGTCTTTTGTTTTTGAAGTACTTGTTCCTGGCATCAAGTTCTGTTGATTTTGAGAATGTATTTGTTTTGTGTTTTTGGTGATGGTTATTTTGATGGAAGGTTGTTATATTTGATGGTTTTTGTGCCTCCGCTGCTAAAAGAAATTTTGGATCGCAAGATGGATTTTAAGACTTTGCAAGGTAATTTTGTTGGGTCTTTCGGCTTTGCAAGGTGATTTTGTTTGTTTGAATGTCTCCATTAATTGGTGAATTCATGAATATTTTTGTTATTAATTTGATGGATAGTCTCATTGTTGGGTTGATGAATATGTTGGGTTATTAATTTTGATGAATATGTTGGGTTATTAATTTGCCAAATTCTATGGTGCACCCAATATATTTGAGTGTATCGATACACTTATTTTTTAAATTAATAATTAAATGAGTTGTTTTTTTGAAAAAAAATATATTTTTTTTATCACTTATAATTATAATAACTAAATCTTATTCATCAAAAGTGTCAACGAAATACAATTAATTTTTTTTGAATTTTTATCACTCATAATTGAGAACATTGATTATTTTGGCTTAAAGGTATGTTTAGTCCTTGCAAATAAGTGCCATTTAAAATTTCGTCCCTGTAATCGCTAATCCTGGCAATTTACCCTTGCAAAGTTTAATCATTTAAAATTTCGTCCCTTAACCCACTCAATGACTGCCACGTCATCAAATTTCGTCCCTTAACCCACTTACGTGGCAGTCATTGAGTGGGTTAAGGGACGAAATTTTAAATGATTAAACTTTGCAAGGGTAAATCGCCATGATTAGCGATTACAGGGACGAAATTTTAAATGGTGCCTATTTGCAAGGACTAAACATACCTTTAAGCCGATTATTTTTTACTAAAAAAAATTACAATAATTTTTATAAACAATGAAATGATATTTTTTCTTATAAAATGATGTTCTATAAAATATAAATATTGACAAATAACTATTTATTACACAAAAAATGATTGTTTATTTATAAAATTATAAAGGAAGAGTACCGATACACCTCACTTTATGAGTGTACCGTAGAAGTTCCCTATTAATTTTGGTGTGCCTTGGCTCAGTTTTTTGTTTGTCTCTCATTGCAATGTCTCTCCCTCGTTATTGGTTCTCATTGGTTATTCAATTTGTCTTGGTTTGGTTTTGTTCAGATTAATTTTGTTCAGTTTAATTTGGCTTCGTTTCGTTTAATTTATTTGGATGTTGGGTGAGTCAAGATAATGTTCACAACTGGTTTGTTTGTTTGGTTGGTGTGTCAAGTGCTCACAATTTAGTTAATTGGTGAGTCATGTGTTCACAATTTGTTTGTGAAGTGTTCTCATTAAACAACAATGTTATATCCCACAAATTTCAAAGCCACAAATTCCACGAAATAGTGTAAATGTAGTTATAATTTTGTATTATTTTAATATTAAAAAAAAATAAAAATGGGACGCTTGGTGGAATACAGGTGGGTGTTATGCTTATTCTTAGTTTTCAGTTTTGCGTAGACTTTGGTTTCGTAGAAAGAAGCATTTCCCTTTATAAAACCCTAACCGTCGTCTTTGTTTTGTTATCGTCTTTGAAACCTAGATTGTTAATAAGACCAACACACCAAAAGTTGAAATGGAGTCGGTAATCATAGTCATGTGCTGGATTCTTTTGTAAGGCTATTTAATATAAACATGATGAAGGGGGTAAGTAGCGCAAGAAATGTTTTCTTCCTTGCACTCATAGTGGGTACATTTTTAATTTGATATATTGTTTTTGTTTTATCTTTAAAAAAAAATTAACTCAAATCCGACTCATTAGATTTGTGAACTAAGTTCAACAAATTAATTACCAAACTAAGTCACAAACTATTTTCGAATATGTTCGCTTCATTATCAACTCTACCTCACACACACGTCAATCATATTAACTTGTATATTAGAGTGTCGTTTACTACTGGCGCACTCCTCTACATTCCATCGATTAACCTTGAACGTGAGATTAGTGCATCTTTCTCAAGAACTTTGGTTCTACTTCAGAAAAAAGTACTCTGTATGTGATTCAAACATATTTGCAAAAATTATTTTCACTCTCGGCTCCTCCCATCACTATTCAACCTCATATTTTTTATCCAAAACAAAATACGAACCATCGCCGGTTGTTTCTTATCTCTCCCTATTTATTTTTCCCTTTCTAATTTGAATAGTTGGCAAACTGGACCACCCTTTGTTGTGTATTACTTTTATTATTCTATAATCACAGTTTAATACATGAATTATAGTTGTTCAAATAAAATCATTTTAAATGAATTTTTTCACACTTACTACAAATCTTAACTATTTGTGAACTACATAAATAAATATTTCTGAGGGAACTACATAGATATATATTATTTATAGAACAGCACATCTGTTTTTATCAATTAGAAATCCATATACCTTTAGCAACACGCATCATTACTCACTCTAGTTTGTCTTTTATGGTTGCTGCATACACTAGCCATACGTTAAAATGACCTCACAATTGTAAGAACTAAATTTTGAGGGGAAACAATGACAAGACACGTGCTATTATTATATATATAATAGATAAATAAATAATAATAATAATTACAACAACAACATCAACGTGTTTTTTGAGAGGAAAACAACAATGTGTTGTTTATCAATAAATAAATAATAATGTGTCACTTTTTTCATAAATATATAACAAAGGTTAATAAAGTGTTTGGTATTTGTAAATATCTTAAATTTTGTATTTAGTCTTTTAAAAATTTTAATCAAGTTTTGACTCATCAAATGTTTTCGGTTCAACTTTTGCTCCCTTTTTTTTAAGTTAATTCATATGCATTTTTTACATTTTTGAATAATTTTTTTTATCAAGTCGTCTAATGACTATATATTCTTTTTTTAGGAAGCCTAGTGGCTAGATATTCATCACATAAAATGAATAAATGGGGACGTTCGGTGTTAAACTCGAATCCCAGTATATTACATACAATGTCCCTTCAAATGAGATAAGCTCACTCAGACACATTTTTTAGGCTAGGGTATGCTCGGCAGGGACTAGAAAGGAACATTTAGTAAAGGCAGTGCTTAGGGGCTGTTATTAGTTGTTGCTTTTTTATTTACTTTGTTGCATATATTAGCATCATGGTTACCTTCTTTAGGTTAGTGTGGAGCTTTTTTTCTTCGGTGAGGTGGCTTTTGGTGTTCTGTTTATATGCGGTATTTTTTTGTATGTTTCGCTCTTTTCTTTTTTATCCACGAGCGGTACTGCTTTTTGTACAAATCGTCATGAATAATATTAGCTGATTAAAAAAAAAACTCACTAAAATTTAGAATTTTTTAACAAAATATGAAGTGAATATGAATTTTTAAGTACTAATAACTTCAAAATTCATATTTAATTCATTCCTTGTTAGAAAAATAAACTTTTGCATGAGGGTTTATATAAAGTACGAAACATGCATTTAGGGTGAAAGGAAAATGTCTCAACGCAACACCTCAGTCCAAGATAGGAAAGTTTTTCATGCTCAAAGATTGCTTACAAATGTATTTATATTTACTTACATCCAAGTGCACTAGTTTGTTCGAATACTATTTGTCTTTACATTTATAATAAGCGAAATTACACTTGTCGTTCCTTAACTTAATTTCATGTATTCATTTGATCCTTTATATTTTTCATTATAATTTTGTCCTTTTGGTCCATTTGCATATGAATTTTCAACCTTCAAATCTATGATTCATATGCAAACATAGATGAAAGGTCATATATTGATAATCCATAAGAGAGAAAAAAAAATCAAGGATTAGAAGCTTGAAAATCCATATGTAAATCAACCAAAAGAACAAAAAAAAAAAGGTGAAGTTAAAATCTACTCTTTAGTTTAGAAACAAAATGTTAACTAAGAAGTTGTTGACCAAAAAATTAAATCTATCAGCAATCAAGCAAATTGTGAGTTGGTGAAACCTTTTGTTGAGAAACAGGTGAAGAAGGTGGTTAGAGAGTGTGATGGCTATGAAAGTCTTTGATCAGATGGTATCAATTTTGGTGTTCTAAAATACTTTTGGTCATAATTCAAAGATGATTTTTGAGATTTATGGACGAGATCCATTAGAATGGAAGATTAGAAAAAAGGTTAAATTGTATGTTTGTTTCTTTGATCCCTAAAGATGTTAGTCCTTAAAGGTTGTTTGATTTTAGGCTCATCTCTGTAGTTAGGAGTATGTATTAAGTGTTAGATAAAGTTTTCGTTAATTTTCTGAAGATAGTTATTGGTAATGTAATTTCTAACATTCAATTTGCGTTTGTGAAGGGGAGGAAAATTTTAGATGGTATTCTTATTGTTAATGAGGTTGGTGATGAAGTGAAAAGATGAAGAAAGATCTTGTTTTGTTTAACGTGGATTTTTAGGTGTATTGCTTATGTGGAGTGGGGTATCTTGATGTGATGATGGCTAAAATGAATTTTCATGAACGTAAGTTTGGAAATTGCTTGTGTTAGTAATTGGCAGTCAAATGGATGTGTTTAAGTTGAGTAGGAGATTGAGACAATTGCTTTTGTGATAGTAAATGGCAGTCGAATGAAAATTTCTTGTTTATGATATTGTTGTTGAAGGGATGAATGTTATGTTGAATGCCTTAGTTGAAGCTAGTCTTTTTTCTATTTATAAAAAAACCATTTGAAGGTGTGTAGTCTCTCATCTTCAATTTCCGATGATATACCGATTTTAGGTGAAAAGAATTTGGGGAATATCATGGCCCTGAAATACAATTTTATCTTCTTTGAGCTCATTTAAGGATTTAAAGTTATATTTCATAAATATTGGCCTCCCTATAAGAGGTAATGCTCAACGGTTATGTTGGTCAAAATCCCTTTTTAAATCTTGGCCTCCTTATTGGAGGTAAAGCTCAGCGGTTATGTTTTTGGTATCCTCTGCTTGATCGAATTAAGAAAAAATTGTCTGGGTGAAAGAGCAGAAATCTTTTGTAGGGAGGTCGACTGGTTCTCTTAAAATTTGTCTTACCCTCGTTATTCGTCTACTTTCTTTTCTTTTTTAAGGTCCCTGCAAGTACAATCACCTTTTTGGTTAGACACATGGCTGGATGGGGGACCTTTATGTTTAAGATTTACTAGGTTGATTGAGTTAGCTAAAAATCAATTTGTGTTTGTTATGAGAATGTGTAGTTTAGGTTGGGGTATTGAGGGCGTTGGGTGCAAGCGGCGTAGGAGGCTTCATGCCTGGGACGAGGAGAAGTTAGGCAAGTGTTTTTCCTTGTTGTATAATACTTTTTTTTTGCAGTTAAACAAACCATGTGCATGTGATTGACAACTTGATACAGGTTTAGGTTATTTAGTTAAAGGTGTTTGTCAAAAGTTAGCTCATGTGAATTTGGAGATGTCATCTTCGATTATAGATATCATGCGGAACAAGGAAGCTCCTTTGAAGGTGGAGGTGTTTTATTGGTGTCTTTTGCAAAGTAGAATCTCAAATATGGACAATATGTCATCGTGAAATTTTACATGACATTTCTCGTCTTTGCTTAGGAGGTTGTCAGTCAGATGAATCTGTTAACCGTTTGTTTTTTATATTATTTTTTATTGGTTTGATAAAATCTGGGTTCTAATTTTAAATTGGCTAGATATTAATAGTGTTCTCTCTAATTCTCCTTTTGCTCATGCCACTCAGTGTGGTGGTACGGGTTTTATGCTCTATAGAGATACAATAAAGTTTTTATCTTTTTTGGCTTGCTTGTGTTTAGAGTATTTGTAAGGAGAGAAATGCTTGAGTCTCCTTTTACATGTTTGACGGATAAATTCCTTAATTTATCTTGGAATGTCCACCTTGTGATTACCAATTTGGCTTTGTGACACCTGTGTATATGAATTTTGTTTGATGCGACTTCATGCACATCTTATACTGAAATGGTGAATATTTTTGTTAATTTCATTTTGACTTCTTAAAAAAAAAAAAAAAAAAAATAAAAATTTTTTTTTATATTAAAAAAAACATTTTTTATA
>Ga0228711_1011286_pt1 | contig 11391 bp, 8 predicted proteins | sample MedpolnodulmetaG_2_FD_177996 | JGI IMG/M metagenome (GOLD analysis project Ga0228711, IMG submission 177996) | Root nodule microbial communities from Medicago polymorpha collected in Santa Monica, California, United States - brown nodules | ecosystem: Host-associated > Plants > Roots > Nodule...
TTTTTTATTATATTTTTTTTTATCAAAAAAAAAAAAAAAAAAGTTGTCATAAAACATGTCATAAAATGATTATGGCAAGTGTATTTTTTGACAGAGAAATGATATTTATACAACCATTTTGTGACAACTTTATCCTTTATATTCACGTTATGTTTTTACTTTATCTCTCTATTGCTTTGGTTTCAATGTCAATATCATTTTTGTTTATAAATTTATGCTTAATAGCAGTTTTAGCCTCCCAACTTTCTCAAAGTTGCAATTTTGGCCCTCTAAGAAAAAAACTACAAAACCGCCCCCTAAGTTTTGCATCTGTGACAGTTTTGGCTCCCAAGACAAATTTTGATTCGGTCTACGCTGACGTGGCACCCTAAGTGAGGTGCCACGTGTTATTTTTTTTACCAAAAATTGGCCTTGGGGGGCCAAAACTGCTACAATTGCAAAACTTAGGGGCAGTTTTGTAGCTTTTTTTAGGGGGCTAAAATCGCAACTTCGTAAAAATTAGAGGACGAAAACTATTATTAAACCATAAATTTATGGTTGTCTGAAAAGTTTTCCTATAAATCCTTGATAAAATAACACATCTAAGAGTTTATAAACATAGCAAGCTATAAACTATAATAAATCCTACAAATAGACCCTTAACATGTTTGTTTGAAGAGGTTTGGCTGTTTGTGATGAGTTCCTGATTGGTTAACATAGATTTAACGAAAACCACACAAAAAAATGAGATATTTATAGATATTGATTATGATTATTGAGTACTAGCACTAGGAAGCAGTAAAGTGAAGATGGGGCTAGCAACAGCAAGAGCAACTGTAAGCATTTGTGGTGCTGCTGCTGCTGCATCACCATCAAGCATTGCAAAGCGGCTCCATCCTCCTCACTGCCATTTCCTTCCAACCTCTATTTTCTCCTCCTGTATGTTCTCTTTCTTTCTTCATATATTCACTTTACCCTCCTTTCATCATCTATTCACATTCATTTCGTATACAACTAAAAAAATCATTTGGATTTAGTATATTATTTCATGATGAGTGAAAAAACACAACAGAATAGGAAAAGAAAGGCAAATGATTTTTTTTTTGAGCTTTGAAAGACAAATGATATATTTTCAACAAAAATGGCCATTGGTTAAGTAAATAAAAGTATCCAATAAAAATATTTTGCAGAGAAAATGATAAATTATATTGGAAACATAATTTTTAACACATTTTTTCATGATTAGAAGCTTTTCAAAGAGTGTATCCAATGCTCCTTGACCCGTGTCTGTATGACACTTGTCAAGACCCCATTATTAAAGGTTTTTAGAATGCCAACATAAAACAGCCTAAAGTACTTCTTAGTTTGAGTTGGAATGATACCTAAATTCTACTTTTCTTTTCTAAATAATATGACATCCTTCAACGTGTTGAGTAAATCGGCTGGTGTAGCTTCTGAAATTCTGGTTTAGCATTTATGACATTGTGGACCAACACAAACATTGGACTAGTGAACATGAGTTGACATTCTGTGTTTTCTGAGGATCCTGTTGCCTTGAGAAGGCGTTAGTCAGATACCATGTTTTAACCTACTAGGGCTGAATATTGTGCTAGAATCATAGTGAAGCAATTTGGTTAGATAATAGTATATACACTCACGGATTTTTAACATCTATCTAAACATCAGTTCTTTCAATCCCTGGTGATCTGTTTTGAGTTTTGACTCTGAATTTCTTTCATGGCAAATAGTGTCTCCAATTCCCTCTGCCTAGGTAGAGGTTTTTGGCATGCAAAAGCCAAAGCTAATCTTGTATTGCTTCTTAACGAAATAGGCTATAGTATAGCATGCGATGTTAGGGTCAGCATTAGCAATGCTCCATTGGAATTGGCAAGTGCTAGCACAAGAATGTTGGACACGGCCTTTTTTTAGTCATCAAAGGTAAAATCAGCAATGACTTTGGACAAATCTTTATTTTAAGTTGTAACAAGTCAAACTTAGAAATGCTCTAGGCTGTTTGACACAAGTAGGTGTAGGCCAAGCCGAGAATATTGCTATTTTCTTCTAAGGGTCTGTATGAACTCCTTGGCTATGAAGAACAATCCTCAAATATGGAATGGGAGATGTTAACCATGATTTGTCTGGCGAAGAAGGCCTCTAAAATCATCAGCAGGAAACATATAGAAACCTGCAACCAGAATTTAGTCATCCAAGAAAGTTGACATTATGATTATTAAGTATTTAGGAAAATATGAAATGATAATTTTCATCTATTTTCTTTATTTTCATGTCTGCACTCTAGTCCTGAACACTTGCATATAACACACTGCGTCTTACTTGGTTACATTGCTTTCATTTCTATGTGACATATATTGGTACCCTAGATGTTTAAATCGATTGATTAGACACAGCACTGTTCATTGTTTTATTCAGATTTATATAATCATATTACAAAAGAAAAAATCCCAATGGCTAAACTGATCTTTGTACCTATGGAGACATGCATTTAGGGAGTGGTTATACATATATCTACCTTGGACACCAATTAAGATCAAATTTAGTCATGCTTGAGTTTTTTTAGCAGTTAACTGAAGTTTCTTAGTTACATCATATTCCTAATAGCTAATTATTTATATTATGCACTATGCTCACCTTGTTGAATGCAATTCTTCAGTTTGTTTTCAGAAAAAAAGTAAATTGATTCTTCAAAAATCAGTTCAAGATACCGCAGGCTCAAAAGTATCATGTAGTTTACTGAATGTGGAAAGTGTGATAGATGATGATGCATGTGAATTAGTCAGTGGAGAGGAGCTTTCTTTAGAGGATGGCGATGATAATATTCATGCTTATCTTTTCAAGGCAGTAAAAAATAATAATGGAATTGGCCTATTGCTTCTTTCTGATGTTTATGGGTTTGAGGACTCCTCCACAAGAGATTTTGCATATCGGGTAGCTTGCAATGGTTTTAAGTATGTTTCCAAACCCTAGTTTTCCTCAACATATTGGTCTCAAAGTGCATGGTATGTTATCATCTCTTAAGCATATTTATTTACTTCTTCTAAACCAACTTGCAGCATTCTACTTCCTGACTTATTTCGCGGAGATCCATGGACAAAGGACCAGCCAAACACTCAGTTTGAACAATGGGTTGCTGGACATAACCCTGAGAGGATTGCAAAAGACATTACCGTGTGGACAGAATGGCTGGCAGATGAATTCATGACTGAAGGAGTTTCCAGAAAACTTGGCATAATTGGTTTTTGCTTTGGAGGAGGCAAAGTGTTAGAGGTGCTAGCCCAAGACCAAGATGCTTGCTTTGGCACTGGAATCTCCTTTTATGGTACAAGGATAGATTCGCTTGTTGCTTCTGATGTAAAAGTTCCCGTCTTGTTTATTTCAGGGGACAATGACCCACTTTGTGCTGTAAGTGAAATAAAAAATATTCAGACTAGAATTGACAGTGGCTCCAAAGTAGTGATATTCCCAGGTAGAGGTCATGGATTTGCCCACCGACCTGGATCTGTGGAAGAAGACAAGGATGCTGAACAAGCCTATGTAATTATGAGAGACTGGATACATGAACATTTGGTGTAAAAATGAAATGCCTTCAGACTATATAAATAATGGTGTCAGCACTTGCGTTTTAACATGCATATGATTTTTGTGTTTGTCTGTCAACTTTCCTGTACACTTTTTTGTGAACATTTTGGATCCATTTTTTTAAGTCAATGAATTTCTTATGGATTAGCAACCTAAATACTAAATCCCCCCACTTAGTAGTTGAATAAGGGGCATATAACTGGTGTATTAGGCTATAGATCAGGTTGAGTATATAGATTAACATAGTAATGAATTTTAAACCCAAAATTCATGTGAAGTTGATAAACATACATCTTAATAACTATAAAGCTACAAATTGCAGTAGCCTCTAGCCTAAACTTTCCTCCTAAATTGCTCAGGGCATTTTTTCATTTTTCTCCAAAATCTGTAACCACAAAACTAACCAATAAGAGATAGTCATATATGTCTGATTGCTTCCTACTCCTACATGCTTTACACACCTTCAAAATTCCAGTTTCATTAAATTTGAAGACAACATGACATGTATTCTCAAGAAGGCATCAATCATGCACGACGCGAGAGTGTGATATGTTTCAAAAAACATAAAGACAAAAAGATAATTATTTAATTTTTTTATGTGAAAGTAACTAAAAAAGAGAGTGGAAGCAGCAGCAGGCGGGTGTGGTTATGAAAATGAAAAAAAGAGTGGGCTGGGCGAGGCCTTATGGTTGAAACATAACCCGACCCGAGAAATCACATTGATTCATTGAGAGTACACGCACGCGGCGAGTGGAAGAGAAGAGAAGAGAATAGAGAGATCGATCTTGTTTGAATTCAACTCGTTCCGTTCCGATGGGTGAAAACAAAGAACAATTAATTCCTCAAAAGTATGACGTCGATGCCAAATGGGATGCTTGCCTTGATCTCACTGTCCGCCGCTTCGTTTACTCCTCTTTTGCCGGTGCTTTTGGCGGTCTCCTCCTTTTCAGTCAGTACCTTCTCCAACTCTCTCTTTCTTTTCTTAATCGAATGCTTCGTTAATTCTAATTCTATAACTTTTTTAATTTAATATCGTTGTTTTTTTTCAATTCTTAACAATGCTCTTGTGTTGCTTGCTGCTTCAAACACTCTTTGGATAACACAACTTATTTGCACCTTATACCACAAACACTTGACTTATTATCATGCTAAGCAATTAAGTTTAATTATTTTTGTATCAATGCTACATAATTATTGATGCCTGGCATTTGTTAAATGTAATGAAAAACAGCACCTATAGACAAGTGACTGGGAAAGAGGAATTCAACAATAAAGCATGTTAATCTTCAGTGCAATTTAGCTATTATTGTTAGACTGGTGTATTGTCGGAACATAGAATAAGCATTCAATTTGGTGCTCAAGCTATCACGCTCATCAATTTAGTCCTTAAACTATAAAAATCAATTTAAAGGTCCTTAAACTATTATCTCATCCAACTATTTCACCCCTCTGTTAACAAAATTGGTTGTTTTTCATCATAGTTTAAAGACGAAATTCATGTATTTTCCATAGCCTAGTTGATTTTAATAGTTGAGGGACTAAATTGACGAGAGAGTGATAGTTTAGGGTTCAAATTGACTGTTTATTGGTGCAAACATAGAGATTGTACTGCAGAAAACGACTTGTGCTTGACCATAGTGAGCAACAAACAGGAAATCAATAATTTTTTATCCAACTGGGGGACTACGAAATCAGAAAGGAGGTAAAGTAGGGGGGCCAAAATCGCACATTTGAAACTAAGGTAGTTAAAATCGCACAATTTAAAAGCTAGGGGGGCCAAAACTGGAATTAAGCCAAATTTAATACTTCAAATCAATGTGTCAAGATTGGGATCTTTACTACGATTGGGAGGGGCTAGCATGATCGTAACACGTAAAATTGCAACTAGGATAATTAGATCCTACTAAGTAATTGTAATTGCCTAGGATTTGGAGGGCTAGCAGCATTGCAAAATTAAGTAATTGCCTAGGATTTGGAGTGCTAGCAGCATTGCAAAATTTAAGATGGGAACCAAGATCGTAAGATCCTACCAACTTGAAAAATTATACACACATATTACATAAACTAAATTAGTAAATTAACCCTTCTCCATTTACAATTAGTTGACTGTTAGCTTTAAGTCGATCAACCTGATCATCAGGACTAACTTTAACTAAAAAGGTCCATGATCCATTTATATCCAACAACTGACTTCTTAGAGAGGAGGAACAAGGGCCTAAATCCCATTGCTCTGAATAGGACATATTTCTTCAACCATTGTTTGGCGTCATCTGTGATGGCAAATAGCTTCACCTACTGTCCAAGGAATAGATACAAATGTCAAGAAAGACAGACTAGCAACATGCAAATATGACAGGCAATGAGAGCTCAAAGTAACATAATGAGGAGAAAGGTTATGAGTGGACTGGGTATCTTTTCAGATTGTAATAGGAAGGTTAAGATTAGGAGGTCGGGTCAGTGTTGGTGGAGGATAGTCCATGGGTGTTGCATTTGCAATCAATGTAAGTGGAGGCATAGGTGCTGAAGGTGGAGCCAACTGGCGATGATAGACCTGCAATGCACATATAGGAGCAGGGTTTTCTTGAATCTAGGGTACTGGTGGTGGTGTGTACTTATCTAAGTTGGTATTCCTTCTTAAAAAAATAAAATAAAATTGGTATTCATTGATCACCTATTTTGCAAAGTCTGCAGATCATTTATCTAGGGAGTCCCCAAATTATAAATATGGAATTAATTTAGTTATTTTTATTGTACTAGGGAGTCCCCAGACTCGCTGGGCTTCTATTGCTTTTGGTGCTGGAGTGGGAATAGGATCTGCATACACAGAATGTTCTCGTCTGTTTGATGGATCTCCAGCAAAGCTAGCACAACATAAGGACTCAGAGGTAGCACAACCTAAGGCCTCAGAGGCTCCTACTCAGGTGGGATTTGTCTTTTATTCTCTTGTTTATATATATATGTATATATATATATGGGTTATGCTAACAAGTATCCTAAGTGCATTTGTTAAGGAAATCAAAAGTAGTAGGTTTGCATTGGATTCAACAATATTTTAACTTTTAAAAAGTTAATTTCATCACTTTTCACCGTTTCCCAATGCAATATTTCTATTTTTATCCTCTTGACCAATGCCCTAAGGGCACTCTTTAGCATTTCCCTATATATATATATAGGGGATGTATCAAGTGAGAGGAGTTTTTATTTATCAAGAGAGATGAGAGGACTCATTAGTAGCCATTAGATCAAATTGTACGGATCAGATTAAAAGCTCCATATAAAATTAATTACACATGATTATTTTCCCTTCTTTTTATTCGCTTCTCCCCGTTACCCCTTCTCCTTCCTCCTTCTTTATCGGTTTTCACCTTTCTTCTCTCTCGAGCTCCATCGCTCAAACCCAATTTTTTGTACCACTCATACACATTAATAATTAACTTCTCAACTTTGTACATTTTTTTTTTCCAATCAGTTTAATTAAAAAATTCTTTTCATGCACAGTTGGTAGCAACTTTAGTGCTCAAGGATGCATCCATGGTAATGTGAGGAAATGAGCTATGGAGCCGTTAGGAATTTTGTTTCTACTAATTTCATATCGATATAAATTATTAGTTTAGAAAAACCATTAGTTTCCATGATAAAAAACCATAGAATTTGGAATTTGTTATATGAACTTTTAATTAATTTTGAGAAACATGACACCAACCAAATTAGGGATAACAAGACATAGGTAGGCATGGCAACAAAACCCGTGCCCATGGGTACCAGCCCAAACCAACCCCGATTTGACTGGGTTTGGGTTTTCCCAAATTTCAAAATACGGGTACGGGACGGGTAATGGAGATATATGTATCCACCCCGAACCCATACCCAAACCCTACCCGAATGTAGAAAGGTCATATATGTTTTTTTGTTGAGGAGGTTAATAATGATATGTCATGTTATTTTGTTTTGATAATTGTCATGATATAAAAACTTTCATTGATAGTTAAAGGATCAACCGAATTATTCGGTAAGGAAATGTTAAAATGAGCGCAAATTGTTGGATACTGCATTACAACATTACCATTGAAGCTTAAAAAAAAACTCTTTTTTTACTAAAAAAAATTGATTCACTGCGGGGATGGGGATGGGGCGGGAATACCCAAATCCATTGGAGACGGGGATGGGATTCAATTTCTCAGCCTCGTTGGGTATGGGTAGGGTAACGGGTAAGTATATGGGAGTAGGGGATGGGGACGGCAAAACCCGTCCCCACCCCGCCCCATTGCCATGCCTAGACATAGGTATGAATTGGAGAAGAGCTTAAAAAATGTAAAAAATGCAGAAAGGGAACAAGTGGAGTTGATTTACCGAATAGAAAAATTCGTTCAACTTTGAAGTTTGAATTGCATCTGAACCTTTTCCGATAGAGGAGGAAGGAGAAGGGGTAACTCATAAAGATGAAGAATGAGAAGCGAATAAAAAGAAGAGGAAGAATAAAAAGAAGAGGAAAAGTCATGTGTAATTAATTTTATATGGAGCTTTTAATCTGATCTGTACAATTTGATCTAATGGCTATTAATGAGTCCTCTCATCTCTCACAATAAAACTCCTCTCACTATATATATATATAATCATTTAGCATGATTGATCAATGCATAAATGTCCCAAGAAGGTGATCGTAGCTCTGTTGGTGATCTAAGGGACACCAAAGGAGATATAAGCAGGAGGACCAGGGTTTGATCCCTGGAAACTAAAATAACCACTAACATTTGTTTATAAAAAAAGTGCATGAGATATGTTGATAGCTACCACCAGATGGTAGAGTCATAGGGTTAAGAAATGCATATTTCCTGTATAACTTAAATTGGTAATGGTATAATTAAGAGGGTTAAAAGATGTTGGAAGGTATATAGCAGAGAAAGTTGCAATCGAAGAAAGAGGTAATTTGTGTGTGCCCATGTTTGGAAGAAGAAACTGTCTAAATTAGCACACTAGACTTTGAAACCTCCATATTTGAATTTTTCTCGTAGTCATCTTTAAAAGATAAAAATGTGTAGCCTAAGATACCCACTCAACTTTGAGTGACATGCAAATACGCATGCTAGTTAATAGTTATGTTCTCTGCATGCGGAAAGAAGTTATACTTATACTCTTACTTCCTCATGTAAATTGTCAAGGGAGCGTGAATGGACGTGACATATTTGGTTATGGCCTATGGGAATGAATAGAAGCATTAGAGCATACATTGCTGTGAACTAGTTTAAGTGTTATATTTAATTTGAGTGTCAACAGCCGAAGTTGGTGTAGTAACTGGCCAATTCAGTTAGATATGTATTTAGTGAATTCAGTTGAGAACCTAACTAAGTATATTTCGTGCTTTTGTTTCCAGATTGTGCAGGATTCTGAGTAGATGCTATATTTGGTTCCTGGACAGTGAAACAGAACATTTTCCTGACTATTGATTGTTCCTTTACTCAGTTATAGCTATTGAAAATGTTGCACTGCATGATCATAAATTAACAATACCGCCAATGGAAATTTATTTCCAAGCTGTTATCCTTTTGTTCTCCTGTAATTCTGCACTATGTTTATGTTCTGAAAGATAAAAGGTTAAAAAAAATGGTTTCTTCAGATCTACTATTATCTTATTCCATACGGGTGTTTTAAAAGTTGAATTGGCGATTTAAGCAGCAATAAGAATTCTTTATGCCTACATGTATTTTGCATACGATGTTTGAATTAATAGCAAGGTTAGTTATATAATAACTTGTATAAAGACAAGGGTGTTTGTACCAAAAAAATATCACTGATAAGTCATCTAAGGTTTTATCTACCATGTTTCTCTTCCTTTTGGTTTTAAAGAACCTAATAGCGAAATTTGCACACACTAAGTGTGGTGGCAAGGGATCTTACAGGTTTAAATCCGCATCTCAACATATTAGATATTTCTACAACCCTTTTACTACGAGTTGCAATTCCAACTTTTTCATTTGTCTCCCTTTCACTACTGGTATTGATATCGTCTTTGATTTTTTAATTAAATGTAGTTTTGTCGTCCATTTGTAATTTGAGTCTTTCAAGTATTTTGCGAGTTGATTACGCTTTTTATTTATTTTTTAAATGAAAGAATTAAGGTCTCATTTAATTCCTTTTAAAGCTTTTAAACCTTGAAGTGGGAAGTTTAGTAAGAAATTGATAAAACTTGAAAGACTTTGTAGGAGATGAATTAGGGTTCAAAGAAAATAATGTGATATCAGTTGGTCATGGTTAGATTACTTACACATTATCTTATCTGAAGTTATTAGTTTGTCATGGATAGTTGAGCTCTCAATAACTTTTAGAGAATATGCAGCGAGTATTGAATGGTAGAAGCTACAAGCATACTTGGTCCAGATTGATTGAAGGTCATTAATCATCATGAGATATTATTACAATAGTACAAAATAGAACATCCTCGTTAAAGATACATTACAACTTACAAGTTTAAACAGAGCCATATACACCACTCACTTCATTATTTCACTTACACAAATTGGCCTTTGTTAATCTTGCCTCATGTCTTTTCAAAATAGATCAACAGGTGGTGCAATGTCTGATCAGTGAATTTTACAAATAGGACTGTCCATTGAAGGATTTGATATTCTTTTCCAGCAAAACGTTTCCTCAAATCCTTCCGATTGCTTAATCTATGTGCTTGTTCTCTTATAAACATAAGATTTTGAGAAAAACCAGAAGGCGGATAATTCCACCACACTAAGAGCAGCCAGAAGAGCATACAAATAATCAAGATGTGCTCGATTAAGATTACTTGCAAACCAGCCATCACGTCCATCTGTACTTGTTCCTTTTTGAATAGCAGAGATGAGAAAGCTGCTCAGAAAGCTCCCAACCCCAAAAATACTTAAATAGAGAGAAACACCCACACTTCTCAATTCATCTGGGACCTGATCATAGAAAAATTCTTGCAGACCTACCATTGCAAAGACATTAGATACTCCAATCAAGACATATTGAGGAATCAACCACCAGATGCTCATAGGTATTGTCACATCTGGCATATCAATTAGCCCGTGGTCACGAGCCACTTTGAGTCTTTTCATCTCGACAAAAGCTGCAATTACCATAGAAATTACAGAAAAAAGGGTCCCAACTCCAATTCTCTGTAGCATTGTGATGCCAGAGGGTTTACCAGTAGAGGTTCTTGCTACGGGAACGATAATGCGGTCATAGATAGGAATAAAAAGAACTATTGACAGACTGATAAAGCATTGAAGAGAAGCAGGGGGTATATAAAAACCAGGCAAAATTTTCCTGTCCAATGTAACACCTTGTTTTGTAAAGAAGGTAGAAGACTGAGAAAACACAACGGTAAAAATTAAACTTGTAGCCCATATCGGAACAAGCCTCAGGATTGCCTTTGCTTCTTCAACCTCAGAGACACTACAAACTTCCCCTTTTTCCTTTGATCCATCTGATGCAATTAATGCTTTGTTCAAGAAGCTGCCATATTTCAGAGTAATTTGTAAGACAAAATTATTTCCCAATACAAATTTAATAATATACAACATGACAATCTCATATATCGGTGATTATGGCAGAAGTTGTATAATTCCTTTAGGCTTTGTTTGGGAGTTTGAAGGGGAAGGAAAAGAAAGGTTTTGACGGGTGCAAAATATGTGGAGAAATAGAGAAATCTTTCAAAATTTTTTTAAAAGAGTAGTTTTTTAGAGAATGATAAATTAATGCATATGATTACTTTATTTTTAATTTTAAGAATATTATAACAACATAGATTAAATTTGAATAATTCTAATTAACTCTCCAAAACCCCCC
>Ga0228711_1011290_pt1 | contig 11389 bp, 3 predicted proteins | sample MedpolnodulmetaG_2_FD_177996 | JGI IMG/M metagenome (GOLD analysis project Ga0228711, IMG submission 177996) | Root nodule microbial communities from Medicago polymorpha collected in Santa Monica, California, United States - brown nodules | ecosystem: Host-associated > Plants > Roots > Nodule...
CACTTTTAAGAGGATTCAACCCAACGATCAGAGAGCTTACTCAAATAGTATGTCTCCGATCCGACAGTAATGCTCAAAAGTCGTACTCACTTTTTTGGATGGTGGCGTGTGATGACCATCCGACCTTATTTTCAAAGTACCACTTAAAAATTAAGGTATTTTGATTAGTGATGCTCATAGAACCGGAAAATATACACAATCACTTCATTCTTATTTTGTTTTAAAAAAAGGAACAAAGTGTCTTCTACTTACACCGCATAGATTAAAAATTCACATAAGTTCAATTTTTTATAGTTTAATTAGTATAAAATTTACCGGTGTTCAATTATTTTACACATATATATAACGATGTGTTGCCATATCAATCAATGAATATAACAACTTATATGTGTCTTCATATTTATTAATTGACAGTGTACATTAATTAAATTCTTTTTATATAACATAAATTTAAATTGAAATTATCCTGTAAGTGACTATAACTTAGTTGGTGACTATATCTTTGAAATTCTCATTTTATGTGTAAATATAACTATTAAACTATTTGGAAAAAAAATTCAAAGAAACTTAAAAAAAATGAGGGACAAACATATCTTGTCGAAAATAATTAAAATCATAAAATTAATTTTTTTAAAAAAATAATTATTAAAAAATAAAAGGGACTAAGAAATTGGAGTAGTAACAAGAATGGAGAAAGAGGAGCATAGGAGGATAGCGCAAGTTGAAGTAGCAAAGCAAAGATGCATGTGCGTGATTGATTCAATTCAACAATTGCCATCTTCTTCAAACATCACTCACTCCTGCAAACGAACCCTCCTCAAATTGGCACGTGCCGACCTCGCTTTTCTCTCCTCTTCTTCTTCTTCTTCTTCCCCTCTCAGGTTTCACTCTTTTCTCAATGCTTCATAGTTTACATGTTAGTAGCTCCTAACATTTCTTCACAAATATTCACGTGGTGTCATTTGATTGATTGGATGCATGTGTAATAAAGTTTTACACTGTCAGTGTAGACAAATTAAATTTAAACTTCTTTTTTTACTCTGTTAGTGTGTAGAAGTTAATCTCTGTTTTTAAATCATGTTTTCATTGGTGGATATTCTTGTTATAATGATTTTGAGTTTTCAAACTAAGACAAATTGTGACCAATTCTCGTTTTCAAAATTGTAAATTGTCGGTGACTCATTTTAGTTGAGTTGAGTGTTTCTCTCATGGTATCCCACATTGTCAAATAGTGGTTGTAGCTATGATATAGTATAGTTGAATTTGAACAAATCATTATTGTGCTGCAATACGCGATTTAGTACAAAGTATTGTCAAATAGAGGCTAAAGTAGCACTCTAGTCCCGTAGGGCAACGGAATTTGAACAAACCACTAGTTTCCATGACCTGCAATTGACGACATTGGTTTTAGTTAACAAATACAAGGACAAATTTTATGGCCATAAATAAGTTTCAGAGATCAATTTGATTTTAAGTATTCAATTTGAAGACTAGTTTGAAATATTTTCCTACATAAGGGTATATCTAGAATCAACTAACCACCAATTAACAAATTTAGGGGTGTTTTTGTCAAATTTGTCTTCAACGACGGACTTACCAGCGTTCTACAATCTCAGAGACTAATTTGGGGATTTGCTAATTCTACTTTGTTAAATTTGAATCCCTTGCTAAGAATAATATTATCAATTTAGAATATCATGCCATGTTATTTCCAAGTTGTATAACTTAACTTTGTACTCTAATGAAGCATTTTCAAGTTACAATAGCATTGTTTTGTTTATGACTTGAAAATTTTGTTGGATCTTCACTTTGATGTAGTGTCTTTTATTTTGTTCTATTTTATTTTTAAAGTGAAAATGGAAAGGTTCAAACATGTTTGTCTTCTTGTGTTTGAATCGTTTTTCACCTCTTCTTGAATGTAACTATTGACGCTTTCTTCAGTACTTCGTAATTTACGAGAGCTTCTGTTTATGTGATAATAATAGTGTCAACATTGGGCACCTGGAAGCAGTTGTACATATTCTACAGCAGCCTTTCATAAGTGGAGTTTCTAGAGTTTGCAAATCAATCCCACTATCGCCTTCAGTTAGTCGTGAAGAGAGACACAGTTCTTCTCTTAAAGATATCCATGTTGATGTGGTGTGTATCCTCAATGGGAAGCCTGTGTGGATTATAGTATCTGATAGGAATCCAAAGTACATTTCATGGAATGAGTGTCACAAAAGTAAGGGTTTGAAGCTACGTATTCAGCAAGTACTTGCTGCTGCCCAATCCAACTTAACCTTAAGACCGTCCTCAGTTATTATTTTCTTCGCCAATGGGATCTCAAGCAATGTTTATGACAAACTCCGGGATGAATTCGGGGCATCTGAAATCCGGTTGGAGTTTTCGGTTTTCAGTTCAAACATGTTGGAAGAAACAGAAGGTGACTGGATAAATGTTATCGCGAGATCGTATAGAGATGCACGTGTCCTTGAAATCAACCCTGCTGGTGACAAGGATGTTGTTCCAAATTCGGAATGTAATATTGAAGGTTCGACTGTGGATTCTTCTAAAGTAGAGATTTCATTACGAAATGCTGAAACACGGCTGCATCTTTTGGACAAAAATACCATTAATGGGGGTTCGTCTCAACTTGATTGTTCAATAGATAAAGCTGAAACTAGACCGCAGCTAATACAAGAGGGTATTGAAACAAAGTTGGGTGATACTTTCTGTTCCGTTATTACGAGAATGAAACTAAGCTCGCTGGACGATTCAAATTCTGAATCGACTGAGCCTAGAGATCTTTTAGATGGGAGTTATCTGCTAAATTTCGATACAACAGCTTTGATAGCTTTTGTATCAGGAATTAGTAACGGTGGAACAAATAAACTTTTGGCCACTCCAGAAATTGAACTGAGACAGCGGTTTAAGGGAAACTTTGACTTTGTGATTGGTCAAGTGAGTTATCGATATTTTTGCCACCTGCTTTGTGTTTTTGATTTTTTGCATGCTTGCACCTGCATGGTCATGAAACATTCCAATTATTCTCGAAACAATCATTATTTTATTGTGACACAGGTTTGTTTATCTTAAACATCAAAACTTTCAAAATATGAAGACCCAATGATCCAGTTTTGATTTTTGAAATGATTCTTAGTTTAACATTTGGACTTCAGGGAAATGCAAAGTTGTCTTTGTGAATTCCATTTTTTTATCACCATACTCATCACCCCGTCATTCATATTTTGTTACCAAAGTTTATTAAATTGATGAACTTTTGATCATGAATTTACTCACATCTCCATCCATAGTGACAGGCACAAAAAATACACATATTTAGTAATCTCCAGTTACTTTATTGATCATTTGTCCTTCCTATGAACCAGTTTACGAACCCTAAGTTATATGGTGTTTAAGTTAACTATGCAAATTCAATATTTGCATTGCATGTAGTTTTTATCAGCATCAAGTGAATTGACAAAAGCTTTCCTCAATTTTTGCGCTAGATAATGTCTGAACTTCAAAATCCAATCCATGTGGAGTTCGGTAAAGTCCTATGTGGGAAGCTTGGCATAATTTGTGAGAGTGTTCTTTCAGAATTTAAGGAGTTGGTACTGATGTGTGGAGGACCCAATGAGAAACTTAGAGCTGACAAGTTAATAAATTTTCTCAGGTGAGTTTAATTCCCTATTCTTTCTCTATTTGGACCACTTAGGTTTATGTGTAAAAAATAAAAAAGGGGAAGGATTTTTTTGACAGTGTTTGTATGAAAACTTGGCTCAAAGAATGATGTTTCCTCAAATATTGTAACATCGGCAAACATTTAAAAACAATGTATAATAGGAGAATAGCGGTGACATCCCTTCTAGACTCGGGAGTCAGGAATACCCAATAAAGACACATTTTAGATTCCAAGTAGATAATTTATTAGAGTAGTGCTAGGAACACTCTCTTTCCAACACTCTCCCAAACACTCACTTCATTATTGGTTTAAATCAAGGTGGGTCTCACACATTGAAAATGGGTTCCAATTAAAGTGGTGGGACATAAGTTAGTTTCATCCAATAAGAGAGTGAGTGTTAGAGAAAGTGTTGAAAAGAGAGTGTCCTTAGCATTACTCAATTTATTATGATTAGGAGAGCAGTGTTGTCAATAGCGGCACTACAGCATAGCAGTGTTGTTAAATGGTGGCCAGGGCAGAATGACATGATGAATTTTTTGACAACTGCCATAGTCAATTTGTAAAGGGATTCGCGCTATGGCGGATCCATAGGCCACAATGGCGTGTTTATATGGCAGATTTTTGGCCTTCCACCATCGACAAGTAGCATAGTGGAATTTGAACAAATTGCTATTGTTCTGCGATATGCTATTTAGCTAAGTATTTTCAAATAGCAGCCATAATAGCATTGTAGCATAGCGGAATATGAACAAATTTGCTATTTTCTGCGATATGCTATTTAGCACAAAGTATTTTCAAATAGCGGCCGTAATAGTACTGTAGCTGAGCAGAATTCGAACAGCTGCTACTTTCCGTGATCCACGATCGACATCTTTTGCTAAACTCGGTCCTACAATAGCATTTATTGTTTTTTTAACCTAATCTTGTATGTTCATTCTTGACATAGTTTCTCTGTTGATGTTTTTTCTCTCCAAAGTTTCCGATATGTAAAATAATATTTGCAACATTTTGCACTGACAAACTGGAGGATCACCACAGGGTTGTTCCTGATACTCCTTCAGAACGAATGATGGGCCTCCCAACAACTAGGAAGCTGGCATTAAAAAACAAGATTGTCTTTGGCACTGGTGACTATTATCGTGCTCCGACTTTGACGGCAAATATGGCGTTCGTCAGAGCAGTTTCACAAACGGGGATGTCCCTCTCTAGTATTGAACATAGACCAAGGGCCTTGACCGGTGATTAGTTAAATTACATGCATTCATGACAACTACTATCACAGCTTTCGCACACTAGAAACTAAGGTAATAAAATCTAATTTCAATTTTATGGGTTTGTCATTGCCATTTATCAAACTTCAATTGTATAAGATTGGCAACTGTTGAGTGTGTGTTTAGTTTAATGGAGGTATAGTAATTATTTGTAGGGAGGTGAAAGTTTTTCCTAGTTTAATAACTGCATTTTATGATTATGTACCAAGCACTGTTTTGTTCTGAAGACTTTGGTAGAATTGAGGCAACAACCACTGAAAAGGCTCAATGTTTTTTTTATTTCACATCAACCTTTCCCCTCCCTCATAGTAAATACCAATATTCTTGTTAGGTTATTTTACTCTGATCTTCACATCAAACTCTGCATACATTGCTCTGTCAAAATTAAGCATCTCACTCGGATCATTTTTTTGGCTTGAAGACTAGCACAAGCAAGCTTGGTGACCAACATGTGCTCTTACAAAAGAAACCTCTTTCTCGTGATTTTGAGTGCATAGGACATGGCAATGAATGATGCTACTGCACCTGCAACTGGTGACGCTTTTCTGGAGGAGCCTCCATTGAAGTTGTTGGTGGGGACGGTGCTTCAACCACTTCAAAGTGGACCCTTTCCAAATTTTGTCTGCCATAAATACAGAGTGCTTTTACTCTCTTATCTTTTGTTGAGATAATTACTCCCTTTTTTGAAGTGAAGAATGGTGGGGATACTGTTGTAATGTTGCTGCTCTGTGTACATATTTCTTATTTGGCTCAAATGTGAACAAAATTTTGGGAGGTGGGTGGGTTGAGTGAGTGGCATATACTTTTGAATATAGTTTTGTTACTTGTTTGCTGCATCTCTTCTATATATAAAGCCTAATTATTTTCAAGTCCAATGAGACTGAATTGAGGCAATTCAAACTAAATATTACTAATTGTATTAATCAAAGGAAGATGTTAACTACTGATCCTTATGTTACTTGTCAGGCATGGATAAATATATGATGTATTTAACATATAGCTTGTTTATTTATTGTATTAAAATACCATAAGTTATTTTCAGGCTGATAGTTTTCCCAACCTAAACATCGATAAACCGAAAAAAGGACCAAGACACCATATCTGGAAGGTCAAGTTATTCCAATTATATTTTGAATGGGAATCAAAACACAATTATGAAGGCTGCTATTTGGTATTTGCATGCACACTTTTTTTTTTATACACCAACTGTTAAAAGAAGTATGAGGGGGAAGCCGGAGGGAAGGGGATCGGGATTGGGGAGGGGTTCCATAATCCAATTCACAAACACCAAATATTTTGGAAAAAATATCAAGGAGAAAGGAGCACAAAAAATAGTGGGGGTGCAGATAGCAACCCCAAAGTTTATAGTTAATTAGTTACTTCAGTAATTTTCCCCTTCCATGAAAATAACAAGCCAAAGGAATCATCTTGGCATGTGGATAACACAACGAAGACACTTTCCTTCTTTCATGAGATTGAAAGCTTTGTTAATTTCATCAAATGACAAATTGTGTGTTATGTAGTCATCAATCTGGATTTCCTGCATATTTATTTATCATAATGTTAGTCAATATTTTTAATTTTCAATAAACACTCCCTTTGTTAATTTTCAAGTAGACATTGTTATGTGTTACCATAAAGTAAAAATATATAAAATCATGCTTAGATAAAGGATATTCTAGGTATTGTTACTTTACCTTGTTCACATACTTCTCTACTAATGAAGGAAGATCAGTTTTAGGTTTCCATCCTCCAAATAAAGATCCTTTTAAAGTTCTTCCTGTCAGGAATAGTCCATAATGAGCTGACAACTCAGGCTTCACCTTTGGCACACCTAGTGTTACAGTTAAACCCCATCCCTGTTGGAAACAAGGAAAGATAGAATGAAATTCAAGTCAAACCCTGTTTGGATAAACAACTTAATCAAGCGCTTGTAGCATACATACTAAAATAAAGTCAAACTGTTTTCATACAAGTTATAAATTGTTTTTATAAGCTATCTTGGAGAGCTTCTAGACATGTCAGAAGCTGTTTCCATAAGCTCTTCCAAACAGTTTCGCAAGTGCTTATCCCAGTAGATAAGTTCAAATAAGTCAATCCAAATAACCCTGAATATGATATTAGATTTTAAATATCAAAACATGACTTGAGGGATATAGAGTATTACATCACAGCATGATTGCAATGCAGTGCTTATCATATCAGTGTCACCTGCACATTCAAAACAGAAATCTGCCCCACCATCAGTAATGCGCTTAATAACCTGAAATTTTCAACACAAAAACAGTTTCAATGTTATTTTATTTATAGCTTATGTGCAATTGTGCATGTCTTCATAGTTTATATGCTGAAGTAAAATAATAATATAACCAAACCACTGGATTACCCCAATGCTATCTGTGGTCTAGCAGCATATACTTTTGATAGTCATATATTACAAGTATACAAGATTATTTGTAAAGGTGAAATTAGAAATTGTGTTATGAGACGAATAATCGACCTGCACGATAGGTTCTTTGTACAAACTCGGATCAACAACTTCTGTAATCCCAAAAGATTTAGCTGTATGATAGCCATGAACACAACAACAAATAGTAAATCAAGAAATTATGACCCGTGTTAAGGTTTAAAAATAAATTCAGAGTAATTCGGAGAACTGATTATGTTACCATTTTCACACTTCTGAGGATTGTTGTCAACACCAATTATTCTAGACGCACCCCTTAGTTTGGCCCCTTGTGCAACCTATTGAACAAGAAAGTTATGATTTAGAAAAGATTATAGCATTCATATGTGGAGAAGATTATGACGATCTAAAGAGCACAAACAAAATTTATATTTTATTTATTAAGATATGAATTCTCTTTGTGCTTTTGAGGTCTTCATCAGAAGATAAGATAGATATAGTTGTCGAGCACTTGGACTTACAGAAAGGCCAACAGTTCCAAGACCAAATATAACTACTGTTGATCCTTTTGTCACATCAGCAACATTCCATGCTGCACCTAGACCTATTGTTACAATGCAAAGTTGTCACATAATCAACACAACAGAAAATTCATCAATGACATTACAATTTCAATCCTCTCCATTTAGAAACAAAACTTTGGGAACTATGGCCTTGGAAATAACTAACTAGTACTAGAAGGTGATGGAAATTCTCTATGCCCTTGTCAGATAATAAACACGAATTATCAAATTCGGCTCTAAAGAAACACATAAATAAACATGCAAGAACTCAACGATTGATCACAGAATTCAACCAATTGTGCCTACATCTCCGAAAACATAGTGTCTGCTGGAATTTTCTATTATGCAACAGTTAAAGATTATATAGTACAAGTTGTATTTAAATACTACGGTCTAGATTACAATGCAAATAGTTAACACATAATAGTTAATAACAATAAAGTAGTCTCTACGGTTTACACAACGGGACATAACATAAAGTGACACTCAGTATGGACGAAGAGATTACTGGAGTTTCCTTAAACCTTATGTTTCAATTCCTTATAGTTAATAATAAACATTTGGAAATATTTACCTGCAGAAACCCCACAGCTAAGAATGCATATTTTCTCAAGAGGTACATGAGGACTGACTTTCACTGCACATCCAGAATGGACAACTGTGTATTCACTAAAACTTGAAACACCACAATAATGATAAACAGGCTTCCCTTTTACTGTAAATCTTGTCTTTTGATCACTATGCATTAAACCTTTTCTTTCCAATCCCAAAACTTGACAAATATTAGTTTTTCCTGATTTGCACAGTCTGCATGACATGCATTCTCCAATGAAAACTGTTAACACATGGTCCCCTTCTTTGAATTCAGTCACTCCTAGCCCTACGCTCTCAACAATCCTGCAAAACCGTTACACTGTATTCAACATCTACTATGGAAAATTACACCTTTTGTAATAATTTGGTTAAAGTAATACCTATGATGCTATAATCATGGTTCTGAATTGCGGTTACGATTATGTTGTGAACCTTGATAGTAAAGCAAAATACAGGAAAATGCAGCCAATGTGCCGCAATTGCATTTGCAGACCGCAATTTATACTATGGCTAGTTGGCTACAACAATCCCATACTCATGCATATACATCACTGTCTAACATCAGTAACATTCAGCTGTGCTTCAGCTGCACCCTAACATATTTTACGGACCTGGATTGCCTACAGTCATATCACGCGTTTACTGCAGATAGTAGGCTGGAATCGTTGGACGAAAATCAGACGATTCTTATTTTAAACTCGGTAAATCGGATTTCAAACTTGAGTCGTCTGATCTGTATCCAATGATTCAGACGAATCTATCGTAGTGTGTGATATTTTGATTGCAAGGAATCCATTCCCGTAGTTTATCACTGTCACTCTAACTGAGCTTTGGTTTTTATGTATTTGATCTAATTCTCAATTCATACTAGCTAATTGTTAAACTCTAAAAAAGACAAATTCTTTTTATGATCTTCAAATAAAATAACTAAAGGAACACTAACGACTCATTGTTTAATTAATCCAACAACAGAACAGTAATTGTAGATTACCCAGATGCTTCATGACCAAATATGCGAGGAAATATGGCCTGCATATAAAAACACCTTATGTTAGATGTTAGTTTCTTAATTCCATATAATCTATGAAGTATTGACATAGACATCAGACACGACAGTAACACCAAAGCGTTAACATCAATAATAATTTGAGAAAATTGAATGACTAAATGTAATCATATGAATTGTCGTCGAGTCCGTGTCTGACACACCTTTAATCTAATGTGCCGGTGATCCATAGTTAATCCTTAATAATGTTAACCAAAATGTTGATTGGTATATACATTGTCTCATAGATGGAAAAACAAAAGATAATGGTATTGAATTACATCTCACAAAGGACTAATTCTTGTATGTGGACAGGACAATGTCTATAGGAACAACTAATTGGAAATAATAAAATTCAAGAAAAAAAGTAAAAAGGGGAGGATACAATGATATAATTTAATTTTGATGAGCGTATAAAATTTTACACCGTTTATGTGTGACTTTAGAAATAGTTATGATTAAAGTCAATCTTCTTTTTTAAAACGATTTGACGATTTTGATTGATTGACATTGTAAAAAAAACTTTACAATGAAAGTGTATATGAATTAAATCTATAATGATAAAATAAGAGACTTACATGAGTTTCCCAAGCAGAAAGATCACTACGACATAGAGAGGTGGAAACAACCTTAATCCTAATCTCCAATGGTTGAGGAGGACTGACTTCCACTTCCTCCATCACCAATGCCTCTCCAGCTCCCCATGCTACTGCAGCTGTTTGTTTGTTTCATAAACAATGGACATGGTCATACTCATACCTACATACATACATATCAAAACAAATATGGAAAGATAAAAAAAAAAACATCTAAAGGAAATGGTAACTGCACTCACCTTTGCAGGTTATGACTTGAGGGGTTGATGATGATGATGCCATGTTGGCTGTTTCTGTCTAAGAAGAAAAGAAGAAGTAAAAAGCAGTTAAAGTCAAGAGAACTTAAATTGTTGTTGTTGTTGGTAGTAGTGGTGGTGGTAGGTTCCTCCATCTGGTAGTGGTAGGTGGAGAAAAAAAATTGTCTAAAATATATCAAATCTCAATTAATTCATATCATTTAATTAATTTAGATTATATTCTTTGAAAGTTTATTTTACTTTTATGACACAAAGTTTAATGAAGTACTATATTTCATTATTTTGGAGAAACCAAATATTTTTTTATTAAAATAAATTTAAATAAGATGATTATCTTTAAAGGTTTGATTTAGTGGTAAAAAGACAGACATTAAATCTAAAAGTTTCCAATTTAAGTTCCGTTGATGCATTTATTACTTTTGTAAATGTTTCTCGTCTTTCCTACCTTAAATTGGAGCATCATCTATCACCCTACATTTTTGTAAAAAGAAAGTTATAGTTGTTTGGTTTGAGTAGTTGATTGTTGGGTCAATGGAGAAGGAAAACAAAACCATATTATTTGGGGTTGGGGAGTTAGAAAACACACATTTTACATTGTTTGATAATACACTTTCAACATTTGAACGTACACCTCTTGAAACATGATTTTTTAGCAATTTTTTTGCCAATGTTCTGAAAACTGGATCCATTTTGGGATTAGCAAAAAAGTAGCTATAGTACAGAAAGAACAAAGATGAGAGATAAACCTTGCATTGAAAAATATTTCTTTTTCTATTTTCTGTTTTAACTTTTAATTATTAAACTTTTTCTCAAGCCAATCAGTACAGAAAGTATGACTGAAAATGGAGATAGAAAGAAAGGAGAGTAAAAAGGATGGAAAAAAGTGACGAAAAAAAAATTGAATGTCGTAAATTGTTATAAAACAGGTAAGTTGTGTCTTTTTTTTTTTTTTTGGGCAAGTAAGTTATGTTTTGCTTGGATTAAAAATA
>Ga0228711_1011293_pt1 | contig 11388 bp, 8 predicted proteins | sample MedpolnodulmetaG_2_FD_177996 | JGI IMG/M metagenome (GOLD analysis project Ga0228711, IMG submission 177996) | Root nodule microbial communities from Medicago polymorpha collected in Santa Monica, California, United States - brown nodules | ecosystem: Host-associated > Plants > Roots > Nodule...
TTCTTTTTGGGAATTCAAATCAACCAATGCAAAGATGGAGTGTATGTTCATCAATCCAAATATACTAAGGAGCTTCTGAAGAAGTTCAAGCTTGAAGATTGTAAAGAGATGAACACACCAATGCATCATACCTGCACTCTGAGCAAAGAAGATCAAGGATCCAAAGTTGACCAGAAGCTATACCGAAGTTGACCAGAAGTTGACAAGAAAACTCTGTTTATAAGATTGATGCATGAAGCTAGGTTGTTTATTGTATAAGGACTAAGATGAAATTAGATAAATTTTAGAGATTGAAAGTCGAACCGTGTGTTTTGTTTGGTAACAAAAACCAGAAGCATTTTCTTTTTGGTGAGATTAAAAACGATTAATAGTACTTTTAAATATAAACTAAAAACCAAAACTACATTGATATATCTGAATAGAATTGTATTTAGATCACTTGAGCAAATATTTATATTCGACTCTTGTGGATAGAAATAAACAAGTCCTCTATGTAAGATTAATCAACAATAAAGTCGATAAAATGTTCGTGTATTCGCAAAAAGACTTTGAGAGGACACATTTGCACGACTGCTTGATGTCGATCAAAATGTTACTGCCAAAGCTTGTGTAGGGTTGCAATTAAACTGGAGAAAATGACCCTTCAGGAAATAGGAACCTTGGCTGGTCTGTTAAAACTGCAGCAAAAACAAAGCGTGTACCCTAGGAACCTTGGCAGGTCTCAACTTAACATAAGATACACAAAAGTTATGAGATTCCTTGTAGTGACAGTTTGTCTTTTTTTCTTTTTCTTGATATGATTACTAATAGTCTGTCTTGTAGCACAATAACTACATGAATGATCTCATAAAAAAAATGAACATCATAGTAATTTTTTTTAATAAGTGAATGTTAGTAATTTTTATCAAATGTACTTCACAATGTTTTTAATAAGTGTTGTTTAAGTAACTTGTATTTGTTTTTTGAGAGGAAACTTGGTTGTATTTGTTCTAAGGGTTTAAACTTGGTATCTATTAATAATATCCACAATAGAGATACTTATTTTAAGTATTTAAGTGAGTTCCACGTTTAAACGTTACTCATTTAGAATTATATAAAATTACCGTTTTGTTCAATACTTTCACTTTTGTTGATTAGACGCAACCTTGTCAATAATTATATAACATTACATATCAATATTTTAATTTTAAAAAGTTATCGGACGTGTGAAAAGGAAAAGTTCTTCTCAATAGATACACTTTTATTTTTCTCCGATGGTGGTACACTATTATAAGTTATAACCCACCATTAATGATGGTCTAAAACACTTTTGGTGTTTGTTAGTAATCTAATCGGTATACATTTAGTAATCTTTTGGTGGGATAAAACATATTTACGCCTATTTAAAATAACATTAATAACCAAACAATTAGGTTCAAGTTTTTTTTTTGAAGGAAGCAATTAGGTTCAAGTTGTTAATAAGTTCCACTAAGGACAAATTATTTTGGAGTATCTGAATTCGATTTATGGATAAAACAAATTTCAGTTAGACTTTTTTTTTTTTTGGTACAATTTTCAGCTAGACTTTACTTACCTTGCATCCGAACTTCAAATTATCAAACTCATTTCCTCTGAGGACGAAAAAGTTAACATTAAAAACAAAACTCTTCACCAGTCACATTTATAAGCGGGGCCTTCAAATTCAAATTAATTGAATGTAAAAAATAATATTGAGATGAACTAGGTTGTATTCCATGTTTAATTTGTATATACATGGTAAAACATTTTTTTTTACATATGCATCTAATCAAATTATTTTATGATGCCACTTTTTTTAGGTTAATTTTAAAATATTTCTACAAATATTTATATAACATGATTTAATTGAATGCATGTCTAAAAAAGTTTTTCACATGTTACAATATTTAATTTTCATATAAAAAAAATCAACAATATCAATATTCATAGAAAATTTGTCTAATATCGTGATACCAATTAAATATGGTATAAATCTTATTTTTTTTATAATGCAATCATGTTACAATATTTGATATTGCTAAACATCGTGATTAAATGTGATTGATGCAATCTACGGTAATACGCAAAATTGCGGTTCGAACCTCAGACTGATAAAACTTAATGTGGTGGTAGAGAAATTAAAAGTTGTACTGCGACATAAATTATAAATGGCCTTTATAATCGATGATTTAGTGCATGCGGCCTGAAAGTTTTTCGATTTGAATTGACAAGTTCTTTTCAACCATACATAGCGAGAAAATAATAAGTTCATTAGTTTCTTCTTGTAATAAGACTCTACAAGCAGAAACTAATGATTGAAATCTAACCTGTCTGATTAAATTTCCAAAGAAATATACTTTCTAAACCAAAGTCATATTCCCAAAAGATCTGTGATGTGGAACATTTTTCAGCAAAAATAGAACTACTTAATTTCCAATTTTGTCACACCCTTGTGGTAAATATATGAAAATTATACCAACTGTAATCCAATTATCTGGTGGAATGATATTGGTCACTGGGTGGTAGTAGCATCAATCCTCAACCTTTTTACAGTCATCTACTAGTGGCTACTGGCTTGTGTCCAAAAAATAATACACCAATACCAATCTTCTAACATTATTTTGGTTCAATAATTTCACTATTTTTTTCTAGTGAATTCCAACAATGTCATTAGTCAGAATGGTATCCAATTCATGCTGATTGGCTTCTGGAATGATCTGAATAACAGCAAAATTTTCATGTGTATATTTGAACACCTCAAAATCGTGTATATTTGAATACTATTTGGATTATTAATAGATATCATAAATATTTGGATATCATAAAATCATGGTTAATAACATTCAAAGTTATGGTTAATTACATTCATGCGATAGTTAATGCGTTGCAACACCTTATTATATCCATTAACGACCCACTTAACGTAATTAACCACGATTTAAAACTATGTTAAATATACAAATTATTGTCAAAACTGGTGTTTCAAAATATCATTTCTATTATGATTTACACTCCAAAATATTGCAGTAAATGCCATGTTTGACTATTACCATATCTTTGTCCTTCTATTAGTGGTGGTATCCTAAAATTCCGGTTTAGAAATGATCCATTTCTGTAACTAGAAATTTCATAAGAGAAGAAAGATAGTAGCGTAGATTCCGTCCCTCCCAGTTCACAGATGTAGCTGCGTGTAGTTCACTTTTTTCTTCGAGATTGGCTTGGTGTTAAGTGTACCGCTTGTGTAGCCTATGCAAAGCGAACAAGCAAGGGATTGAGCTTATATGAACAAACCACATAAAACACCTTCCTTAGATGCAAAACCAGATCCTAGTTCATTATCAATCACAGTCATCATTGTGCAAAACAACAATAATTTTGGATTTCAAAATACAATTTAAAGTCTAATTCAATGCAACGAGTTGCACAAAAGTACTATTGCATACTGAAATACAAATCACAAGCACTTTCCTTTAGCTTTGTTTGGATACAAAATGAAACACAATATTGTACCACATGAATCAATAATCAATCTATACCTATATCCTAACTCAAACTTTTCAACTGCTCAAAATCGACTCGAAAATCAACCTCGCTAATTCAAACTTACACATGAATTCGCTTGAATAAATAAAAAACCTATAACCTCAAGCAAAGCTAGAGTTTTTAAAAATTCTCCAACCCAACTATATCATCTACAAGCTCCTCTACTAACAACTTAACTATCTCTCTAACAATATCTTCAACATCTTCACCTAATTCTATCCACCTAATTTCCCCTCCTCCAAGCATGTTGTCTGCCGACTTCTTTCCAGCTTTCTTTTCTTGCGAAACAAGCAATCCCCACATTTCATCCTCAATCATGCCCTGGCTTGGTTCGCTATTCATTCTTCTCGACACGGGCTTTTCCCACATTGGAACATATAAATAAGGATGAAGAATATCTAACAGCCCTAAATTAATGCGATCAAAGAGAAGCCGTCTTTCGGATCTTTTCCAAAGTTGTTGCTCGCCAAATTTCTTTTCTAGAATTTCGAAGACAGAAGGGCTAATTGGACATTCTGCAGAGTGCCATGTGGAGAAATCTTTGAACAAGCTTGCATTAGATATACCTGCTTCGGTTAAGACCTCAACGACATAGGAGAAGTCTCTACTTTCTTCTGTTCTAGATAACCCAGTTATATCTTTCTTCTCTTCAAAATCGCCTACAGATTCGTTCCCGTAGTCTTCATCGCTTGAAACATTCAATTCAAGTCCTTCATCATCCACTTCAGAGGAATCTGAAGAAATCAAGAAACGATGATACATTGATAATTCATACGAAAATGAAAGGAGATACTAGGAATGAAATGATAATTTTACAAAAAATAGCTTTATGGTGATCAAGATGTACCATATACACCAGAACCACTGCATTCAGAGATAACCGAAATGTCCTCGCTAAATGTGGAATCCAAAACTGAAATTGGACTTGGTTCAAATGCACCCTGGAAATTACCAAGAGAATCCGTGTCAGCCTCGGTGCAAAGTGAATACACAGAATCTTCTTGACATTCCGATGTGTCCTGTAATTTAAGAATAATAAATGAAACAGCACGAGTAATCAATCATTAAAAAATACATGGAATCTTTTTATAATGTTCTAAATAACCCTGAAAAAATTATTCAAAAATATATGTTGACTTAGCAGCAGGGACTAAAGCCGCTTGCAAGATAATTTTATTGGGACAAAAGAAATACGGAAATTAATCCTAAGAGATAATCTAAGATATACTAAAATTGAAAACATTAATCAAGATATTATGAGATATTATTTTATTTTCCAACAAAGCTAATTTCACATTTCGTGTAACTAAAAGGAATGTACTATAAGATCTTCTAACATCTAGATGCTCAACAACTCCCTGATTTCACCAGACCCTTAGATATCTCAATTAACTTCAAGAGGATACATTCATGTACAATCTGTTAATAATGAACAAGTCAACAAAACAATTAACACTTATAACGAGGGAGAAATGCGACGTCACTGAATACCACCGAACTAATAATTAAAAAAATGCTCTACCACTGCTGACCTCTTGATCTGCAGTCAAATGCTCTACCACTGAACTATGGACCCTAGGCGATACTGATTCTCCCTTTATTTTATATATTGCTAAAACTATTTGTACTTGCCTCAAAACTATGCACACAAGCTTACATGTTTTAATATCAGCCGTGATAACTTACACGTTAAGTAAAATAATTATCCATTACAATCAAAAAGGGTTACCGCATTATAGTCTAGATAGAGTCTTTCATCATATTAAACTCCAAACTCAATCTTCCTAGAACTTGGAATAGCACGACGTAGAACGGACTTTTGGGAATAACATGAACTGAAACTGGTTCACCAGGGGAAATTACATGGTTTGGAGTGAGTGGAAGTGGGACATTGGTAGGAAGAAAATGAACTGAAACAGGTTCACCAGTTTGCTGAACATGGTTTGAAGTTGGTCGAATACTCGAAACCATGTTCAGTCACAAGGCTTTTCAATATCAGTGTACTAAGGTAAAAGAAAAGGAGCAGAAAAGAGGAGGAAAATGAATATTTTTATGCTTCCTAGGAATATTAGATCAAGAAATTATATTACCAAATATTTCTATCTACTATCTGGTGGGATTTTAGATAAAAGTGGAGAGAAAATAACAAGAACATCTTCGAATATTATTGATGACAACTTGATAGTCGCTTGATAGTAGTATGATACAAAATACTAAATTTGAATCTCTGTTTATAGTAATATGTAGACTAGATCCTAAATAAATAAGAAAATCAGGAAACAAATAATAACCAGTACGAAAAATCGGAGTTATTCCTAAGAGATAATCTAATATATGCTAAGATTGAAAACTTCTAACCTAGATATTGTGAGATATTATGAAATATTATTTTGTTTTCTAACAAAGTTAACCTCACTTTTCGCATAACTAAAACGAATTTCCTATAAGATCTTCTTACGTCTAGATGCTCAACAACTTTCTGATTTCATCAGACCTTAAAACATCTCAATTAACTTCAAGATGGCACGCATTCATGTACAATCTATTAGTGAACGAGACGACAAAACATTAAACAGTTTTAAATCTTTACAGGATCTAAATTTTAACAAAGTAAATGCTGAACAACTTGATGAAAAAATATGAACAATCATAATAGTCGAGTAAGAAAATTCATACCTGTTGCTTTGAAGCATAAGAAGTATGGCTTATAGAACCAATGTCTCCGAGCGTTACTAAAGAGGCCGTTGATTCGGATTGCTGCATGGTTGAACTATTATCGGAGCAACCAACAAGTTTAGTCTTTGCATCCAACACCAATAAATCAACCGATGAACCAAGAGGCATGGAAATTTTCTTAGACATGTCACCATCTTCATTGTTCTTCACGTCTTCATTCATCAGGCATGTCTGCTGCAAGATCTGACTTTCTTTGAAGGAAGGTGTAGGATCCGAGCTTGACAATTGAGAAAGCATCGGTTCCGTTTCGGACAAATCATTCCTGTAACATCTCTTCTTCATTTTGTGCAGGTCAGTACAGTTTTCAGTTTGATTACTATTGAAATAAGAGGAAAAAGAATTGGATTTCTCACTGCTAGAGTTTAGGTTCATATCTTCTGAACAATCCTTCTGATTGATATTTCGATTCTCTGACTTCTCGGTCGACAAATGTGCGGACACATTCTTACTTAAACCCCAATATTTCTGAAACAAATCTTCCTTTGTCAAAGTTCCACAATTATCAGAAATAATAGAAGCTGCACCGAGAGATTTTCTTATTGGAACTTTTCTTGCAAAGCTATAACTGAAACCAACCTTACATCTAAAGTTCCTTTTAATTTCACCGTTTTCTTCTTTTCCAGGATTCGCTTTCGTAACAGAAATTCTTGAGTTGAAAGTTACATCCTCCCCATCAAATTGAGATTTCAAAAGCCTGTATGTTTCAAACAATCCATCTTCTCCACGGACAACAATTTGCAACCTGTTATTCGTTTTCTGTTGATGCAGCAAATTTTCCTTTGACGGGTTATGGTTCTTATCTCTGCATATTATTTTGACCACTTTCAAGACATCGTTGGATCGTTCATTTTTATCTCTATTCATTCCAAAAGAATGATGCTGATGAGATGAACGCTTCTTTCTGACACCAATAGAAGCAACTTTCTGCTGATAATCCTCAGATAACACTTTCGGCCTATTTCTAACAGGACAGTGTTGGGAAGGCACTTTATCAAGTCCCATCAATTTCAAAATTACACTTGACGTTTCGCGTTTGTACTCCATTTCGCGATGATTGTTCATCAAAATTAAGTCGATAAACCAAAACTCAAACACTCGCTAAAAGAAATCAACAAAACTGTCTGCAACAAATCGAAACAACTACTACAACTTACAAGGTGATGAATACTACAAATAACTGCAACTTATTCAAACATTTCTACAGTTTCGTAAGCTTCAACACCTTCTACATCCCTGAAAATGAAAGAAAGGGGAGGTGTGAAAGCAAATTCAATTTCAATTTCAATCAACAATAGCAATCATCTAAGAAGCATGTTATCACTAAACCATTTTCATCATTGTATAAGTTCAACCAAAAGCATATACTGCAGAAGATGAAGAAGAAAAAAATTAAAGAGAAAATTTGGAGATTGGTCAAAAATCAAAGCACACCACAAATTGAATTGAATCCTAAATTGGTCAATCTTTCCTTGTTAATACCCAAAAAATAGCATAAACTAAAAATACAAATTACAAATTATAAAAACAAATTTGATTATAAAAGCATAATGAATAAAGGGATCAACATGTCAATGAACTCAATTCATTACAATTCTATGCAATCAAGTGAAGTGACAGCAAAGAAACAGTACAAATTGCTCAACCAAACATAACAATATATGATTATTGGCAAAAAAAAATCAAAAAAAATTATTAGATTCTTATAATTCATTTACAAACACAATGAAGAGACAAAATCATTCTAATCCCACAAAAAAAAATATAGAAAATAGAAACCTGGTTTGATAAAAACACAAGCAAACCAAGATCTAAACAAAATCATGAAAGTTTCTAAACTCAAAGATGATAATCATGAAAAAAAAAATCATAAGAAAAGAAGGAAAAGAAGAAACCTAGGAAGAATATGCCAAAAATAACAAAAGGAGTGAAAGAAAGAACCTTCTCTGACAATTCTCTATACAAAAAAATAATGATGCGACTATTTTTTTGGATTATTCTTGATGGCCATAATCCAAAATCTTCATTGCATGCAATAAAACCAATCAAAGTTTCTTGCTTTTGCAAGAAAGCAACTTGGCCAATAATAATAATTAAATAAATGAATTGTTGCAACTCAATTATGTTTTAGTTTTTTATTTGTGACAAGAAAATGACAGATTCAACATGAACATCAAATGGATCGAAATAACAGTAATTTTTTGGTCAAAATGACACGTAACTAACTTTCTATTATACTGTATAATATTATTGTCAAAAAGAAAAAAAACAACTTTCTGGTAATTTCTTTTTTATGGTATAGTAATATTATTGGTAATGATACCAAGGATTTGGTTTGAAGGTTTGGATTTCTTTTTCCTCTTTTCAATAGAATTTACTATGAGAAGATGATAATTAGTTCATGTAAAGAAGATCTTTCAATAATTCTATGAACATTTTTGTAAAATATTTATATTTACCTTTCTTCAAAAACACCGGTGGAATAGAATATTTCTTCAAAACATTAACACAGCTTGAAGTCTGAACTTCATGTTGAAATACTTCTTCGCTATTTAAAACAATCGTTTAAAATACATATTAAAAAGTATAATAAAGATGATAGTCATTTTAATAAATCAATCTTATCAAATATTGACATAGTTTTCACCATTATAGAGTCAAAGATGAATATAAATTTTTAATAGTAATAGGTGCATACTACTATTATTAATTAGATTAAGAAAATAAATAATATTTTGTAAATTGTAAAATTACATTCATTTGAATAAAAAAATTGTTAGTCTAGAAACATCTATTTTAAAACGTATGAAGTGTTAAATAAAAAAGAATTGCAGTGATATTGTAGGAAAAAAAATGAATGATAAAAAATTGACCAAAAAAAAATGAATTAATAAAAAATTGACAAAAAAAATGAATAATAAAAAATAATTGATAGAAATGATTGAGATTATAATAATGGAAATGATGAGGATGTGGGGTCACACATGCTTTTTATTTGATTATTTTAGTCGGTTTGGTCGTATGTGGATCTGCATCTACCCCCAACAACTGTTGTCTTGTTTGCGTGTTTCGCGCCATAAAGATGCCCATGGCCATATGAATTCTGTGCGTCAATTTTTCTAAGAAAATTACTTTTTTGACATAAAAAACTCCACATTGACATTGGGGCCTCCAACGGTAGTTAACTACCGCTGGGAAAACCGCCGGCAGTTAACTGTCGCTGGTGTCAGCGGTAATTAATTGTCGTTGTCTTCGTAACATAAGAACACACAGAACCCAGCTTCCAGCCACTCTATCATCACCATCTCTCTCTAAAAATTCAAAATTTTCACTCTCTCTCTAGATAAAACTCTACCAAATCATCCAATTTTTTTCACTAAATCACAAGTAAGTTATCACTTATGCTATTGTGATAAATTTTAGTTAGTATACATGTTTATAATTTCAGTTGTAGTTTAATTTGTAAATTTTGATTTTTTTTTAATATAGTTATGTTGTAGATCTGAAATGCTATTAACAAATATTATGAGTACTTGTTATAATGGAGTTATATTGCTTAAATTTATATTTTTTTTTGAATTATATAAATTTTTTAGGGTTTGATTTATTTAGTTTTAATATAGTTATGTTGTAGATCTGAAATGCTATTAACAAATATTATGAATACTTGTTATAATGGAGTTATATTGCATAAATTTTTATTTTTTCCGAATTTTATAAATTTTTTAGGGTTTATGTAAAACTTTCACTACAAGTGTTTGAATGAGTTTTTCATTGATTATTTTTAATTTTTAATTGTGTAGATTTGAAACAATGGCCTGGTGGATCAACGTTCATGCAGAATTCAACGGTGGAGAACCTCAGAGGTTGAAGGTTCGGTGCTTTGGTGTAACGTTAAGAGGTCTCGAGGATCAACTTAATGAATTCAACCAAGGAGTCAACCCCATAGACACAAGAAGGGTGGAATTAGTTCGGTATAAACGTTCAACGCTCGACGAGGGGAGAGTATCATTCACTTGGGTGGAATTAAAGAACGACGAAAACGTGAAGAGCATGTTTTGGGAGCACAACATGTTCCAGTGGATCGATATGCGGGTAACGTTGCTGAGATCAACTGAAGATATCATCAAAAGTTTGATTCCGCTAGAAGATCGTGATTAGGTAGGGAAATGCATCTTCCAACTACAACAATTGTCTTCCTTTAAATGGGGTAATTCAAACTTGTTAAACGGCAGAATTCAAGCATTCGACCAGCATTTCTATTGTTCCTTTCAAAAGATTAAATTTTTGTTAGGCTTGTTTAAATGAAGGTATTGAAGTGTCAAGGAATGGACCTTATTCTTTTGACACTTGAATACCGTCATTTAAACCAAGCCTAACAGAAATTTAATGTTTTGCACGAAACAGTAGAAATGCCGGACGGATGTTGGAGTCCTGCCGCTTAGCGAGTTTGAATATACTCCATTTAAAGGTAAGATAATTGTTGTAGTTGGAAGGTATATTTTCGAATGCACCTTCCAACTACAACAATTGTCTTCCTCTGAATGAGGTAATTCACTTGTTAAACGGCAGGACTCCAACATCCGACCGACATTTCTATTTTCCTTTCAAAAGATTAAATTCTTGTTAGGCGGGTTTAAATGAAGGTATTGAACTGTCAAGGAATGGACCTTATTCTTTTCACACTTGAATACTGTTATTTAATCAAAGCCTAACATGAATTTAATATTTTGAATGGAACAACAGAAATGCCGGTCGGATACTAGAGTCCTGTTGCTTAACAAGTTTGAATTTACCCCATTCAGAGGTAACATAATTGTTGTAGTTGGAAGGTACATTCCCGAATGTAATGTAATGTAATGAGTCGTCTATATAAGTTAGGAACATGTATTATTGAGAATCAGTTATATAAGTTATGATATCGAATGGAACAATAATTTATTTATTCACTTTTCGAATTTATATATCAATATATTTGAGTTTCACATTTATTATAAATTCATGCACTTTACGTGTAATATTTTGCATAATGTCCAAAATTTGACGCATTTCAAACAATTGTGAAACGTTAACGCATTATCGATTTTGTGTAATGTTACCGATTAATTGATAAAC
>Ga0228711_1011299_pt1 | contig 11383 bp, 4 predicted proteins | sample MedpolnodulmetaG_2_FD_177996 | JGI IMG/M metagenome (GOLD analysis project Ga0228711, IMG submission 177996) | Root nodule microbial communities from Medicago polymorpha collected in Santa Monica, California, United States - brown nodules | ecosystem: Host-associated > Plants > Roots > Nodule...
GAGAAGGAGAGAGACAGAGAGAGAGAGAGAGAGAGAGAGAGAGAGAGAGAGAGAGAGAGGAGCATACACAAAGCAAATTTATACTGGTTCCTCCCATAACACAGGAGTAGTCCAGTCCCCTTGCACTTCCAAGGGATTTCACTATAATCATTATGGATTACAAATTTCTCAAGGACTCTTCCAAGAGACTTCTCAATGCTCGAGCATAACTGCAATAGACTTCTTGCGCCGGAACACTACCTAAAGACTTCTTGATCAAGGACAGCTCCAAGAGACTTCGTTTTTCTCTAGGATAACTCCTAAAGACTTCCTTGCCTCAATCACATTCCTAGGTGCTCAAGGTTTTACTAAATGGCTTATCTGGTCAAACACGCAAACGAGGGACTTTCTAAAATATATACAACTGTAAATAAGTTAATTGGTTTTTTAACTTGATTTAACAATGGTAGTGTAAACTGAACAAATGAACATACTCTTTAGGATTTCTAAGATATAAACTTCAATAAAAAAATCCTAAGTGTTTTACGATATTTGATTTGACAGAGTAATGGCACAGTAAAATAATAGAGTCTTGTTGTTTCTTCTTCAGATCTTCATCTCTTTATATAGGCAGTAAAATGAGAGACGTTGGAGAACAGTGCCAACACAAATAGAGTTGTTGAGAAGCTTCAATAAAAAATGTTGGCCCTTTGATTTATATGGATAATTTCGTTGAAAATTCCTTTGAATTTCCTTTGTTGAAAGAAGAATTATCCGTTGTATTCTCTTTGTTCTTGAGGTCATTTGTCTGTTTGCACACGTAGACAAAAGAAGGCAAAAGAACTGCTCTATCAAATATTATGATAGGGACAATTCACATAATAAGACAAAGCCTACGTGGATTCTGGGTCCCACAGGATTTTCTCGAATCTGAGCGTCATCCAAGTATGCCAGTCAGCTTCTGAGTCTGATGTCCTTCACAGAATTTGTTGAGGTAACCCTCCAGCTTCTGTGAGGCATCCTTCTTTTAATGACATTGACTTTTGGTTGACCTTCCTTTAGATCTTTTACCACAGTCTTCTTAGCTTCTCATGTTCCTTCTGATGCTCCTCATATGTTTATCTTCGTGATAGAATCATTCCTTGATTCTACACACTTGAACATATGTTAGTATTTCAATCGTTATTCAATACTTTGTTATCATTAAAACCCTATAGGATCTGTATGAATCATTCTTGTTCTAACAATTGTACAAGTTCTCCTTCATTCAAGCTCACTAGTAGGATTAGATTGCATTAAATGAAGAACTTATAAATCATTATAAGATGAAAAATAAACTTCTGATGAACATTAGATGGTTCATACTGGTCAAGTACAAAAAGCAAAAGTATAACAAAGTACAAAAGCAAAAGTAAAAAAGTGAAAAGCAATCAAATTCAATGATCACTCGACACATGAGTGAAAATATATTGTTTATTGTCAGCAAAATCTCATAAAGGATGGAAATAAAGTGATAACTCCACTTTTCTCTCTCATGCACAAAAGCTAAGGAAGTCAGCAAGGCTTGAACACAAAAATATTATGAAGTACATACGAAGAACTCATAAACTCATTTGAAGTTTATATGAAGAACCCAGAATACTTTGAAGTTCATATGAAGAACCCATGAACGTTTTGAAGTTCATACGAAGAACACAAAAACATTATGAAGTTCAAACTCATGAACCTATGAACATTCTGAAATTCAGAATGTATTCCTAAAACTTTATGTAAAAGTTGCTAAGCACCAGGACATGTGACAAAAGGTTATTGGAAGAGTCCTACCAGCTACATGAGGTCCAAAGTTATATAAAAGGGGAAGAACTTTCACCTTGAAGATACGCATCTAACAAGCATACTTAAACAACTTATTAAAAATGTTTAATCTCTTCCGGTCACTGATTACGCAAATCAGCTCTCAAGATTCATTAAATCTAAGAGTGTGTAACAATTCTTTCTTATCTAATAAATATATACTTCTTGTTCTTATAAACTCTCTAAACACCTTGTGTAAAAATTCTAAACTAGCTTTAACTTTATAAACAATGTTGAGCGAAAGAAAAGTGTAAAGTCATATAAGAATGACCACATGGTATTTGTAACACCTTAAACCCCAAATACAATAAATCATGCAATTAATTCAATTATTCAAGAGAGTCTAGATGTTATGTCTACAATTTCTCAAAACATGCATAAATTGATTTTCATAAAAACTCGCAGCGGATAAGCAACATCATAATATCTCAACAACATATAACAGCAACTCAACAACCATGTCTCAGGTCTCATAATACATCACCAAAATATCTCAAAATCTCAGTCATCAATAGACAATAAGTCTCAGCAACATCATAAGTACATAACACAAAGTAAAAAAATCCTGACACACCTAATCAGAGCTTTATCTAAGACTCCAAGCAAAAGGCAAAAAGGCAACTCCAAAGCTAGTCCTCAAGAAACTCACAAGCAACAAGAAAATCAATCGTGCACACTGTCTATCCATTCACACAAATAGGCAGAAGGTCAACCAAACGACCATTAGGGGTTAAATAATATTTCACATAATAATATATAATCAATAAATAGCATTCAAGGATTTCAAGTATAACACATATACATACTTATCATTCCTAGAGCACTAACTCTATATGAATATTATCATACTTCTATCATAGCATATCAAACAACATATACAAGTCCAAAATTCCATATAATAACAACATTCACCAAGTTTCACCAATGCAGATAATCACCAAATCACATAGTGAAATATGACACGTTTCACCAATTTCAAGTGCATGTAATGATCTAGGCACTTCTACAAGCATGTGGTACCAATACTTTTGGATTGGGAGATAATTGTTACCGATTAATCCACTAACGTAATCCCTTACGGAATTCGTTCTTCACCAACTAACGTAAACCCAAACGGATTTTGTTCTTCACCAACTAACGTAAACCCATACGAATTTCGTTCTTCATCAAAGACTCAATATGACTATGAATGCATGGGACTTTCACGTACAAACTCGACAATGCGCAAACCATAACATTATATTATATAATTTTCACCATCGTATAATATCTTCATCGAAACTCATCATTTGGATTATCAAGCATTTACATCCACACAATCAACAAGTCACAATCAACAAAAGAGTCATCATCATAATCATCATCAACAATTATCACCACAAGGAAACAACACCGTTTCGTAAATCACAAATTGAATAATAGACGATATTTAACCACATCATGATAACCAACATTTTATACACCCATCAATCATTGATTCATCCTTATTTCATCATATTATCATGATTACAAAGCCAATTGCAAGTTATCCCATCATGTTCTATCGTTTTATCAAGGTTCGTCTATTTTCACCAAAGTTCAACTTATTTTACAAAATCATCTATTTTCAAATATTTCATCAAGATAAGGCATCATACACATACACATCAACATATCATGCATATTTACTTCCTAACATCACATTAGTTCAAGCATAGCATTATTGTTTCACAAAGTCCGTCTATTTCTCAAAATTTCACAAAATTCGTCTCCTTTTTACTTCATTTTCCAAGAGAATTCATATCCAAAGCAAGTCTATGTTAAATCACTCCTTGAATTTCATGTACACATCATTTATTGAGGTTTAGGTGTTTGGGATCCATTGGTATACTTAAAAGTACCATAAAAATACAAAAAATTGGGGTTTCCGCGAATAGGGGGCGGCATGGCCGTGCCACAGGGGCGCATGGTCGTGCCACCCGATGTCGAGAATACACACACGGTCGTGCCACAGACGGTTGTGCCACCTTGACAGGTGAAAAATCCTATTTTCTCACTTCCGCATTTTTCGCACGTAAAATTCCGTTTTCAAAATCGTTTTCGATCCCATTTTCACCAAATTCACCCCAAACACTTGGACCATCAATACACACTCAAAAAAATAGTTTTCTAACTCAAAACAACTTAATTCAAATCACTCAAAATGATTTACTTCACAAAAGTGCTTATAACGACTTTTTACCCAAAAACTCGATTTTCTCCCAAATGATTTCACATTCAAAACTCTTGATTCAAAAAAGAAATTCTAATCACTCTAACATAACTAAATAACTTCATTAATCCATTCAAACTCATCAAAATTAAACTTCCCCTCCTTTGACCCATTTTCACAAAAATCACCAAAACACAACAACTTAACCAAACTTCACATTTATCATCATCAATTCATGAATTCTCAACAACAACATATACCCAACAACATTAATAGCACATAAATCATGAATTCATCATTAATCAACAACAACATCATCATTTTCACTAAGTTAAGCCAAATTTTCAAAGTAATCACTTCAACACATATCAACAATGAAAATTGAGCATCAACAACAAATTTTCATATACCCTAATTCACCACATAAATCCAAGCACGAAAATCACACATATATTCATCAATTTTCACAATTCAAACAAAAACAATTATGACCCATAAGCTAAAAACTATATTATAAATTATTAGGTAGAACAAACATATCCCCCTTACCTTGTTTCCTCTTAAGTTTAGCTAATCCACCAAAATCTTCAGTCCTCTTGTGATTCCTAGCTCCCCTCTTCACTTGGGTTCTTCTCTTTCTCTCTATCTTCACTTCACTCTCCACTCTCTTTATTCTCTCTAGCCACTTTGTGAGAATGTGTGAAAATGAGTGTAACCCTAATTCTCATCATAAGTTATGTGTATATACTCCAATCTATTGGGTTAGGTTGTCTCAATTCATAATGGGCCTCAAAACTCCTACCACTTAATTCTAAAAAGTTACCACTTACTTAACTCTTAAAACATCTCATATTTACCGTCTCAAAATAATTATCTCCAGTTACTACAAACTTAGTAAAACACTATTCACACTAAACACTAAAAATGTTCTACATTCTAAAATTACTAATTTACCCTCGCTCCTCAAATGACCAAAATACCCTTAGTCCTAAAAATGACTAAAATACCCTTCTTGCCTCCAAATCCACTAATCCCAAGTCAAACAAGCAATTAAACACATATAATAACAAATAAAATAATCCTAGCAAAAAACGGATTGTTACAATATGCATATACATAAGACTTATTTTGTTGCAACCAAAATTAACAGTAAAATGAATATCAAAAGTCAATTGGTCAAACATAGGGTTTTGGCACTTTGGGGGAATTTGAGAGCAATTATTTCAGATGTAGAAATTTCAATAAATTGACAAAATTGTTCCAAGTTTGGGTGGGAGGAGGAATTGCTCCATACAAGTATTATATATAAATTAAGTTAAGATATATTTCTTAACCCGATATCTGATTCAATGATTGACTAATCTGTGAGACCAATTTTACTGTCAACTAGCGAGCCACATATTTAAAGTCAAACAAAGCTTTCTATAGACCAGTCCACAAATATTGACACTAAAATGATTAAAACATAAGACATTAAGATAATCAGATACCAATGTAACAAACCTATACTACCAAATCAACCCGTAAACTAAGATATGTTAATCACCACAAATATTGACACTAAAAGGACTAAAACATGAGACATTAAGATAATCAAATTCCAATGTAACAAACCTATACCACCAAATCAACTCGTAAACTAAGATATGTTAATCAATATCAATAAATAATAATTTCCCGCTAATATGATCATGATATTGTATCAAACACCAATAAAATAACGGTTGGTGGCATAAACTACTTATTCAAACGAACACAACGGTTGATATGCCTCTAAAATTAAATCATGTACTATAATATAATAGTACTAGCGGGAAAATATAAATCAAGCAACAAGCATATAAAACTGCTCCCGCCAATAATTATCTAATTTAACTTTCAAATAAAAAAATGAAATAACTAACTTCCACTACGTACATGCAATGCAAATTTGTTTATGATTTCTGAGCTGACTCACTCTTCATTCCGAGTCAACTCGTTATCCGGTTTTCCATTTTGTTTTTCATTACCGGAAACGAATCCAAAACTACATGACAAATTAAGATCTATAAAACTATACATAAGTGGAATGTTTGGTTTGGTAGTTTTTTCTTTCAATTTTTGTTGTTTACAATATTATTTAAATCTTGTCTTTAAGATCTATCTCAAGACTTGACACATTTATCTGGGTTTTAATATGAAATTTTACAGATGTGTGAGTTTTAGGTAGTGTTTATAACTTCGATTACAAATAAAGAATATTTAAATCAATTTTTCATCCAGTAGCCATCACAAATAAATTTATTTATGTCTTATAAATCATCTTGAAAAAGTAGTAACAATTATTTAAGAGGTATTTGTGTAAATAAAATTATTTATGAGGAACTGTGCTAAAAAAATTAGTACTTGAGATGCATCTCTAATTTTATTTATTTTACGTGACCCTTTCTCTTCTTCTTTTTTATTGAATCATTGATTTTTATAAAGCTTGGTTTGAAAATTTAAATTTTGAAAATTTAACCTTTTGAAAAAGGATTTTTTTATTAGAAAACTAATTATATTTTTATTTATAGCTTATAGAAATAAAATGAATTATACAAACTTGAGCTGAGTGCAAGCTCAATGAAAAAGTTTAGCCTGGTAACCTCAGGATAATAAGTTCAAATACCCTCGAGGATGATAAAAAAAACTCGCCATTAATTTCCTTTTAATTAATATAATAATTTAGGGTCAGTCCACTGGATTTGATTTTTCACTATGTATTTTCATTTAGGTTGTATCTGGATAATGTATAATGTCTCCTAGTCTATGTATCTCTTTGTTTTTATTTAATATAATTTTACTTTTGTTTAAAAAATGAATTATTAATTTTAGTATATCTTTTACTAAAAATATTATCCTCATTCTATTTTATTTCAATTATCGATTTTGAAACGTTGTAATATGTAATGTTATAAATTTTCTATTTTTTTTAAATTATCCCTTTTCTTCAAATCTTTATATATTAGACAGTCTGACCTAACCCTAATCCCGCCCTTTTTGGTGGGTCTGAATAAATTTTATGAAAAAAAAGTTTTGCAAGGAATCAAACCGAGTACCATATGACTACACTTTACAATTTTCACCAATAAGCCACTTCAATTTTGATTGATATATTGTTGCTTCCAAAATTGATATTCCGTACTAAAACATTTTTTTAAAGTCACAAATGCCCTAGCGGTTCCTTTTCTGATTGCAATTTCTTTTCATTATTAACAAAGAAGAAATTCAGGAACACAACTGGTAATATTATTTGGTAAGAAAATAAAGTTAATAGCTTAAATTGATGTATTTTTTACATTTTTTTATCCTTTTTGCAGTCGTTTCATAGCATAGTATTGAATGTATAATCAATATGATATTTATATTCTTCAAAACCCGTGCGATATCCGTGCATCGCGCAGGTTAGAGTCTAGTTTATCTAATAACTTAGTATTGATAAACTTATTTGCGTAAAATAATACAATAAATAATCCAAAAATTAAACATTCAAGACAAACATGTAAAAACCAAAGTGTATGACAATATCAAGCAAGATAAAAAAAAAATCATAGAATAGTACGTAAAACTATTACAAAAAAGATAGGTGCGGTTTTCTTCAAAGTCAGTCTTTTTGTTTGGCTTATGTTGCGTAATTGGTTACCAACAACGTATAATTTAATTAAAAGACAAATTTTACAATCTAATGCTCAAATTTGTGTAGGTAGGTGTGACATGATGGAAGATACATAACACTTATTTCTGAACACATCAAACTAATTATCTCAATTTGAAACTTAGGCGGTTTTTCAAAAAGTATCTGCTCAAGTTTTACCCTTATTTGACTTTTCATATATGTGAGTGATTTGGATTGAAAGAAATGCTCGGGTATTTCATCAAAAAGAGATCTCGTTACAACAATTGTTCGACAAAATTAAGTTCTAATATTATTGGTGGCTGAAAGAGAACCATCCTAATTTTGCTTTCTCTTATCATTTGTGGTGGCTTAATTTCTCACCTTGTTTGGACATCTATTTGTAATGGGGTGGCTTTGACCCTTGTTCATTTTTTGTTTGTTTCTCGATGTTTTTCGATGTAATTTGATACTCTTTTTGATACTTTTTTGTGCTGAAATTTTCAGGTTGTTCAATACAAAAATAATATCAATGCCTTTCTTTTTTCTAGTATAAATTATAAAGTCAATTGTAGAGTATAAGGCATAAATAGATCAATCACTAATAGACATTTGTAAAAAAATAAAATAATAACTAATGGCGTGGAAAATTGCACAATTTTATGGTCCTATGATGATTAGAACAATAGAGGTGTGACCGGTGAGTAAGAATTATCATAACTCTTTTTTTTTAAATGGATGAATAATTTTTTATAAGGTAGAAAATTATTCAAGAAAAAGGAAAAATAAAATACTAGGGTATATAAATTTAACCAAGTAAAAACAAAATATAAAAAATATATCATATCACTTAAAGTTTATATTCTTATATTTTTGAATACAATCATTCTTAGTCATTGCACTAGTCCCACACCAACAATTAGAGTTGGTCAGTTGGGTCGGATCGGTCCAAAACCGGCCAGCTCTTAAAAGGAAAAAGGCAAACAGACGACCCATAACGGTGTGGGCGGGTGAACAGATTGAAAATCCGGTTTACGGTGGGGTCGTACAGGTGGTTTTCAGGTGAGACAAATGCAATCGTAGGTACACGTAACAAAACCGTGTTATGTCATTAGTTTGGGCTAGACTGTTTCTCTCCACTCTTAAACTGAGGCCCAAAGTTGAAAGTAGTATCAAATCAACCTAACCCAGAACCTTAAAAGAAAATATTTAAGATACTTTCAAACCATAGTCCAACTCTTATGTTTCGTTTCTCACATAAGCAATACTGCAATGGCATCATCTTCATTCCCCTAACTCATCTTCATCATTCTCCTTTACTTCCTCCCTCTCTTTTCTTTCTCTTTCTCACAATGAGCCTTCTTCCTCTCTCTCTCTCTCTCTCTCTCTCTCTCTCTCTCTCTCTCTCTCTCTCTCTCTCTCTCATTCTCTTCCTCTTTTTTTTCACATGCCCATGGTCTCAGATCTACTAACATCTACTAACATACTTGTTTAATTTGTATATGTAAATCTTGTTCATCTCTCCAGCTATGTACGGTTGTTCACAACTGATTTTGGTTTCTTTCAATAGAAACCTTCATCCTCCACCTTTTTATCTAAAGCTTTTTTCGGCTGTGATTATGTTTTTTTTATTATCAGAATTTATTTAATCCACAACCGACACAGTCTGCCCGACCACCCGCAAGAACCGTCGAAACCGTAGACTCAAATGGACGAGGACTAACTGCAATATTGAAAGCGTCAGATTGGTCGGTTCCAGATTTTGACATCGAATCTGACCATTTGTCCACCTCTACCAACAATATAGATAATATATCATTTTGAATATACTAAAGAATAAACAAATTTATAATAAAATTTAATATAATAAATAAAAAATATATATTTTTAAAAGAATAAATAAAAAATAATAAAAAAGTTAATATTATATACAACTTTGTCACGTCAATAATTTTGTTATTTTATCGAATTTATATATGTTATACAAATACTATTATTTAGTTCATCTCAAACATCGTATTTTATAGTTTGATATGAGGTGTACATCAAACACAAAATATGGGCATAAGAAAAAAAAACACAAAATGTGATAAGATTTTATAATTTTTATATCATATATCTTATTTTTATCCAACTTTTTCTTTTCTTCATATAAGTTACATTCATATTTTTTTCTGACCAAATCAATCACATTCATATTAAGACCATCAAATGAACCATTTGTTTTTTTTTATTATCTTTTTTTAACAAAAAGTTTTTTTCTTAATTAATTTATTTGTCCACTTCATAGTCATTTAGGTTGATGGTCACAATATGAAGGGCACTCGGGGGAAAACACGTGGGTGATATTGGGGTGCTAATGTCATGTGACATTAGCCAACCACAATGTCACAAGTGTATAAAAAGACACTTGGATATGACTTTCTTCTCTTTCACTTACAAGAATTTTTTTGTCTTTTTGAACACTTGTGACATTGTGGTTGGCCAATGTCACATGACATTGGCACCTCAATGTCACCCAAGTGCTACCCGGCTCTCTACATTGTTCCTCATCATCTTTCATCACCCTAAACTCATCCTTACCTACCATCATCACCTTTTTCTCATCTATAATGGTCACATAAAGATTGATCATCCCATCGGTCGCATTAAACCCATACCCAAATCTTAAAAAACCTTCTCTAAAACTTTGAGCACTGTTTGTGACATCCCACTAAGCTAGTTACCCAAACCTAGTGTAAAAGGTGATTGATTAGCTATTACCATCCCATGGGAGGAATATTTTAGGAGTGGAAATGTTTAAACAACAAAGACATTGATGGAGAAAGTTCTCATGCATCTGAATTTGTGGGTGCAACACAACTTAATGATGAAGAGGAGAATTTTTCTGCAAAAGATTCATTTCATTCAGTTAGATTTTCAAAACAGTTCTATTAAATTTTCTTCACAATTTCAATTCATGAAAATGTGGACCTTTCATGACGACTGTAAGAACATTATTAGCTCTAGCTGGAAAACTACAAAGGTTGGCTCTTCAATCTATGTCGTGTCTCAAAAACTCAAGATTCTCAAGGACATTATGAAAAAGTGGAATAAGAATGTTTGAAAATGTGCATGCTTATGTTAACATTCAAACCTAGATAGATAATAATGGTTGCATTGAGGTTCTTCTTGATCAGCAAAAGATGGCTCAAATTCAACGGGGTAACATTTTACATGGAGAAGAAGCTTTATGTAAGGAAAAGGAAAAAGAGTATGGTTAGTGAAATCATTGATCCAAAGCATGTTTATGTAAAATTTAGAAAGATGGATTAAAATTTTCATATAGAGTGGAGACACACTAAAAAAGAGAAGATGGTAACAATAGCTTGGAATAAGGGTACGTTGTAAACATTTATCTGCAAGAGGTTTTGGGTGAGGTATTTAATCTCACTGAATGAAGTTGCTAATCTCAAATTATGTTGGGAACTTATGAGATCACAGGAAAACTGGGCCATGATTCTTAAAAGTACAATGGTGAAACATGGAAACTAATTTCTTATCATGTTTTTTCTTCTCTCCAATCGTTATTCTTGATATATCATAATAAAATTAATAGCATAATATAGAAAATCATTGGAAAAAAATATATTGAAAGAGGTTAACAATATAAACCTAACTTCCTCTAAAAAAACAAACCTAACTTGACAAAAAATAAATAAAAAAAAGAAAATTGAAGTGAAAAAATA
>Ga0228711_1011300_pt1 | contig 11383 bp, 3 predicted proteins | sample MedpolnodulmetaG_2_FD_177996 | JGI IMG/M metagenome (GOLD analysis project Ga0228711, IMG submission 177996) | Root nodule microbial communities from Medicago polymorpha collected in Santa Monica, California, United States - brown nodules | ecosystem: Host-associated > Plants > Roots > Nodule...
GAGTTTTTTACTACAACCTATTTACTTTTATTTTTTTTTTTTGAAAAAAATGATAAAGCATAATAATTAAAAAACTATTGGTGTTTTTTTTGGTGGTGTAATGAGTCATAATCTATTTTTTTTTTTCTGTTTTTATTATCTATATTTATACTATATATAAAGAAAACAATATCTTTTGCCTCTTTTGGGTTATTTTTTCTCCTTCTAAAATTATCATCAACTCTCAATGTCAATAACACATAAAAAATAGATAAGGGTAAATTCCAAATATTAAAACAAAATGTAAAAAATTGTATATGTATGATTTTTTTCGTCCCTATCATTTAAAAAAGATAATGGATGAGAGTGAATTCAAATATTAAAAAAAATAAAATTAACAAACACAGTTTTTTTTTGTTACCACATAAAATATATCGTCTAACAAACACGATATGCGTATATGTTCAGTTTTTTGTCCTTTATCCTTAAAAAAGTGTAACAAATTGTCACTATAAATATAATCAATAAGAAATGATCTTTATTTTATTTTTATTTTATATACAAAAAAACCAAAATACACCGAGTTGATAAATAATTTCGTTATATGTTTTGACAATAATTTGTAGATGAATCGATGTACGGATAATTTTTATTATTATATAAAAATTTAAAAATTGTAATCAAAATTATACAAACAAGCATAATAAAATATACACACACGTCAGTGTGATAAAAACACCAATTTATAAAAAAAATTGTGCGTCGTGGACCATAAAAATTGTCCATGCAATGTGGACCATATAAAATCTTGTATTTGACTCATTCAGATTATAAAATTCAAAATGTTTCAAACCCTCTGAAGTACAAGTTGTTACACATTTTGGGGACGTTTCAAACTATATAATTTGGGATTGATTTCAGATTATATAATTCGAACCACTTTCGAACAACGTTGGACATGTAACAAAAAAAACAACATTGGACATGTAACAAAAAAACAACGTTGGACGTTTTCATGCATGTTCCATGCATTTTTTGACTGGAAATTTAACTTTGACCATATTTTTTAACCCCCCTTCACTTCATTGCACTCTATGGTTGAATTTGCCCCCTATAAATACCCATCCATTCATCAAAATTTTCATTCCAACTGACATTCTCTCCTTTTCTTTCATACATTTTTGCTGGGTATTTTATGATGTTGATATTCCACCGTTGGCTTTTCATAAAAAGTTTCCTTTCATCTTATTTTTTTGGAGCAATTTCCTTTCATCTTATTAGGATAGTACTTATATGAATTGTCAAAGCGTGGTAGTCCACTCTTTAAATTTAATCTGGAACCGCGATATGTCTAGATCCAGGGTTTCTCATCAGAGTTTCCTTCTCCCACTTCACCATCTTCTATTCTCATCTTTAGAGAATACTATTTTTTGTTAGGGTTTCTCACTTAGAGAATACTATGTTTACCATCTCTGAGTATTAACAACCAAAGATGTTGGGTTCATTAATTAATTCGCTTTTGTCATTATTTTTTTAAACACTTTTCTTACCTTTATTCTGTTAAAATAAGCGAGACAAGTTTGTAAGTGCAATTCGTTGGTAGCTCCATAGATATAAGTAGGTAAGAGATGGGGTTCAAACCCTGCGTTCCATATTTATAGTCATAGTGTGTGAGTCTAGCTACTAGTTATTTGACAAAAAAAATTACCAATATAATTTTCATACTTTTTTTTTGGTCAAGGTCTAGTTCACTTTTTTTTAAGGTGAATAATTGGAGTGTCCAGGGTTCAAACTCTGACCCCTGCATATAATAATGCATGTCTCTGCCAACTGAGCTATGCTCACGGGAACTATTTTTTTTGTTTTTTTCCCTCAACTCATAGTAATTTCATCCCAGTTTTTTTTTTATAATAATTTTCCAAATTTTCATTGTTGGAGGTAATATATAAACACTGTCACCATCTGACATTAAATATAAACACATCATTCTATTGAGATTCGACGATTGGGTTGTTATGTTACGAGAGACTAACTCCTTTTGCTAGACCACACCCCAATTGATTATTTGCTTAAGTCTTATCTTTTTTTAGTCACTATAGCTATTTCAATTTATTGTAGCATGCAAGGAAGAAATTAAAGTTTCCGTAGAAATGAAAAGAAAAATGCAGTCATTAAAGTTATCCTTTTTTCATCCTACAATCTGAACCCTGCTTGAAGCCTAGATTCTTATCTTATTAGTCTTTTTGTTTCATTTCTGGTTGGTTGCTGAACAAATTTGTTCACATTTACGGTGACTATGACACATATGGTTCTAAATTATGGTTGCAGCTGTACTTCAAAGATTGATATTGTGATTAACATGGATCAATATATATTTATATCAATATGTAGAACTATGATCCGACACACTAGAAGATATATACTTGTACAAAATACACAACATATTTTTTTTGAGTTTTATGGTGGTCGGTTGACGGTTCAAAATAATTTTGCACATACAATTAATTAAAACATTGTCACATCAATTAATATTTTTAATTTATATCTCAATTTAAAATATTTCGATTGGTGTAAAGTTGTTTTAAACTGTTAATTTACCATCATTAAACTCTTTTTATAATACACACTAACCTTCAAAAGTTCAAATTCTTGCGCACGGATGACCTTCTCGTGTTATGTACCTATTTTTTGAGACATCAAACAATATTTTTCTCATAATATAATTTTTGGTCAACATGATTGCCATTTTCCATTTCACGTGTTCACATTTTTTTCCATAATTTTATTCAAATAAAGTGGAGAAAAAAAAGGTAAGGACAAAAAAAAACACACACAAGCTTGCACCTTCTCGAGTTTTTGCATTATTTATTTTTTTGAAAATGTTAAGGAGTGTCCTCAGAGCATTCTTTAAGGATCATAAGTAGTAATTTTAAAATTAAAATGTGTATAATCAGTGTATTAAAAATTAAGAAGTGTCCTTTGTGTGTTCTTAGAGCACTTTTTTGGAAAATGTGTGTAATCAATGTATTGACAATTAAAATATTTCACTTTTTAAAAAAATAATTGTTTATTTTAAAATGTTTAAATACTATCCGAACACTCGTCATAACAAGACCAATTTTCTTTTTAAATTTAAAATATAGGTTAAGGAGAATATACTTTTGGAACTAGCTAGTAGTGTTTTTCTTCTGCCTTATAATAAGAGAAAGCTACTTTCAATCTAATGCCAGACACAAAGGAATGAGAGATAGATACAACCAAAATGGTTGTTATAATAAGAACAAGATAGTGTGGAACTTTTGATTTTATATTAGCAAGAAAAACTTTATGAAATTTACTCCCATAAGAGAACTTTTCAAAATGTGGGTTCCAATGAAAGAAGTGTTTAGGACCAACTTTGCCCTAATTACTAATTCACTCTTAATATTGAATTTTTTTATTTAAAAGACAAATTAGTAGCATTCATTATATTTATTTTGTAAAAAAAACGAAATACATCTGGTATTACATTCATTCATTTTTAATTGTATTTTAACGTTATTTACACAGTCATATTGTTATTTTAATGTTATTTACACATCAATAAAACTAATACAAAAACATTTTGTTACTTTCAATAAATTATTTGTCTTTTATCTATAATTTTTTTAGTCATTTATGATTTCATTTCACATTTTTCTCTATGTAAAATAACTAGTTAGAGATTATTTTTAAAATAATAATAATTAATACCATTTAAAAATTTGAAAATGACGACAAATAAGAATGAACAAATTTTTGCAAAAAATCAGCCCGTTAATAGAAGACATTGACATTCTCATGAATTCACAACCAAAAAATAAATGATTTACAGATTCTAAATTGCCGCAACCCGCCACACAAACATTGACATTCTGATATATAATTTTACGATGAACTAACTTATCTTTTATAGAGAGCATATTCTAAAGAACCCGCACACAAAGATAGAGGGACTGTTTTGTTCCAATTTTTTTTTTTTGAAAAGGCTAAAATAGAATATAGTACTCAATCAAAAAGTTCTTCCTAATACAAGGTGTACCAAAAAAAGAACAGGAGTCACAAACATATTTACAGAGAGAGGGAAACAAAAAACAGAATCTAAAAAATAGAAAGAAATAACATTATCCTATGCCCAACATAGTGAACGGACTAAGCCACCATCCATAATATTTGAAAGAGAGATTAAGAATTTTCGCCTTCAACCGCAAATAATAAAGAGACTTAATCTTGTCAACAATATGAGATGTCGAGTTTTCTTTACCATTGAATAACTTGCTATTTCTTTCTTTCTATATTTCCCACGCAGTAGCATACCAAATCAGATGCATAATAGATTGGCGCACCTTAGAACAATTGCCACCAACAAAACCATATTGATTGAGGCAATCCACGTGCACACTTGGAAGAACCGAACAGACACACAACCGGCGATGAATAAAGTGTCAGACTTCCCCACAAAAATTACAGTGAATAAATAAATGAGGAGAGTTCATGCAATTCTTATCGAGTATTTAGTTTCGCCCCAGTTAACATATGATACTGCATCAACCTCCACCGCCACCTATCCTCCGCCCCCATCCTGTAAATAAATATCACCGTTATTATTAATACTAAGAATTTCTAGAAGTACATACTAACCATTTCTATTTCTTCAATTCTTTTAAAATAGAGATGTAAGTGTTAACTTTTCGACTTTAAGACAATAACGATCATTACACACCCATGTGAGCATAGAACTTTTATGTTCTTTGTGAGATTAAAATTGTTACTATTTTGTTAACAAAGGGAATGGAGTTTCGCCTTACCATTCACATTCAGTTCTTGACATTAAAATTGCTTTGTGACTTAATTGAGGTCTGATTTTGTGTTCTGTCGCGTGAAAGGGTGTCAAGTGGGACAATTACAAACGTGGAAGGGACATTTTGACCATATACTCGTATTATGTGGTCTCTTTTGTCAAAAACAAATGCATTAATCTAGCCATCATCTCATCTGCTCTTATTTTCGTTAGATTAAAACTCTCATAATGTATATTTTTTCATTGTGGGGACTATTTTTTTTAAGGAAATGTTAACTTGTGCCTTTAAGACACATGTTAACATAAAAATATAAATTAAATATTAAAAAATATGTCAATTTATGTCTCAAAAAGTTAAAAAAAAAATCAATAAATATTTGTTATTTGTGGTATTTTTACCCTTTTAGGGCCTTTTTTAGGAGTTTGGAAGGGAGGGGAAGGTAGGGTTTAAGAGGGTGGGAAATATAGGGAAAAATGGAGAAATATTTCACATTTTTTGAAAGAGCAATTTTTAGAAAATGATAAATTAATACTTATGATTATTATATTTTTAATTTTAAAAATATTATAACAATAAAGATTAAATTTGAAAAATTCATAAAAACCCTCCATAATCCTCCATCAATACAATTTTTTAGTTCTCCAAATAAGAACAGTTTTGTATTATGAAAAAAATGAACTCTCAAAGCCCTCCCCTCCAAATGTCTTCTATTTCTTTCACCCGCTTATTTCTTTTTTTCCTAAACCATCTCCTCCCTTTTCCTTCACACTCGCAAACAAAATCTAAAGCGTAAAAGTGAAGTGAACAAAATTTCGGAGATGGAAATTTCTCCCAAACGAATTATATCTCCCTTCTAAAACGGGGGGAGCTGAAAAGTTTAATTTTGTATATTTCCTTGATAAAAATCAATCTCCTAATCCCCTCGTACTAAATATAAAATAGCCTAAAATTACTGTAATTTCATTCCCTTTCTTCCCCTACTAGCCATTAAAATCTCTCTTCATCTCCGTTTAATGAAACCGACCCTTAGTAATTTTTGGAGTACATAAGAAAAAAATAATACTCTCCTTCAAAAAAAAAAAAACTCTGCTTAAAAAAAAACACTTTTAAATATTATAAGCTTCATGATCAAAACTAACAAACTTCAATCAAGTTTTGCAAATACAATTACTAATTATTATATTCAAGATTAAAAATAAAAAAACGAGAAATGCCTAAAAAAAAAAACTTTAGCTACGATGATTTTAATTAATAGAACCTACACGAAACTATTATGTCTACGCATGTCCGATGCCCATATAATATGAAGCATAATTGTCTGTATATGTTCACACCGGTCGCCTCAATATTAGGTTTAAATGCATTTAATACTTCCTTTGTTTCCAAATACGTTCTTTATAAAAGAAAAGGGAAAGATGGTACTTATACGTTGTACGGTTATTATATGGGTCTTATTAACGAGTGTCTTCAGATACTCTTTAAGCATTTATAATTAGAGCTGTCAAAACGGGCGGCCCTACCCTAACGGGCTTCGGGTTTTGTCGGGCGGGTTAAAAAGTTCGGTTGAAAAACGGGCTTGAAATATACTACCCGAGCCTGTCCTACACGGGCCGCGAGCTAACGGGCTGGCCCGTATTAATTTTTTTTTTTATATTAAAAAGTACTATAAAATACTCCTATAAATTTTTTTATAAATAATATTTTTAATATGTTTAAATAATGTCTAGCACAAAAATAAATTGTAAACATTTTCGTACACTAGTCGTAAACTAAAACGGCGAGAAAAACAATTTTAAATAAATTAGATACGTTATGGTTATAGATATTTATATATTCGATCTTTAAAATTATAAATAACGAAACGAGTAAATATAATTTTACATTACATTTATATGTGTTAATTCATTGAATTTTCACTTTTATTTTTTACTTTGATAATCAACTAAGTAAAGAATTATTTGAAAAATATATTATAATTTATAGAATTTTTTTTGTTATGCGGGCTAACGGGCTACCCGCGGCCCGTTCGGGCTAGCCCTAACGGGTACTGGGCTTTTTAGGGCCGAGCTAAAAAGCCCTATTAAAATTCGGGCCCAATATTTAAGGCCCAAGCCCTATAATTAATCAGGCTAAACGGACCGGCCCGTACGGCCCGACCCGTTTTGACAGCTCTATTCATAATAAAGGAATTATTCTTAGTCCCGTGAGCATAACTCAGTTGGTAGGACAATGCATTATTATATGCAGGGGCCGAGGTTCAAACCCCGGATACCGCACTTATTCACCTTATAAGGTGAATTCTAGCCACTAGGTTACCTGACAAAAAAAAAGGAATTATTCTTAAAAAAATGTAAAGATTTCAATTTCCAATGCAATAAATGCATAAACTTTTATAAAATCTTACTACTGTAGGTGCTTAAAGAGTGCCCCGGAGGCACTCGTTAACATTTCCCTTATTATATTCATCTGAACTCTTGTGAGCTTAGCTCAATAGTGTAGGAATAATTGATTTACCCACATTAACGGTGAGTATGGCAATTTTAAATTTGATTTACCCACATTTCTACGACACTAAATGAATAATTGATTGATGTCCTCGTGAGTTTAACTCAATTGATAGAGACAATGTATAATATATGTAAGGTCTGGGGTTCGAACCCCGGCCACCTAAAAAAAAAAAAAAATTAATAAAATATCGTGAAGTAACACAAATAATCAAATCATTTAGAGCCAAAAATAGTCATAACGATTTCATTCCAAAACAAATAATATGAAACTTTGAATGTCAATTCCTAATACTGCTTATTCAAAATAAAAATAAGTTAGGATATGTTAAGTCAACAAATATAAAAAAAAACGTGGGATAAATTTTTTTCTTTGATACATAAAAAACATGAGACAAATATAAGTTAGGATACATTGAATCCACTAATTTTTTTTTTGACAAACATTAAACCCACTAATAGATATAAAATAAAAAGAGAAATGTTAGCAACACATATTTTAACACACACTTTTCGACGCACTCTCTTTAATTGGTTTAAAATAACATGGGTCCCACCAAATTTAAATGGACCCAACATGATTGTGTGTGACTCATGTGAATTTGAACCAATCAAAAAGAGTGTGTTGAAAAATAAGTGTAGCTAGCATAACTCAAATAAAAAACACAAGACATATACTCCCTCCGTCCCAAATTGTATGTCGCTTTAGGAAAAAAATTTGTCCCAAATTATATGTCGTTTTACAATACCAATGCAACATTAATGTTATTTTTTCTATTATAACTTTAACTATTTATTACTCTCTCTTCTTTCAATTCTTTCATTTATCTTTCTCATATTATTTATTAAGGACAATTTTGTAAAACAACTCATAATATATCTTTTCCACACGATATTAATTGCATTTCTTAATATGTGTGAAATGCCCAAAACGTCATACATTTTGGGACGGCGATAGTATATACGTAAAAAAAACACCGAGTGGATATTTATCTCTTTTTTTGTTAGTGAGTGGATATTTATCTCTAAAAAATATAAAAAAAAACATAAGACAATAATTTATTATTGATAATTTTAAAAGGCTAAATTATACCAGAGGTCTTTAAGTTTGATGTTTGTAACAGATTATTCCTGTAAGTTATTTTGGTCACACATAAGTCCTTCTTTGCTCGGATTTGCAACAATTCTCAATGGACTATCAATCATATTATATTACACATAAGACACTTGTTTGGTACCTTGAGCCTTTTCAATCCACCCTTATTAACATTATCCTTTGATAAACCCCTTTGAGCCTCCATACAATATTTCTTTTGTTGTTACTAAGCGACGAATCATGTCACAAGTTTGAACCATTAATGTCATCTATTTAACTTCTCTTGGAGTTAGATAAAATATTTTTAAGAAATTGATATGATTTGAAATTAAGTTTGAGGTTGCTCTTTGAAATTAACAACATTCTAAGTTTGGGATGGGGTATCAGTAGAACTTGATTATAAAAAATAGAAAAAATGTAGATAAACTACAAAAATTATGGGTCTACATAAAAAAAAATAGAAAAACAAAAAATATCAAGAGCCAAAAATTGATCTTTTAAAAAAATTAAAGAAAGAAAAAAAAAAAAAAGAAGAAGCAATTCCACTGGTACTCATCTTGTTTAGGTACAAGGAAGGATGATAATGCTTCATTGATTAGGAATCCATAGGTTGAATCTAACTCCAGGTTGTTTGTTAGCCTACTTTCTCAAATATATCCAACCTTAATCTAAAGCAAAGTTATAATTCTGAATGACCTCTAAAGTGTGTATTACCTTGAATGATCTTGAACGTTTGTTTAGAATTGTATCAAATTCATAACAAGATGCATTCAAATGATGACTGGAGTAGGAAAATGTCGTGACCAACCCTAATGATTTTAGGAGGTACATACGCGTATCTTAGACAAAAAGTTTGGTGAGAGAATGAACTATCTTCTCTAAGCCTGTCATGCTTGCATGGAAGTGATAAGTTAGGAGTTTTAGAACAATTGTTTATGGTTTGAGGGACATTTTGTAATATTTTCATATCAAGTCACACAACTCTAGTTCTTCCTTAAACTAATAAATTCTAATGTGTTTTTGATGTATTTCAGTGAAAAATCAATAATTCATCAAAGCAAGACACCTCATGAAGAATTAGGAAGACTTGAAATGAATATTTAAGAGGCCTATGAAGACATTACAAGTTGAGGATATTTTATCTCAAATCCCAAGACAAGTTTGATGGAAGAAAATACCCGAAAAAACAAAGAAAAAAGAAGATAAAATACATTGGAAAAAAGTGATGTGTCTGGGTGTGCAAAACAGTGTTGATAGTTTTTAGGCACACTCACGAGGCGTGCCAGCCCACGTGTGGCATGAGTGCAAACTCCGTGAAAAACAACATTTTTTTTCCCATGCAGGCCAGGAGAAAAAGCCTAGTTTTCCAGCCCGAACCAACTTGGAAATCACCTATAAATACAAATTCTCTATTCACAAATTCTCATTCAGAACGAAGTGATTCAAGAGGAAGACATACCACATGCACATCAAGGGAGGGGTATCTCCTCAACCTTTGTCCTTAGAGTATGTTTTATTTATTTTGTAATTTGTTTTTAGTTACCATGAGTAACTAAACCTTATGTGGTGTACTTCTAAGATTCATAGACGAGGGTGGAGCCTTTAGATGTCAATTTTGGAATACCATTTACTGTATGTAATTATTTTGTAAATGTTACTTCTAAAGAAAGTTATTCAGAGTCATTTATTTGAAATTTTAAATTAAAATCTTAGAGTAAAATTCCATTTGAGATGAAAAAGTTTTTAAATTCTAAATACTCAAATTGGGATGTTACATTTTCTTTTATGCTTCAATTACCTCTAAGTGAGTTAGACCTCACTCCAACAACCTTACGAATGCGTACGGACCATGTAGAATTGATAACCCTATATCCGTATAGCGCGTATAACTTTATTATGACCAGCAGATGCAACTTGGAAGCTGGAAGGACGCAAAAATCCCACAAACTGGTCACTTAAATAGAACCTTTATCTCATAACAGATAATTACTTGTCTTTAATTCAACAAGGGAATAGACTCCTAACCACCGCTAAATTCTGCAATCAAATCCATTTACTTTTCTGCAAACAAACTCAAATGCTTTGTGTAATCAAATCAAACTTGTAACTTACCCCAATTTTATTTTCTTTTAATTTACTATTTTAATAAGTTTAGTTAGTTGCCTAGTTGAAATTACGATCTCTGTGGAGAGGATTTTACTTATCCCTTTACTACTTTAAACAGTTTAGTGAACTTGCCAAATTCAGTCATCAACACCCTAATTCCCATCTAACAACATCAACAAAATTCAAAATCTTTTCCAGCCTAAATCTTTCTTCTGCCAACCCATCAATTTCGGGTTTCCCTAAAATCAACATGAATGTTTTTTTTTCTTTCCAAATCAACATAACAAACTCAGATTCCAAATAGAACCCAACAAACCCAACAAAAAAAACTTGAATCTTGTACCTATAACATTTAAATCGAAAGATTCAGAGAGCCTAGAAGCAAGGTCACCACCCAAACGTAAGGTTATCGAAAACCTAGAAGTGAGAATTCACGATAGAGATTTCGAGCAACCCATAAACGCTAATCAGAGCTTGATTTGAAACCCAAGAACAACAACCATGAAACTAGATCAATGTGGCCCAAATACACATAGATCAGAAGCTTGCAAAAAATGAAACCCATATCGCATTGTTACTATTCATACCAAAAAGACGAATCGCAAAATCAGATAACTAGAGAAGCCCAAAATCATAGTAACCTAACTAGCATAGGATCAAACCTCACATAAAACCCAAAAAATGCACCAAGAACCAAGAGAAGGATGAGATGAGGTTTCAAAATAGACAACACAACACATATCTTCGATGCTTCTAGGTCACGATTCCAGGGTTCACATTGGTAACAACGAAAAAAAGAAGGCGGTGAAGCTCGCCATAATGTTGTGGTTGTTGTTTAGAACATTTAAACCCATATCAGAAGGTGATGATGCAAATAC
>Ga0228711_1011301_pt1 | contig 11382 bp, 9 predicted proteins | sample MedpolnodulmetaG_2_FD_177996 | JGI IMG/M metagenome (GOLD analysis project Ga0228711, IMG submission 177996) | Root nodule microbial communities from Medicago polymorpha collected in Santa Monica, California, United States - brown nodules | ecosystem: Host-associated > Plants > Roots > Nodule...
GTCACACACAAAGGACAGATAGATGAGAGAAATAAATAAGTAAGACTTATTTATAAAATAATAAGTGAGACTTATTAGTAATTAAATAATTATGTATGACTTATTATTTAATTGTGAAAATATAGAAACGCGGTCCACCGTAAGGTACGGTGTATTTAAGTGATTGAATTGATGACCACACAAGTGGTTCTATAAATAGAACACTTGTGCTGAAACATTTTGTTGGTTGAAATGCTTAACCTAATTCACAAGAGTAAACCTAGCCGCCGCTTTCTAAACCTAATCTCTCTGAATCTCCGTTGGAATTGGCTAGCACCGGTCATCGGAGAAGTTCTGTTCGTGTGGACTATGTAGATGCATCGCTACTTTGCTTTGCTCGTGATCAGAAAGATTTCTGCTACAAAGGTTCTGCTCTTCAAGAGGTAAACACATGAATCTTAAAGTGTTTAAGTTTCTGTTTGATTTGTGGTTAATGATTTAATCAAGATCCGTTCTCATGGAATTTCTTCCGCAAAGAGGATTAAAATTTTGCAAAACCCCTCTATGTAAATCCCTTCAGTTTCTCCTCGTTGTCATTCATCACCTACGCCATCAACATAATTGTCGTTGTCGGTCATCTCATAAACAGAGACGACGAAGGCGTTGACCTAAATAGGTTTCTAATCTGCCATTGTTGAAGCTTGCCTCCGACCAAGAAATAAGAAAGAGTGAAGAATTGAGAGAGAAATTTGCAGAGAAGGGAGAGCTCAGACGACTGAGAGAACACATTGAGAGAGATCATTGACAGAGAGAGATAAGGTGGTTGCAAGAGTAATGACGACAACGGTGGCAGAGGGACGACTGTTGGTGAGAGAGGGAGACCACCATGGGTATGTGATTGAGAGAACACAAGAGAGAGAAGGCTTGCGTGGTTTGTGTTTGCCATGTGTGCTGGAATTGAAACTCACACGGTGTCATATTTTTGTTGCAAAAACTGTGTCAAGTTATCAATCCTCATGACCGAACTAAAGTCTTGCTTAACTTTAAGTATACATACTTAAGAACTCTCAATGAGATTAACTCTTTAGACCGAGTAATAAAACATCATTTATCTCAAGAACCTTAATTGTAATAATAACCAACGATTCCCCATATATAATCTAACTTCTAGAAAATCAGCATTCCATAAATCTCTCATGTCACAAACAATGCAAAACATTTTGCTGCTTCTTCACCCTCATTTGCGGACCGCACCACCCTAGTGACAGTAACTCAGCGACGTCTATAGATGTCTCTAAGTTGTCAAGTACTTTTTTATTGGCGGAGCTTGGCTCCTAGGCCTGTCAGGCGAAATGAATATTATATCTTGGAACTTCCGCAGTTTGGGAAATGTTAAGGCAGTTTCATCTATCAAAGACATGGTCTCGTTCTATAATCGGACATTGTAATTCTTATTGAAACCCTAGTTCATGGAAATGAAATATTTGATTTATGCTACACCATTGATTTTTGCAATCATTTCTCCATTGATCGAATTGGTCGAAGCGACAACCTAGCTGTTTTATGGCACCATTCTATAAATTGTTCTCTGATAAATTATTCTCAAAATCACATTAACTTGCTAATTCAGGACCCTACAATTGGTAACTGGAGACTCATATCGTTTTATGGCTACTCAAACTAAGGAAGACGAATAGAGTCTTAGGACTTACTTCGCCATCTCAGTAACCTGTCTAACAATTGTGGTGCATAACTGGTGACTTCAACTATCAACTTTCTATAATAGACAAGTGAGGTGGTCTTGAACGCCCTCCCTGACTCATCAAAGGTTTTCAAGATATTGTTATAGATTGCAACCTGTTTGATATACCTCTTATTGGATATCAGTTCACTTGGTTCAAAAGTATTGGTACTGTCTCCTCCAAAGAAACCCGTCTTGACCACACTTTTTTTACATCTCCTTGGCATTCCTTATTCACAAATGCAACGCTTTAAAGTCGCGTGGCTCGCATCTCTAAACACACGCCACTTATTTTACAACTTAATCCCATCCCTTGGCATCAACCCCACCACTTCAATAATGCTTGGCTCCTTGAACATACTTCCATCCAACTTGTTCAAGACAATTGGGGCCACTACCTATCTTCAAGCATCAGTAAAACTTAATTATTGCAAAGATTACATTTCGTCATGGAGCAAATTACATCTCCCAACTACCGACAACTTATCGCAATCAACGTGCACAAATTAAAGATCTTCGCACTTCATCAAATGGTGCGATTGAACTACAAATTGAAGCTATGCAGAAAAATCAATCAATTTACTGATGCAAGAAGATAGTTATTGGGGGAAGCGTGCTAAAGTTTTTTGGTTAGCAGATGTCGACTCGAATAGTAAATTTTAGCATGCCTCAGCCTCATCCAGGAAAAGGATAAATATTAAAAAAAAATTTGTGTGGCTCATCAGGAAACTGGATTGTTGCACATGACGACCTTTTTTCACTTGTTTGTAATTATTTTATGGAAATATATATAGCTCAGCAGGGCGATCACCATCTAGTTATCTCTTGCATTCAACCAGAAGTACATGATGAAGACAATAGTATGCTTACTCATCCCTTCACTGAACTTGAATTCAAAGACGCAATCTTTAGCGTGCATCTAGACAAATCGCTAGGCTCTGATGGCCTAAACCCAACATTCTATAAAAAAAAATCTTATCGGAAGTGAATTATTTTCATCCGCAAATTATTGGCTTGCTTTGGGCATTTTCCACCAAATATGAACTACAAATATTATTCTTGCACCAATAGGTGATAATCCAAAATCTATGAAGGACCTCCGTCCCATCTCTCTTTGCAATGTATTATACAAGATCGTCTCGAAGGTTCTTGCTAACTGGCTTCACCCGTTGATTAACAAATGGATCTCCCAAGTGCAGGCTACCTTTGTTCCCTCTTGTTCCATCATGTACAACGCTCTGACGACCTTTGAAGTTTTGCATCATATGCATTGCACAAAAAAGGGTATAATTGGTGAGGTAGCCTTAAACCTTGATATTTCTAAAGCTTTTGATATTGTTAGTTGGTCTTATCTTCAAGAATTTATTTGTAACATGAGTTTCTGCACACAGTGGGTCACTTGGATGATGATGTACATTACCACGATGGAATATCATGTCATTTTTGTTGGTGATTGCATTGGTCCTATTGTTCTTGAATGAGGGCTTCAACAAGGCTGCCTTCTCTCGATTTACGTCTACATTCTATGCGCAGAAGGTCTATACGCATCGATAAAAAAACATGAATTGCTTGGTAAGCTTCTAGTCGCATTTGCCGCACGATGTTATCTTTCTTTTTTGTAAGCCTACAACTACTGAAGCCTAAAGCCTCCGATATATTCTTATTCATTATGAAAATGCTTCAGGTCAAGCGATCAATTATGGGAAATCCGCCATCGCTTTTAGTGCTAATACTTTTCATGATACCATTTTTCAACTCTCTTGGTTTCTGCGGTCATATTGATAGAGGAAAATATTTGGGCCTCCCTTCTATGGTGGGACTTAGCAAGAAAGCAATTTTATCTTATTTAAACGATTGCATTTGGAAAAAATATCAATTTTGGAATACTAGATCGCTCTCTCATACCAGTAAAGAAGTTCTAATTAAATTAGTAACACAAGCAATCCCCTCATATTGCATGGGTTCCTCTCTCATCCCCACCTCTCTTTGTGATGAATTGGAAAAAGTGATGAATTCATTTTATTGGGGCTCTCAAAAAAATGGTCGACGTGCTATAAATTGGATGTCGTGGGACAAGCTCATTCTACACAAAAGTCTTCGTGGTCTTGGCTTTCGTAACATGGAAGCTTTTAATCTCTTAATGCTTATTAAGCCAAGTTGGAAACTCTTGAGCGACTCAAACTCTTTACTTACTCGTATTCTCAAAGACAAATATTTCCCGCGAAGGGATTTATTAGATACCTCTCTTGGCCATAATCCAAGTTATATCATGAGGAATCTTTGGAGTACTCAGTCTTCTCTTACTTTAAAGCATAAATGGAAGATTGGAGACAATACTAAAATAAATGTCCGGGATATCTCATGGATTCGCAGCCTCCCTTCACTCAAGCCTTCCACTACTTCGCTATTACATTATGATGACCTCTCAGTTTCACATCTCATAAACACGGGTACGAACTCTTCGAACCGAATGATTATGCAATCCATATTTAATCATTTTGATGCTTCAGCTATCCTCACGAATCCTCTATATTCACGCATGATGGAGGATACTTGCATCTGGAAGGCTTCGGTAGATGGTTCATACTCTGTTAAGCCAACCTACCGTATTCTTATGGACCTCCTTGCATTGATTAACTAGTACAGAAGATTATTTGACCGTCTTCGTCTCATATACAATTGTCTATATGAGGGGTGTAGATAATCTGTTATGTACTCTTTTTCTTTAAACCATGATTTTATCCAAGTGGGATTTTCTAGTAAGAATTATAATGATGCAGATTATCACACAAAAGAATGTTGTACTTTTTTCCTTCATTCGAATTTTTTTCCATTGGATTTTTTTCTAATTAAGTTTTAATGATGCATGTACTCAATAGATTCTTGGGTTACATCTTCTGTTATCTTTGAGATAAATTCAAGCTGTTCTGTCACCTCTGATATGATTCATATCAGAGAAGAACATGTTGTATCTTGGGAGGATATGCGCTTATGAGACGGATAAATCCTTAAGGGCAGTGACTTCGTCACGCCTCAGGTTATATAAAAGCTTACTATTTTGCAGTCATGATTTCTTGTTTGTTTACTTCACCATTACCGACGTCAAATCACCGCAATTTCAAGAAAGATGAGTTTACTTGTTATCCCTCTTGTTTATATTTAATTGATGCTTTTGTTTATATGATATTATTATTTACAGAGATAATTTATTCCTAATTTTACAACTGATGGATCGTATGCTAATGAATCAGCGGCAATTTCAGGAGCGAACCGAAGAAAAGTCAAAGATTTAGTGAAAAAAACGACGCTCAATTGATAGATCAATCAGTCGTAGGTTTTTGATTCGTGGCATCTGAGTTGGTTTAGAAAATTAGAACTATAAGAACAGCTTTGACTTGAGTTATCAGGTTTACGCCTTAGTAGTTTTTCTGGCTTTTGGTTCTAGCCGGATATTTTGATTAGAGTAACTCACTACATTGCCATTGAAATTGTAAGGATCAGTGATTTTAATACCTAAAATTTGCGAAGGCGAATGTCATTTTAGTCCTTTTGTTACCAGCACGTATATATTTCATTATCTGCATTATTTCCATCTATGGTTTTTAATCAGTAAAATTGAATTTTTAAACAGACTCACTGTTATCTATAACAGTCTAACATACTCCCTCAAACCAATAAACATCATCTACACATGACCATACTATTATTTACTGCTGTGAATCATGTATGCAATGACTATGTAGATTCTGCAAATCCTATACGAAGATTGGCATAGTCAAACACCGAATGATATGCCTGCAAGAAAATATCTCCAACAACCCTGCATATACATATATCACGACGATCATACACTATATATGTAATAGAGAGAAAAACAAGAGCATGAAACATGGAGCATTAAGAAAGACATTAACAGTATGATGATAAGTATGTATTACCAGAGGGGACCCTGTGGGGAAGGTACATCAAGAGCAACAAAACCGCTATAGCACACAGGAGAACAATCTTCATCATCTGATTCAACTCTAAGAACATACTGAGAAGGAAAAAGGTTCTATTAATTTACTTGATAAAGAAACCAGATACGCTACTCATACATTCTTTTATCATACTCTTTTCAACACACTCTTTAATATTCATAGGAAGGAAAGTGGTTCTATTCAATATGAACACGAACTTGAAATACAAACCTGTTCTGGAGAGAGAGGAAACAGCTTGTTTCCAAATGTGAATGTAATGTGTGGCATATCTGCGACACTACTGCAGTTTATAACCGATTGTCCAACTGGATTTGGGAGCCTCTCGCAAAGCTTTAAAGGAAAGAAATTCAGATAATGAAAAAGCTTCATAGTTCCTCATTGGATAAATATAGTTATAAATATTGAGTAAACAGTCATCTTTGTCCCTAAATGTGCGAGGGTGTTGTCATTATAATCTCTAAATGTATTGAAATTTCAAAACATCTTTGATTGCGTTTTCTATTAGTAACTTCATTAACCAAACTAACGAACATAAGACACATGATTAGAAACTACCTCATCGACATATTTTAATACTTTTTCCTTTACATCGCTTTGCTTAATCTGAACTTGCATCCAAAGGACAACCATATTGCAAAAACTACAAAAGAGACTCTCTCTTAATGGTGATCCATCCCAACTTTCATTATGCACCACTGTTTCAATAACATCGCTGCAGGTAAAATTGAACTTTTGTTAAGTTAGCTGAAGAAAAGGAATGTGTAATAAACGAATCAAGAATTGGAAGATGGAAAATTGTACTCCATTCTTTGAAATCCATTATCTGAACAAAGTCTAATGTCAGCACATAAGATTTCAGGATTTAACTGCAGACATATGACATACAAAGATAAGTAAAGAATGCTTAAAATTTGAATTAATGAAGCACGGACACTCCTCGAATTAGGCGTGTCCCGGTGTCGGACACACGCGTGTCCAACACCTACAGGACACTGGCACATAATTACACTGAATTATGTGATTTTCTCAAATTATCAGCGGTGTTGGCGTGTCAGTGTCCGTGTCGTGTCCGGTGTCTGTGTCCGTATCCGTGCTCCGTAGGTGGATAGTCATTGAGAATATATATAAGTGCAAAGTCACAAAGAAAACAAACCCCTGAAATCAATGATTCCCATATCAAATTTCCGTAGTTATGGACAATGTTTTTACACTCATAACTAACATATCCTTCTGTTCCAATGGCATGGTTAATTTGAGTCACAACACCCTGCAAACAAGAACTAGTAAGAGAAAAGGCATCAAAACAATCTATTAAGATAAATGTATAATTTTAGAGATGATATACAGTTGGACCAGCAATTAAAGAAGTCCCTGAGTCCACTATTGCAGCACAGCCACCCTCACATAAACCTGTAAAATATTTACACAAGTTTCTGTTGAGGCAGCTCAAGCATAGTGAACATGAGTGCCAACAGCGGCAACAATGCTTTTGATCTTAAACTTCGGGCCAGGCTAACTCAATTATACATAACTGGTTTATAAAGTGAGGAATGCCTCCCACTTATAAAGTCATTTTAAGACCATATCTCAGCTCATATGAGACTCTAAACACTAACCCGTCACCCTCACGACTTGACATCTAGAGCATGACTTAATTAACATAATACAAAGCGGCTTAACGGATCTTGGATATACTCTAATAGCAACATAAAATTTGAGTTGAACCTAACTCAAACCTACGAAATCGGATTGTAAGATTAGGAATGTCTCCCACTTATAAACTCATTTTCAAATCATTTCTCATCCAATGTGATACTCTTAACATTTCAGCAGTCAAAACCTTTAAGCTGTGAAAAATGAAAAAAATAGGACAAGTTAAATTGAAAATCAACAATTGATGATCAAACCCTTTTAGTTCTACACAATAGCTGTGGAAATTTGAATGCTTTTCAAGAAAACCTAGAAATATATATAACCACCTAATACCATCCATTCTTTAGCATATATATTAAGAATCATGGCAAATAGAAATACATAAAAACCTGTTGTATTATTTGCAAGTAGAATATCTCCCACTTCAATCTGCAGGTGCAAACAACAAAAGTAAACATTGACATGGTTGATAACAAAAGCTATTGAAGAATTTCTGTTATAAATTAATACCTGCCAATAACCCTTTTGAGAAATTGGAAAGTAAGTGTGGTCACCTCTAAAATGCTTCTTGTCCACACCACCAAAGACAATCTCACCTCCTACTTCTGCCATTGGATCCTTATTTAACCATAGGGAGAAAACTTGGTCCAAAATATGCCCTTGTTCTATCATATTATACCTGTAGAAACAGACTTAATCATTGCGTGCTATTTAGGCCTAAAAAACTGAGTATATACCCTACTGCAACCAAAATATAATCTCATGAATCGTAAACACATACACCACACACGACATTGACATTGATACATCAATACTAGTAATAATTTGAGAAAGTGGTATAATTAAATGTAACCACATGTGTCAGTGTACCGTCGGTGTTTGACACTGACACGTGTCAGAGACTGGACATGTCTTTAATCTAAAGTATCAGTACTAGGTCACATCATTACTACTTCATCAATTTTCACTAATTTGAATATGAAAAATCACTAATCAGTAAAATGAATTAAAATAGTTATTATCTGCAAATATTACCACACTGGTGTGACTTTCCCAACTGAAACATCCTGAAATCCAAGTCCAAGTATACCATCAAATGGAAGAGCTAAAAGTGCAAAATTTCCTTCCCTTGTAATCTCACAAAATTCCTGGATGATGAAAAGCAACCAGACATCAATAAAACCAAAGAAGCATATAAAACTTTATCATAATACTTACTATAAATATAAACAAGAAAAAAAATACTGACTTGGTCTTTGACATTTATATCCCCAACTTTTACATTGTCTTGGCTGAAGAATCCATTAATGTATCCTTCGTCATACGGGATTTCACACGGTACTCCTGAATATTATCGAAAAGGTTACTTTAAGTATGCAACATCATAACAAACAAAGTTTGTGCACATAAAAACCAAATGGAGAAACCTTAAAAAGAAAGTATTAAATTTGTACAAGACTAAATGATATAATCCAAAGTTACCAATTTCGTTATAGGTGCTAGATAACCTCGACTTATACGTTGAATGAAAATAGCAAGCAATCTGCATCAGTCGTATAAACACATAACTTAAAGGACCGAATACGAAATTTTACAAAAAAATTTCAATGTTCGTTCCATCAATTCAATTCGACATAAGAGTCAAATCATTAACTTACTGACAAGATGCATCTGGAAGATGGAACCCAAAGATTAGAGCTACCAGTGTCAAACACAACATTGAAGTACTGTGGTGGTGAACCAATACCAATTTCCCCATAATATTGTACATCAAAGTAATTCTTAAGATAAACAACATCTTTTGAGCCATAATTTGAATCAACACTCACTAAATCTCTTTCATGAATTTCCCTTTTAATTCTTGAAGTGTTAAAACTTTGAATGTCTAAATTCCTCTTTTTTAGACTAATTCTCATCAAGCCATCATTAGAAATTGTATAAGCCAAAGATAGAGTCCAAATCCAAAGACATGTAACAACCAGCATATACTTCAAACTCATCTGTTTCAAATTTCAACATGGTTTATATAATTTCAGCTCAAGTAATATAAGAGTAGTTGAGTAATTACAATTACAAAAAATAATACCATATTTATAGTTTTCAGTTTCTAAACTACACAAAATTTGAGTATTGGCATCAATCATATAATTTGATTTAGTACAAGAAGCAAGACATAAAGAAATTCAAGGTTCTTTGCATACCTTATGATGATGATATTGAGTTTTTTGGCAGCTATTTGACTGAGATACGTGTTCTACTACAATACAGTGGGGTAATATACCTTTCATAATATAATATAAATAAATTTAAGCATGCTACTGGATATGAATGTTGTTTGAACAATAAACGGTTTTAGTACTCCACTTTTGCCTAAATAACAAAGTTGACTGTTTTTTATGTGTAAATTATGGGTCAAAAATATGAGGCGAATGGATTCTTTCAAGTGGAATTCTTTAAAAAAAGATATGATTGAATGATTAATTTATGGGACCTTCTTTTCCCATCCTATTGAGTTTCTCACGCGTCCTATTCAGTTCGGATTATAGAATCCAAATGGCACAAACAACCTATAAAATACTCCCATACACGTTGAAACATTTTCGGATTTTAGAATCGACATGGGATGCGCGAGAAACTCATAGAGTGGAAAAGTAACTCCCTTAACTTATATTGAGTGTTTTAGTCATTAAAATTTAAAAAGAATACTGCAAATATTAATACACTAGTTCGTGGTAACGTAATTAGTACTCCTTCCGTCTCTTTTTATAATAACATTTTATAAGTATTAAAAAAATTGCTGAAGTAATATGTCAGTGACTTGGTGGTATAAAGTGGGTAGCATGTTATTGGGTTCGAATCTATGTGGGATTTTTTTTCGTAAAATTTTTCTAATCTAATCAAAAAGGGCAGAATTAAGGTTAAATGTTAGTATAATAAAGATAAAGATTATGTGTTGCAACTTTCTCTACTATAAACAAGTTCATGACATCTTTACTCAGTGTGATCAATCAAAGGTTCTAGAGGATGCACACACATATACACAATAAGTACAAAATATATATGTAGTTCCTTTTTCCTAAAGATGGCCTCCCCTTTTGGTATTGGGGATTTCCAGCCAATTTCTCTTGTGTTGTCTCTAAGTTGGTTGCTAAGGTCCTGGCTGGTAGATTAGTGTTGGTCATGTATAAACTTATCTAACCAAATCAATTGGCCGTTCTTAAAGTTAGACAACTTATGGATGGTGAAATAGCAGTAAATGAGATTATCGATTTGGCCCGAAAGACTAAGAGTGAGTGTCTCATTTTTAAAGTTGATTTTGAAAAGGCATATAATTCAGTTAGACGGAGCTTCCTTGACTACATGATGAGGAGGATGGGTTTTGGGGAGGATGGATTAGAGTGTATGTTTTCTTTGGGAACCTCTCGATGCTACTCAATGGGTACCTGATGAGTAAAACCGCAAGTGCACGATTCTACCAAAGTTGTAAAAATAGAGTATCGTTTCGACAGGGAGTTATGAATTTAATTAACTTTTAACAATGATTAGAATGAAATTTTAAAAGTTAAAAAGGTTTGGTTTTTGTTTTGTAAGAAAATAACAATAATAATAAAAAGGTGCCTTGGGATTATTGGTTCATCACAATAACAAATCCTTCACAAACAAACCTTAAACCTAAACTTTATATTCGACCTACTTTCTAAAGACAAGTTTCTCTTTAGCGTATCAAAGCCTCTTTCAAGGTATAGTGAGTGTGTTCCTCTAGCAACCACGCTTATTCTCATGGTTGATTGCTATTGGAATCCTTGAAGAACGAAACTTTATATGTCTCAAGGATTGCTAGACTATTCTCATGTTTCGCAACCCTTGTCTAAATTCACTTGTTCCAATATCAAGGCTCCGCTTTCGCATTATGAATTGATATTTGAGATGATGAATTAACAAATATTAACCCTCCGCTTTCGCATTATGAGTTTGGCATTTGTTAATTCATTATAAAAACGGTGAATTAGATTAGAAAGTAGATTTATA
>Ga0228711_1011302_pt1 | contig 11380 bp, 4 predicted proteins | sample MedpolnodulmetaG_2_FD_177996 | JGI IMG/M metagenome (GOLD analysis project Ga0228711, IMG submission 177996) | Root nodule microbial communities from Medicago polymorpha collected in Santa Monica, California, United States - brown nodules | ecosystem: Host-associated > Plants > Roots > Nodule...
AAAAATTTATATTTTTAATTTTAATTAAAATCAAAATTTCATAAAAAAAAAAAAAAAACATCGTTAATAATTTTCAAATGTGTAAGTTTCCATCTTTTCATTATTATAAATAGTAATATGGTGCAAAGTGCACGGGTCGTAACATGCTGCTAAGCACCCACTAGGACTGCGATGAAACTTTACATGGAGCATTTGGCAAGCGGGAACTATTTTTTTTTTTTTTTTACAAAATAAATTATATTCATTCATTAAAATTGATGGAGTACATCGATACAATGCAAATTCGCTAACAACAAAAAGGATGAATCTGCAAACAAACTCACATCATCCATGTTAATAGCATAAAACAGCAAAGTGCAAAAGCCTACACATATGACTATATTCAAGTCTCCGGAATACTCATGTCTCCGGATCTTCAACGTTAACGACACCAAAGTCATGGATTGGATCTGCACTGGATCTAAGCTGATCTGACAATATGAACCGAACAAATACCTGAACAAAACAAGAAAGACAAACAACGCCGCACAAAGACGACGAACAACCCAACGTCACACTAAGACGACGAAATCACAAAAGAAAAATGAAATAGATGTGAAAATCACTTATTTCAATAAAAGGGAAAGAGAAAAACGAGTTAGAGGGGTGAATTTGGGTCAGAACTTGACCCTAAATCACCCTTCTTTGATGGATGAAGGAAAAAAAATAGGGTTTTGGTGACGGCTCACAAAAGAGAAGGAGAAGAGAGAAAAATATGGCGTATATTTTTGAATCGGTGGTTAGGAACTATGTTCTTTTTTATGAATTGTTTTTTTATTATTATTATTTTTATTTTATGAATTTTTTAAAAAAATTATTTTATGATTTTTTTTTTAAGAAAGAGATTTTTTTTATGAATTGTTGTACATGTTTTTCAAGAGTTTTTTTTTTAAACCCAAAAGAACAGCTAAAAGAAAGAAAACAACATCGGAGGGGGGCCAAGCCAAAACCTCGTTAAAAGGAAACCTAAAATTAGGTAACTGTAATCTATTCCTTACATAAGAAACCCTCAAGACTTCTGTTTTCATCAAAGTTTCAAGTATATTTTTAATTAGTAGGGCTATCAACACTCTCTTTTGAATATTTTTTTTAATACTGATTGTCTTATTGATTTAAATCATTGTGAATCTACATTTTGAAAATAGAAGTCACGCAAAATGGTGAAGCATACATTGATTCCATCCAATAAAAGAGTGTTGGTCTATATGGCCAATAAGTTTATAAGCGAGAGGGGGGTGAATAGCGCTTTGAAAAAAATTTCGGAGTTTTAGCAAAAGGTGAATTGAATTAAATTGACTATTGGAAACACGCGTGAATAATCACAACAATAACCAAAAAGATAAAACTATGTCCTAATAACATTCAATGTAGAATTGAGTGATTCACAATAAAAATCTTATTACAATCAAAACTTAATGTAGCTTGAACAATTCGCAAAACTTTGGACAATTTCAAAACCAAACCTATATGAAAATATACAAAGCTATCAATCAAAAACACAATGTATGTGGAATTGAAGAATTGAATAGAAATTGAACTCAATTGATCTAAGATAAGTACTAAAACCTAATTCAACGAATTAGGTTAACTTTTAACGAAAAATAACTTACATCAATACAAGTTTCTATCCTAACAATTATTCAATTAACATATGCAATGATCAAAAGTAAAGAGGATATGGTATAGAGATAACACCGATATTTTTATAGTAGTTCGCTCTTTTCGTCCTCGCTAGAGCTACATCTACTCATCTTGATGAAGTACACCTTCACCAAGGTCATCCACTAATAGTAACAATGTTGAATACAAATGTGTTTACAAGAGTGCCTTGAAATTAAACTAATTCTTCAACCCCTATGCAATGACTCCCCCAAACTTCAAATGACCTTTGAATTTGGTGCTCCTTGAATCTTCGAATCCTTGATTACCCGTGCATCTCTTCGAACTCTTCACTTAAGTCTTCGATTCCACGTCCGGTAAACGAATCCCCTTATACTTCAAGAACGGTTAGAATGACCCTCAAGACCTTTGGAGGTGAAATGAGATTATTCACTTCACTCTGGAGTCTTGATTAAGCCCAGCCAATCTCCTTGAAAGAATCAGCTTACAATCCCCACTAGCATCCTAGCAAATAAATGTGACTCAATGTTCAAAGTGATTCTAAGGAAAAGTGTTTAATCTTGAAGAATTTATGGACAATGAGTTTTTGAGACCTAGAGAGAATAGATACAAATGACTCAATATTTTGGGAGTTATGAGAAAGGGAGTATATATAGAAAATGAGGGCAAGTGCAAATTTTCGTGCAAAAACAACTAAGTGAACCGATTCAGACAGTAAAAATACAAGCCATAGACATATGAAGATTGATAGGATTCATTGTAAATATGAATCGATTCAAGTGAACCCAGGATGAAGAATGATGCGATTCAGACTTTTATGAATTTATTCAGTGCAGGTCAGAGAGAAATCATGATACGACTCAACCAGACATGAATCGGATCACAAATGATACGATTCAAAATATTGTGAATCGATTCATTTGAAGTCAAAAACTTTTATGATACGATTCACATATAAATGAATCGATTCAGTGGCACATAACATGAAATATGACTAAGACTTCAACAATGCAAGACACAAAAGAATCAAGGACATTGAGGCATTGATGTTGGGTTCTTTAACAAGACTATTCCTTTAGAAAAGACAAGAATATATAATCAACAAAAGAGTAAACTAGAACATCATCAAAAACACATGGAGATTAAAACTATGTGCTTCAAAGAGGAAATGTTGGAGAGGGTGTTCAAAAGTGAGTGTTTATTTTTAATTTATTCTATGCACATATATATTTGAAACTTTATTTATTTTTTTATCTATCTCTCTTTTTCAAACACATATTTAACATATCACACGTAGCTACCATGATTTTCATGGTAGCTATACACATATCCGTTAAATATTTTCATTTTGCTTTTAAGGATTTTTGTTTGAAAGTAGATTTGTGAGTTGTGACGAACAACGAAGTGGGTGGCAATCCAAAACAAACTTTTGGAATAACTATCTCTCATACTAACCCATTTTGGTAGAGTGTGTTTCTTTCTAGGTTTCAAGTTCAATTATCATATGTCAATTTCGATGGGTTAGTTTCGATTTTTCAAAATATAAAACTATCTCTCATACTTTCGTTGTATTTTTACTCTCTATCTTTTGTTTTGATTTTAGTGTTAATACATATATTTATTTGTAAACTTTTGATTGTATCATAGCTTTTCCCTTAAATGGTTTTACCCAGTTTTTCAAGAGTTTCGTTTGGGATAATAGTCATTTTGATCCTTAAATTTGTAAAGATTAATCATAATAATCTTTCAATGTATAAAAAATTTAAAATAGTCTTTGATTATGCATTTTGTAAGTTAAAATAGTTTTTAATGTTAAAATAATTCCTCAATATTCACAATAACTCTTTTCATGTAGGGGCTGAAATGACAACAAATAAATGTTTATAAAGACAGGTATAACAATAAGTAAGTATATTGAAGGACTAATATGACAATATTAACGAAGTATTTTAATATCATGGACTATTTTGACTAACGAAGTGGATAATCAGAGATTATTTTAAAATTTCGATACATTGAAGGACTATTGTGGCTACTCGTTACACATTCAGGGATCAAAATGACTATTTTGTTTTGATTGAAGTTTCAAGTATATTTTTAATTTCTTCTATAAACACATTTAACACTGTTTTTTTTATTTATATCTCTTTTTCAATCACAACATATCATATACACCATCCTGTCACAATTATAAGCAAAATTTTGCATTTTAGATTCATTTAATTAATGATGTATATGGTCTTTATTATAGACCGCATACATCATTTAATGAGTAAATCTAAAATGTAAAGTTTTGCTTATAATAATGACCGGATGGTGTATATTCTATCATGATTTTCTTCTTTTCTCTCCCTCAAGGTGTAAAATAGACATGGATTTCCGTTCATTTTGCTTTTAAGGATTTTTGTTTGAAAGTAGGTTTGTGAGTTGTGACGAACAACAAATTGGGTAGCCATTCAAAACAACTTTTGGAACAACAATTTCTCATGCACAATAATTAGCTTTTATAGAATGTGCTCCTTTCAAGGTCTTAAGTTCAATTTTTCTGTGTCAATTTCGATGGATTAGTTTAACTTCTTCAAAACATAAAATTATTTCACATACTTTCATTGTATTTTTACTCTCTATCTTTTGTTTTGATCTTTGTATCAATACCTATATTTATTGGTAAATTTTTGATCGTGTCGTAGCTTTTCCCTAAAATGGTTGTTCAAATATATGTCTTCTTGTTATTGCTAATTGTGATTTTTGTTAATGTGGATCAAGTTGTTCTTTTTATTTATAATCGTGGATCATGTGGTTGCCCTGATCATGTGAGTAGAGCTTAACTATCATATCATTTATTTTTATTCATTCATTCAATTTCAAATTTGGTAGATTTTATATTAAACAACACACATTCAACACATCTAAAAAATAAAAAGGATAAATATGTGACATTTATTTAATATGAACCTCTCAAAAATATTTTAAATGACATTTATTATTTTTAGAAAGAGTAAATTTCACAATGATATAAATTAAAGAAAAAAAATATTTTATTAAAAATTACTAAATACAGTAATGTTCGCCTTTATATCAGATTCATATTCAACAACCCCAAAATAATATATTTTTTAATGAAAAATGTTAGTTGTTAGATTAATATTTATTCGTTCAGATTTAAACCAAGACCTCTAACTCCTTATTCCTTAGTTTGAACCAGTTAAACTATTTGTCCCCTTAATCCCAAAGTAACATGTATTGTGATATCATCTTTTTGTTTGTGGTTAAAATATGTATTCTTTGATGAACTGTTTTAGAACAAAATCAAATATGTTTAAATCACATGAAAGTTATGGAAGCTAGAGAATCGAGAATAACAAAGATTTGAAGAGAAAACAACTTGGGGAAATTGTGTCCCAAGTTCATATCTAGGAAGAAAAATGCATGAAGAATCAAGAAAAACAAGTAAAAAGGCCTCTGGTCCATACACCCCACCCACGCGTGGAACTCGAATGAAGCAGCTGAGAGGATCATGCTCGGACCTATGCTCCATGTGCGTGGAGTCCACTTGCGTTGAAGCAGAAAAACAACTTTTGTTGTTTTTTGGGACATGCGCCACAAGGTAAAGGCCCGTGCTCCCTGAACATGCATCAATGCAAAAAATACCTACTTAAAGTCTATTTTCACCTAGAATTGATCGTTCATAAACATGATGGTTCATAGGAAAAGGAGCCCAACCGGAGCATCAAAAAAGAGTATTTTTCAACCCTTTCCACTTGTTTTTGTGATGTTACTTTTTATTTTCTCTTTAATGATGTATTCAATTACTAATAGTAACTAAACATACATACATGTTAGATTAGGGTTCAGAGATGAACCTTTAATATTTGAATTATGCTTATTATATATATGTGTGTGTCGTTCTTATTGCTTTTCAGTTCCTTTCATCTTGAATCGATCCTAGGTTAGAAATCCTTGATTAAGTTTGCCTTTCTAACCAGAATCGTTGTATATAATTTACTAGAGACGTTCGTCGAGAGATTAATTCCTCCTATATGACTAGGTTTAACGTTCACAAATGCTCATGAGACTATAAGTCCCTACTAGCACCAGAGGAGTAGTGTTAGTATTTCACAAAGGGGGATATGGAACTATAACTAAAATAGGTACTTTGATAAACGCCGTGAGTATAAACCTTAAATAGTATTTGGTTTAAGAACATGTACCAATCCAACAAAGACATGGAGATGATTCGAAAAATCTTAATTTATCAGCAAACAATCAATCTTACAAACTTCCCCCAATTTATTGTTTATAAGCTTAGTTAATTGATGAGTCGAAAACAACAATCTATGTGGAGACCATAATTTACTACTTTATTATTTGAAAAACGTTGACTAAAAATATTACATAAACTAAAATTTATGAATTTTTGTAAAAACTCAAAACGAAATTTTGAATATTTTAAAAAAATATTTTACTTTTTTTGACAATAAAAAAAATATTTTACTCAATTAATTTCATTTTAAAATATAAAAAAATTATCTTTCAAAAAAAATATTAACATTAAAAATTATCACGTGCCATACACACTCCATACAAGAAACACGAGAAAGCAATTTGGTTGAAACATATCTCTTATATCTCTTATTTCTGAATGTTAACCCGTGATGCAATGTTAAACCTAGATTTAACCTAATTTTTCGCGTGACTTTACTATATTAACCCTAGATTTAATTTATGCAAAATGTCATCTCTTATCTCTTATCTCTTATTTTTAAATGTTAACTCGTGACACAATATTAACCCTAGATTTAACCTAATTATTTCGTGTGACTTTACTATATTAACCCTAGATTTAACCTAATTTTTTCGCGTGACTTTGCTATATTAATCCTAGATTTAATTTATGCAAAATGTCATCTTTTATTTCTAAATGTTAACCCGTGACGCAATATTAACCCTAGATTTAACCTAATTTTTTCGCATAACTTTACTATATTAACCCTAGATTTAATTTATGCAAAATGTCATCTCTAATTTTTACCTAATTTTTTCCTCCACACTTTTGCATTTAATGTTTATCTAAAGTAAAATAAAATTATGTTCTTAATTATAAGCAGTTTTTTAGGAAAGGAATAACCGTTAATCCGTCTCACTATACTTAACCTAATCTTTTACTTATAAATGTTAACCTGTCTTGCTATACTTAACCTATTATGTTACGTTACTTATCCTTATTTATTAATTTTATTAGGTCTACAACAATTTAACCTAATAATTTCCCTCTAATTTGTTGTATTAGGTTAGCAGTAATTTAACATAACAAATTCCATCTAAAAAAATGCATCACACCAATTTCATTCCTATCCTATTGCCTTTTTTTTAATAATATTTTGTACACTTATTTAATACTAAAAAAATGCATCGCACCAATTTCATTCCTATCCTGTTGCCTTTTGTTTTGACAATATTTTGTACACTTATTTAATACTAAAAAAATGCATCGCACCAATTTCATTCCTATCATGTTGCCTTTTTTTTTTTGACAATATTTTGTACACTTATTTAATACTAAAAAAATGCATCGCACTAATTTATTCCTATCCTATCCTGTTGCCTTTTTTTTGACAATATTTGTACATTTATTTAATACTAAAAAAACGATGGTCACTTTTTTAATTCATGGAAATTGTTAATATTTTGTACACTTATCCTTATTTATTAATTTTGTTAGGTCTGCAGCAACTTAACTTAATAATTTCCCTCTATGCATCGCACCAATTTAACCTAACAAATTTCCTCTAAAATGCAGAAATCCCTAATATTTCTCCTCACTGATGAGCTTTTCATTCCTATCCTGTTGTGTCATCGTTTATATATATCTATTGTTTTTGTAGACTTTTTTTTTTGACAAGTTGTTGCATACTTATTTGATACGTCGTATATGAGGAAGTATTTCGCAATATGTGATGAAACTACATGCCAATGTACTAAAATTTTCATATTTCTTTTACCGAATTATTGATAGGATTACCGAATTTTCTTTTGTAATATTTTCAGATTTTATACATTTTATAAGGTATTTTATTTTGTCTACTATGGATTATCACCTGTTCTTTTTTTCACCGTTACCAATTATATTGCATTTTATTCTTCGTATGTCAATCCCTTAACAATAAACCCGTGTGACGCACGGGTCAAAAGTCTAGTAAATGTTAATCCGTCTCGCTATACTTAACCTAATTTTAACCTAATTTTCCCCTCACATTTTGCATTTCATGTTTATCTAAAGTAAAATAAAATTATGTTCCTAATTATATGCTATTTTTTTGGAAATCTCTTAGTTATAAATGTTAACCCGTCTCGCTGTACTTAACCTAACTTTAACCTAATTTTTTCCTCCACACTTTTGCATTTAATGTTTACCTAAAATAAAATAAAATTATGTTCCGAGTTTTTTGGGAAAGGAATAAGCGTTAACCCGTCTCGCTATACTTAACATAATCTCTTACTTATAAATGTTAACCCGTCTTGCTATACTTAACCTAATTTTAACCTAATTTTTCGCTCCACACTTTTGCATTTAATGTTTACCTATTGTAAAATAAAATAAAATAAAATTACGTTCCTAATTAGATGCTATTTTTTTGGAAAGAAATAATCGTTAACCCGTCTCGCTATATCTCTTACTTATTTTTTTGGAAAGGAATAACTGTTAACCCGTCTCGTTATCTCTCTTACTTATAAATGTTAACCCTTCTCGCTATACTTAACCTAATTTTAACCTAATCTTTCCCTCCACACTTTTGCATTTAATGTTTATATAAAGTAAACTAAAATAAAATAAAATAAAATTATGTTCCTAATTAGATGCTATTTTTTTTAAAGGAATAACCATTAATCCGTCTCTCTATATCTCTTACTTGTATTTTTGGAAAGGAATCGTTAACCCGTCTCGTTATATCTCTTACTTATAAATGTTAACCCGTCTCGCTATACTTAACCTATTATGTTACGTTAAGATATCAAGGACGATGTCATGGAAATATTATGTTATGGTATAGTACCAACATCTATTCTTCTTAATATTATAAAATACTATACGACAATCATGACATTCATCTAAATTATTTTGTTACCTATTACCGTCAAATATCTTACTTATAAATGTTAACCCGTCTCGCTATACTTAACCTAATTTTAACCTAATTTTTCCCTCCACACTTTTTCATTTAATATTTATCTAAATAAAATAAAATTATGTTCCTAATTAGATGCTATTTTTTTGGAAAGGAATAACTGTTAACCCATCTCGCTATATCTCTTACTTATAAATGTTAGCCCGTCTTGCTATACTTAACATAATTTTAACCTAATTTTCCCTCCACACTTTTGCATTTAATGTATATCTAAAGTAAAATAAAATTATGTTCCTAATTATATGCTATTTTTTAGGAAAGGAATAACCGTTAACCCGTCTCGCTATACTTAACCTAATTTTAACCTAATTTTTCCCTTCACACTTTTGCATTTAAGGTTTATCTAAAGTAAAATAAAATAAAATAAATTTATGTTCCTAATTAGATGCTATTTTTTTGGAAAGGAATAACCGTTAACCTGTCTCGCTATATCTCTTACTTATTTTTTTGGAAAGGAATAACCGTTAACCCGTCTCGCTATATCTCTTACTTATAAATGTTAACCCGACTCGCTATACTTAACCTATTATGTTACGTTACGGTATCAAGGACGATGTCATGAAAATATCATGTTATGGTGCAGTACCAACGTCCATGCTTCTTAATATTATGAAATACTATATGACAATCATGACATTCATCTAAATTATTTTGTTACCTATTACTGTCAAATCTCTTACTTATAAATCTTAACTCGTCTCGCTATACTTAACCTTATTTTAACCTAATATTTTCCTTTACTATCTAAAGTAAAATTATGCTCCTAATTTTATGCTATTTTTTGAAGGTGGTGTTGATGCCTCGCAAACAAGCTTGTATCAATAGTGGTTGGTCCAACATAATGAGATAGAATTCAACGCTGCCATAAATTATTGTTTGAATCTCGATTGAAAGAAGTGATTTCAATTACTCCATCCCTCTCACAATATTTGTCTCTTTAACATTTTTTCTTTTTCTTAAAATAATTGTCACTTTACGATATCAATGCAGCATTTATTATTTTTTTCCACTATTATACATTTATTTATTGAATTTCATCCAACTTAACTACTCCACTAACTACAATTAATAAGGGTGTTTTAATAAATGCTACTAATTTTACCATTGAAATCAACACAATTAATCATTTCTTAAATAATCGTACACAAACTTTAAACGACTAATATTGTACGACATAAGGAGTAGTATTTAATATTATCTCAAATATGATCAGATATAATGAAGTGAACCTATAAAAAAAACTAAAAAAACTCGTATATTAATGATATTGTAAGAAGCTTGGTTGTGTAATCAAACAAGAATACTCTACATTGAACCACATAAATACTATTACTCCCTCCAACTTTAAAGTAGACCAGATATTTATACTTCATTATTTATATCTACCAAACAAAAGTACTCTTCATTATTATCATTTCTTACTTTTTCTTTACTCATGCTGTAAGTTTTTTAATGCAACGTGTAGATAAGCAACAACTCACAGCGACGACTTGAGGTCCTTCAAGTCAAGGTTAAAGCATCATTATTATTTGGGTCTTTCTAACAAGTATTTCCGGAACATTTTTTAAGGATCCTAAATTTATAATAAAATATTTCTTAAAATAGTCAAATGTTACAAATTGCAAGGTATTGATTACAATTATTTTTCATAAAAACTTACTATTAAAGGTGTTTAAAGAGTGCACATGGAACACTAGTTAACATTTTCCTTATTATTTTTATAATTTTTTACTTTTGCTGAGGATAATATTTGTTTGTCTTATACTCAAGACAAGATAATATCCTGACGACATGCTGCTTAGGATAAAACTAGATTTTCACGAGATTTTTTCAAAGAAGTAATTACATGTTTCCGCTCTTTTTACAAAGCTAACGTGTGTGTATATTTTATTATGTTTGTATAATTTTGATTTCAATCTTTAAATTTTTAAATATTAATAGAATTTATTCGTATATCGATTTATTTACAAATTTTTGTCAAAACATATAACGAAATATTTTATCAACTTGGCATATTATGGTTTGTCTGTATATAAAATAAAAATAAAAATAGAAGGGTTAATAATGTTTTTCCCCTATAAAATAGGTCATTTTCGGTTTACCCTCTAGAAATTTTTTGGTTTGGAATTAGGCCCCGTTTGGATAAACAGCTTATATAGATGCTTATAGCATTAGGGCTTATAACATTAGAGCTTACATCATAAGCTCTTATACTTGATAAGCTATTTATGTTTGGATATTACACTAAAAAGTACTTACATAAATTGAAGTGTTTGGATGTGACATTACATAAGCAATTATCGAAATTTTAAATATTTTTAGTTTAAAAAAAATCAAAGAATCGAACCACAATTATCAAGATTTTTTTTGATAAAATTAATCAAGATGTAAAATACAATATTATAAGATATTAATTATAATTATATATATAGTATAATCAATATTCGTCCTTAAAAAAATATCAATATTCATATAAGACAAAATTAACATTAGATAAGTAAATAGTTACGTAACAAAAAAATATTCATATAAGA
>Ga0228711_1011304_pt1 | contig 11378 bp, 11 predicted proteins | sample MedpolnodulmetaG_2_FD_177996 | JGI IMG/M metagenome (GOLD analysis project Ga0228711, IMG submission 177996) | Root nodule microbial communities from Medicago polymorpha collected in Santa Monica, California, United States - brown nodules | ecosystem: Host-associated > Plants > Roots > Nodule...
TACATATGTCTATGATAGCTTTGCAAAGGATGAAGAAAAGATGAAGATTCAATGCCTAGATCCATGATGTCTCAACAAATCTTGAGTTGAATCTACTCCTAACTACCTTGCTTTGTGTTTCTCTCTCTAGAAAATGCCCTATTCTCTCTCTAAAAACCAGAAAATGTATTACAAAAATGACAAGTTAATGAGAAAGAGAATAAAAATTCTTTAAGTTGGGCAGAATTTGTGCCTGCACGCTTAAGCGTACAAGGGTCGCTTAAGCGTGCCTCTAGGAAATCTTCCGTTGGCCAATTGGGAGCAGCCACGTGTGCCTTATCCACTTGCATCATGATGAAGTTCGCTTAAGCGAACCACAAGCGTGCTGATAGCGTACATGAATTTTGGCTACTGGAACTTGCACGCTTAAGCGTACAAGAGGGCGCTTAAGCGTGCTCTCTAAATCTGGGAAGCGTACCAACAACGTACTAATGGCGTACATGAAGCTGCTCTCGACATTGTGTACGCTTAAGCATGCTGAGGACGCTTAAGCGTACTGACTTTGGTTCATGTGCTTCTTTCTTGTTCCTTGCTTGTCATTTCCTGCATAAAAGGGAGGAGATCAGGCATGTAAAGCATAAATGGTAAAAGAACACAATTTGGTAGCTTTTCCTTAGATAACTTGCAGAACAAGTCACTAAAATGCCTAGATTAACACATAAAATATGTTACTTTTGAGCACTAATCAAGCAGTAATAAAGTTTTGTAAGATCTTCCGGTCGTAAGATGAATGTTAAGGGACCACACTGCTTCAGTTGGCAATCGGAAATGGAGGAGGTGAGATGGGATGAAATAGTGGATCATCAAAGTTCACATCAAGAGACGGGAGAGGTGGAGGAGGTGCGATGGGATGAAGTGGTGGAAAATCAAAGTTCACATCAGGTGAAGGGGGAAGTGGGGGAGGTGCGATGGGATGAAGGGGTGGATCATCAAAGTTCACATCAGGTGAAGGGAGAAGTGAGGAAGGTGTGATGGGATGAAATGGTGGATCATGAAAGTTCACATCAGGCGAAGGGAGAAGTGGGGGAGGAACGATGGGATGAATTGGTGGAAAATCAAAGTTCACATCAGGTGAAGGGAGAAGTGGAGGAGGTGTGATGGGATGAAGTGGTGGAAAATCAAAGTTCACATCAGGTGAAGGGAGAAGTGGGGGAGGTGCGATGGGATGAAGTGGTGGATCATGAAAGTTCACATCAGGCGACATGAGAAGTGGGGGAGGTACGATGGGATGAAGTGGTGGAAAATCAAAGTTCACATCAGGTGAAGGGAGAAGTGGGGGAAGTGCGATGGGATGAAGTGGTGGATCATGAAAGTTCACATCAGGCGACGGGAGAAGTGGGGGAGGTATGATGGGATGAAGTGGCGGATCATTAAAGTTCACATCAGGTGACGGGAGAAGTGGGTGAGCTGATGGGATGTTTCTTCCTGCAACAAGAAGGAAGAAACCGAACGTGATGAGACAAATGATGATATTTACCTTCATATGAGCGAATACTATTTTCCTACAAACACAACAAAAATAGTATCATAACAAAAGAATGGTCAACGATAACAACGGATTATAAACACAACAAAAATAGTATCATAACAAAAGAATGTTAACAATAACAATGAATAAAATACGACTAACATCATAAAATAAATAAGAAAAGTTCGATAAAATCCTAAAATTAAAAGGGTTTGTATAATTTTTCTAAGGACAGGAGATACAAAGGGCCTATAAATTAGAGGGTTTTTTTTATATATATATTAATCTTTTGGTCCCACACAATTGCGCAAATTTTTCGGACGAAAACTTCCAAATGACATTTTTAGTGTTTTTAAAAGCTTTGGAAGATAGCTTTTAAAGTTGGTTTTCAGATTAAAGAGCAAATAAAGAAGTCAAAAGAGCAAACCTTTTTTTTGTCTAAAGTAAATCCTTGAAGATAATGTAATTAATTATCAGAATGGACTATGAAGCTTGTGGATCAAACCCATAATTCCTAATCTTCCTCACTTAACCTAATGCAAGCAAGCAAGCCGAAATGGGACATTAGGAAAGGTAAAACACTAAATGCATATGACATTCACACTTGTGACACAATAATATGTAAAATGTTGAGCTTTGACGTTAAAAGATTTTTCAGCGGTGTTAATATTTTTCCATAGTTCTTTCAAAGTTGAAAGGATTGATAGGAAGCAGTTGAAAAGCACAAGAGTGAACCACAACAGTGGACGACGCAGCTACAGTTCACCGATGGAAAAGCAAGAGCGGCACCATGGAACAATTTGGTGGTTCCCCAATCCCCACCCATAAAGTTGGATACGACAAATAGGGCAGATGAAAGGTAAGGCCATCAAGGTAAATCTTCTTAGGCCTCAAAATATATTAAATATAAAAATAGTTGGTTAAAAAGACCTCATATTCTATTGTTGCTATGAAGCACGGATACGGACACGGACATTGACACGCCGACACCGACACAGCTAATAATTTGAAAAAATCACATAATTCACGGTAATTACAAGTGTCGGTGTCGTATCGATGTCAGACACGTCCGAGGAATGTCCGTGCTTCATAGTACTGTTGATACCAATTTAGTTCATAAAAGGTCTCATAATCTACTAAAATTAATAAAATGCTATCTAAATGTTACTTGATAAAAAAAACCTCATATTCTAATAATACTATTATGAGCTTCAAAAGAGTCTCAACTTAAAATTCACTTAAACCTCATATGTATTGAGTCCGACCACGAAAGTAAAAAACAACACCTAAAAAAAATCAACTAGACAAAACAAAACAATTTGGTGGTTCATCACCGGTGTTAATGTTTTTCCATAGGATAATAAAGGTTTTTCACATTATGTTTTTCAACAATGTTAAAAAGTTGCGCTTTGCGATATCTTTAGGCACAAAATACATACATGATGAAGATCAAGCAGACAACATCAACTACACAAAACAATAGATAGAATAGCAACATTTCAGTAAAGAAAAAATAGAGAAAAGTGTGTACCAATTTCAGGGGATTTTTCTGTGTCTCCTACCTTTTACTCCTCATACCAATTCCTTAAACTCCTTATTCTTATTAATTTATAGTAAAATTTTAGGTTATAATAATAAAAAAAATATCCAATCAATTGACCATATATTTGATTTAATGAAACAAATATTCCATTTTGATTTGTTTTTTTTTTATTTTCCTTTTTTACTATTTTGTTATTACTAAATAATCGGAAAAAATAAATGCATACCTTTCCTATGTATTTCTTCTACAACTATAGGCTAATAGGCATTTGATAAAAAAAAAAAGGCTAATAGGCATGATTAGAGGAAGAGGGAGGGGCTTGGGCCATGTTTGCCCTCCTCTGAATTTCTTACGAAAGTCTACAAATCATATCTCAACCGACAAAAATATTGAGAGTTTGTTCTTGGCCTAATTAATATAACTAGTAGTATAACGGCATTGTGGATATATAAAAGATTATTCTTAAATAATTTTAAGTAGGTTTAAAATTTTAATATAGTGTCATTATTCGCACCACACATATGCTGGACATTACAAGTGATTGAAAAATTAAAGGCATTAAAAAAATGCCTCTATAGGGAGCACTTCAATTTAGAGTCTAAAATGAGCAATATTAATCATTGATTAGCAAATTATGAGTTTGTTAACATAACAACTATTGATTATTTTTAATTTACACTTTAATTACTTTAGAGGATCCAAATTCAAAAAATACAACCATTTTTAAAAGAGAAAATGCATCCACTTATAAGACTAGTATTCCCACACAAATGTATTATAAATTTCTCTTGATAAAACAAAGTATTCTCACACACAACTACAAGACTGGTCACTCAAATCAAATATTACATTTCATTTCATTTACTACCCTTAAAGAACACTCGTTTACAATTTCTAAACAATATAATATTTTCATGATTTGTCACATCTGTTTGATAATTTGATTTTAAATAAGTTCTCAATGGATTAATATCATTTTCCATGCATGTCATTGAAGTTTATGGGCAATCTTGAACATGCTGGTTTTTTAACCTTTTCATGCCAACTACAACTTTTATCTAAGAAAATACACGTGCACAAAGAAATGACATGCATTAATAAGATAGGAATATATATGTTGTGCAGAATACACATTTCTCAAATTCTTTTAACTGTATGGTTCAACTCCAATTGTACAAAATTGTTATCACCAAGCCTTCACAGCATTGGAAGCACAATGGTGAAAAAGAATTGACTACACGAATGCCTTTCAATCAGCAGTTAAAAAGTAGCTGGTAGATAAACCATGTGTTGTTGGGAGGTTTCATACTTCTTCAACCTGTGAAGAGAAATTGTCATCAATCAAACTCGTAAGTGAAAATTAATTTTGGTTAAAATTAAGTTGATTGTAAAGTCATTACGTACAAGTAATTTTAATGAAATCATGTTGTAATTAGCATATTTTAGATCAAAATTGCTTTAGAGTGTGTAATTATCAAAAAGTGTTTTAACATGTATATACAAAATTGCAAACAGTTAGAAATGATTCAACCTCAACGTGAAAGCTAAGAATAAGTTGCTCCAGCATACAATTAATTCTCAATATAAAAAACCAAACAGTAAAAGATATGGTCAAACCATGTTTGACCATTTCAAACTCTGAGTTGAGGAGTTCCCATCTTGAAACCAAACGAGCGGTTACTATAAAAAAGATCTGTATAGTTCTTATGACAGAAGGGTAAGAATAAATAACCTGAGGAAGGCTCATTAACTCGTAAACAGCTTTCTTGGGAGTAAGTTCATTGTCGATAATACGAGCGACTGCTGTCAATACCGGCATCTTTACATTATATTTTTGCGCCAAAGCAATCACAGCTCCAGCCGTTGAGACACCTTCTGCTACCTGCACATAGTAAGGCCAGTAATTTCAGTAACTCTACCACTTTGAAGGATTTTATGTATGGTCAAGAACAACTGGAAACTACCTGATTCATGGAATTGAGTATGTCCTCAAGCTTCTCGCCTGATCCAAGACGCACACCAACAGTTCTATTTCTCGAAAGGCTGACAAAACATGTAAGCATTATATCTCCAGTTCCTGACAGACCAGTTATTGTAGTTGGCTTTGCACCCATCTTCAAAAGATAATAAGAGGAAAGAGAACTATTATTATTATTTCTATTAGTTTTAAGGGGAAATGAAACAGATTTTGAGCTTGTTTGAATTGACTTATTTGAGCTTATCTACTGACATAAACACTTGTAAAACTGTTAGCGAGAGCTTATTGAAACAACTTATAACATGTTCATAAGCTCTCAAGGAAAGTTTATGAAAGAAAACGGCTCGACTTTATTTTATCTTATGTTATAGAAATAACTTATACATAAGCATTTGTAGCGCTTAATTAAGCTGTCTATCCAAATAGTGCCTTTATATGCCATATGAAAATACAAATAGAAAGTAAATGTGCATGTGTACACATTCAATAGATGGCGTCTATTATTATGAATCTATGTAAAATGTACATCCACACAAAACCATATATAAGTATAAGAAACATATATGTGTGGCCGTAGAAGTAGAACTAGTTATGATGAAAACTTAATCGTTTTTAACGACCAGAGTCTCTAACTGTTATGATTTATTGGCAATGTAAAACATTTTTACATTGAAAGTGTATATGAATTGAATTAATATTAGCAAATCCAAGATCTCCAACCATTGACTGCTCTACCATGACCTTGGGATTATCATTATAATAGTGTGCAATGCAAATTAGATATTCTGAACAGCATTATCTACACCTAGTCAAATCGTTGACAAAGCAACTTTAATCCTCTTTGGTTTGATTATTATCTGTAAAATAAAAGAAAAGTGACAGTTTCTACTATTTACAAAATGTCTAATTGAGGTCATTTACCTTTGTCGCAAGCCACCGTATTTCAGAACAACCCTGCGTGACAAGAGCAGCCATTGAGTTGTTACCAAGATTCATACCTTCTACAATCCCAGCTGCTATTGCAAGCACATTCTTAAGGGCACCTGCTATTTCAACTCCTGTAACATCACTGGAGTTATCAGAGATTACAAGCTGAACATTTGCATCAAAATCTGTCTATACAGTTGTTTAACATATCATGCATCAAACAGAATCAGAAAGATTAAAACGTATTTACATATGAAACTCACTATCATTTATGAATCTACTGAAGGTCATCTACCTGGATGTGCTGATTCTTAAATGATTTGAAGCTAGTAGCTGCTGAACTGCATTTGCCAATTTTTTGTCTTTTGATGCCACGACCATTGCTGTATTTTAAAATAGGAACGAAATAGCGAAAATCATTGGCCTTTATGCTATCATAATGCACATAGTCGAAAAATACAAAACTGACAAGTGTAATTAACAAAGTCATTGTAACCTGTAGGTAGCTTATTCATTAACTCCAGAGCAAAAGAAGGCCCGGACAGTGCAACAAAAGGCTGGCGAGAGTTTCGCAGTGCTTGAGGAATAATTTGAGCCATCATCCTCAGTGTATTAAGCTCTAGGCCTTTACTGAGAGATATGAATGGCAAGCCTGGGTCAACATAATCAGCGACACTTTCGAGAAATGCTGCGCTGAACTGCAATAACAGAAAAACAAAGATTCAGACAGTCGCCTATTTTACTATTGGCAAATGCTAAGGTTAATCAAATGCATTTTATTCGACAACAAAGACCCAGACTTAATGAAGGTAGCAATAATATCAAGGTTTTAAATTGCAGTTGCACTTATGCTATGTTTCGTGAAATTGCGAAAAAATACAGACAAATGTGGCTGCAATGCAATTGAGGAGGCCTCTAAAAAGTTTATCATTCCACAGTTTTATACTAATAATACAAAAACCATGGTTATCAAATCTATATTGAAATTGTGAATCGGAACACATATTTTCCGAATCGTGAATCAAATCTTATTATTAATATACATTACCAATAACAAATCAGTTTTCACAGTGAGTTTCATATCCAAAACGGATACACGCTAGAGATTCATATCAATTGAGTTCAATTTTGTATTGAATCGGGATATGACTCGCATATATCTTAAGACATTGATAACCATGACTAAAACTACTACCCAGAAATTAAGGAAGAAATGCAAATTCAAACGACCTGAACAGGCACAGCATGCAAGCAGTAATCTGCATCAAGCAAAGCAGATTTTGCATCAGTTGTTGCAACTACATTTTCCGGCAGTGTGTGATCCGGGAAGTAGTTACTGCAAAAAATAAAAGAACAAGTTACCAACAGAAATGGCACATGAAATTAGATCATCTGAACTTACAAATTAACAAGTATGTAAGATGACAAGGACAAAGAAACTAGCTACCGATTGCAGTGGCTCTCGTTGATAGAGGAGCAAACTTCAGGATCTCGAACAAGCATCACGACTTCTAACTGATCCTTTCTGTTGGCAACATGAGCAGCCATTGCTGTACCAAATGATCCCCCTCCAAGCACTACCACCTATTCAACAACAACAACAACAAAAGTTCACAGTGCCATACATGCCACAACACAAACTGAATAAACATCATAATCTAAAATAATTTGAGACAAGAAATTAATACTTATAATCCAAGAAAATATTAATCCTTGGAGATAAACTATGAAAATGTTTAATAGGGAACGAATAACCAATTTAGTCTCTAAAATTGTAGGATATTGTCAACTTGGTCTATAAAACTAACAAAATTTCACAATAATTCCTAAATTCAATTAATCAATATTCTTCATTGCACACTTATCCAAAATGACTAATATATTTGAAGATTTTCAATTTCAAATTTTTTTAAAATTTAAAATATTAATAAAGGTCAAGGACTACTATCTCGGTCAGACTACGTATGTGACACCATATATGTTTATCTCTAACTCTCTCTTACTTTTTAGCTTCTGCATAAAAATTAAAGGACGCCAAATTTGACATCAAAATTTTGATTTGAAAATATCATTTCTCTTCTTGGTAGCACCGACACTTATGATGGAAGGTGTGTCCAGTGCCTAAACATGTATGATGTATCAGTGTCTAATACCAACACCTCTGTATCACCGACAATTCTCATGAAAGGCATTGTCCAACACGTGTTTGGTGTCAGTACTTCATAGACCGACACAACACGTGTTAACACGACACCAACACATGTGATTACATTCAAATATCCGTTTCAGTGTAGTGTCGTCTCTAGTGTTAGTATGTATGGTATAGTGCTTCCTAGTTTCTCTTCCACCAATTGTTTAACAAATTCACATATAAAAAATAATACAAAAAGCAAGAAACACAAAAACTAAGAAAACAAAACCTTGTTGGTGCGTTGAAGCACATCAGTATTAGACTTAGACCGCCAAGACCTTGACCAACGGACCAGTTTCTCCCACGCAACCCTCACAACCCTTCTCCTATCCCGGGTCGGGTCAATACCCAATTCCATAATCGGTTCAGGTTCTTGAACCGGAGAAGAAGAATCAATTCCGGAAGCATGTCTGATTATATGATTAGGGGTTGAAGTAAGGGTGAGAAAAACTGTGGATTTTGAAGGGAAAGCGTAGAATTTGGAAGCGTTGTTGCTAAGATAATGGAATTTTGAAGAAGAAGAAGAAGAGAATAATGGGTTTGTTGTTGAATGTGAATGTGAATGTAAATGTGATGATGGTGCTTCCAACACTACAGAAGAAGCCATTTCGAAGAAAAGAAAGAAACTGACTCCACCCTTTGTAAAGAGAGAGCAATTTTTGTCTAAGAATTAACCGTCACTTCTAATATTTTATCCTTTCCTAAAACCATAATTTGTGGAAGAAAAAATAAATTAAGTTTGTATTGTTTTTTTAAAGTTTATAAAAGAGGTAACAATAATGCATGACGAACAACGATAATGTATCAGAATTTTAAAATAATCTTTGATCGTGTATTATATTATTTAAAAGGTTCATCAAAATTACGTTGGGTGATAGACTCATAGATGAAAGATTGGTAATGGTACCAAAATTAATGTGTAGAATATGTCTTAGGTATGCAACCTCCCATCTCTTAAACCTTCCATTGTTCCCTCATCTTCCCATGAGGACCTAACAGTTAGTCACTCAATGAGTCCAAGATCCATCTCATGGGACCACACTTTTGTGCGCTCCTTATTATTTAATCACTCAAATGCTACTGCAATCCTTGCTAGCCCTTTGTATTCTTGGTCTACAGAAGATTCTCGTGTATGGAAGGCAACAATTGATGGTTCCTATATCGTTAAATCCGTGTATAGAATATGCATTGATCTTCTCCATGATCCTGCACCTTAAAATAATTCACATTGGAATCTCAAAGTGTCTCCTCGTGTCCGTGCTTTTCTATGACGAACAACACATCAATTCTTGCCCACAAGGGTTAATCTCTCCAATCGTGGTATACCATGCAACGATCTATGTGTCTCCTTTGAATTCTTAGCGGAATCTCATATGCACATCTTCTTTGTTTGTTCCAAGGCTTTTGAATGCTAGGACCGCATTGGAATTGAAAACATTATTCGAGATATGCTCCTCGGGGCAAATAATTTCTCTGCTATGTTGTTTGACTTATTTCATAGGTTACTGGTGCAAGAATGACCTCTGGTTGCCATGATTCTTTGGAGTTTGTTGAACAGACGTAATACGAAGCTTTAAGAGGCTACAAACACTTGACCCACCTTCATTGTCTCTTGCGCTCATGATGTGCTACACGAACAGAGCTGCATGAAACGAGATAAGCATCCGGCAAGCCCCCAAGATCAGCAACCATCGTGGACCAAGCCGCAGCCCGGCCACATCAAATGCAATGTTGACGCGGCCAATTTCAATAATAACTCTATTGTGGCTTACGGTTTACGCTGTAGAGACTCAACATGATCTCTATTATTAGGTAAATCTGACTACTTGCACTTATCATCATTTGTCTTAGAAGCATAAGCCCTTGGTCTTCTACACTCTCAAAATGGCAATATCCAACGATTTGCGTAATGTTATGTTTGAAACGGATAACAAAACTTTGGTAGCCACACTTCAAGCTCCCAATGTTCCATGTAATAAATTTGGTGACTTAGTATCTGAATGTAGGAGTCTCTTATCTAGTAATCCCAACTATGTAGTATCATTTATCAGGAGGCAAATAAATAGGGTATCTCATAGTATTGCTAGAGCCGCCTTATCTCATCCTAACCCCATATCTTTCATGATCTATCTTCTACTTAGTATCCCTTGATTATTAATGCTTTGATTCAAAAAATAGTCTTTTCAGGTGCCTATGATTTAATTTACACCATTAAATGTATGTTTTAGTTCATTTCATGTTTTTTTTTCCTAAAAAAAAGTTCATTTCATGTTTTTGGAAAACTGGTTTTTATAATAAGAAAATTCAAGAATGATCATTTCATGAGGCCTGGGGGACGTGAGGCTTGTTATATGCATGCTGTATATATCTTTTGGCTTTACCAAGAATGATCATTTGTGTAAACTATACAATTAGAAATAGAATTAGGCTATAGCGGGTCCTACAATCTTACACAAGGATATTTGTTAACCAAGCAATTTTGCTAAAGTGGTTAACAAGCTTTAACAAAGACAAACTATTTAGAAGAATCTAAATTTAATTTTTGGGTGAAATAAATTTTGATCATGTTTTATTTACCTTCAGTCAAACCTCGGATAATTAGGACCTTGAGAATTGGAGGGTTAACAAAAAATTACGTCCTTTTGGTCATGTTTTATTTACCTTCAGTCAAATCTTGGATTGTCAGGACCCTGATAATTGGAGGGTTAACAAAAAAATACACAATGATATTTTTTTCTTTAATTGTGGTTATTTAAATATTTTGAATATTTCCTCTCAACAAAAAATTCTTTTCGATATTTGGTTAATTTATGTGATCAATTTTTTAGGGGCGATTCGATCTATTTTTATTATTATAAATTAAACTTTTACTATAAAAAATAAAAATAAGAGTTTAAGTAATTGGTATGAGGAGTAAAAGGTATAAGACATAGAAAAATTTCTCAATTACACACTTTTCTCTAATTATTTTTTTAACACTGAGGTGTTTGATAATTCCGTCTTTTTTTGTTGCCTTGTCTAGTTTTTGGTGTTAATTATTTGATTTTTGGGCGAAATGGACACCAGAAGAAAAATAAGTAAAGTCTGACCAATAATTGTTTCCACCAGAAATTTAACTCAGGATCTCCTAGACGATTCGTCGTAGGGGGAGTTGATTAACCACTTGAGGCCAAGTGGTACTGACAAATAAACAAAATAGAAATAATAATAATAATAATAATAATAATAATAA
>Ga0228711_1011306_pt1 | contig 11377 bp, 10 predicted proteins | sample MedpolnodulmetaG_2_FD_177996 | JGI IMG/M metagenome (GOLD analysis project Ga0228711, IMG submission 177996) | Root nodule microbial communities from Medicago polymorpha collected in Santa Monica, California, United States - brown nodules | ecosystem: Host-associated > Plants > Roots > Nodule...
AAAAAAAAAATAATAAAAAACAGTTAATATAAATAATTATTTATGTGGATAAAATAGGGGGGAGGGGGCAAAATCCTGAAAAACATAAAACATGGGGGTTAAAATTCCGAGTTTTAAAATAGGGGAGGCAAAATCCATAATCAATCAAAATAGAGGGGTAAAATTCCGAGTTTTAAAATAGGGGGGGCAAAATCCAAATTCAATCAAAATAGGGGGGGTAAAACTGCACTTAAGCCTATATTTTATATATAAATCACATAAATGAAAAATTCAAAAGATTTGAATGAATAATTATAAACAGATTATATCGAAGATTTGAATGGTCTGAATACAAGTCAAAAGTTCCTGAACACTTGCACGTACTAAATCCGTTAAGTAGTTGAACTTGAAACTTAAACTTCTAATAGTTTTCTTAATTCTTTCTAATTACTTCTCCTTCCGTCTTGTTTGTTTTCAACCATAAAAATAACCTCCTTTCATGTAACAAAGCACGCGTCAAATGATCTCGTTTATCCACAACTTTATCAACAATATGTGGACAGGCATGTCTGCATCCGAGCTGATATGAATGAAATGAATCATGTGCATCTGTTATAATTGGTCAATCTTGTGTGGAAAGGAAAAATTCAGCAAGATGTTTTGTGCTTGAGGATGATCAATACTGTCCATGAGGTCCTTCTTATCAAAGACACAGCCCAATATGTGCAACTATAATGTTTATCATCTCTTTTAAGTTCTGTATTATAATGTTTGTCCTCGCAACATGAAGCTTCATTCCAGCCTCGACTATTTAGGTTATGCACATATGGTGGAGTTTTGATATTCATCTAAGCTTTAGAAATCGCCTGCTCGAGATATTTGAATGTTTGATGATAGTTAAAGACCCCCATAAGCCAGAAATCAAAATTGTCCACTGTGACTATATTTATGTACTTCTGTGTTGGCTTCTCAATATTTTGACTTTGGTTCACACACTTGATATTCTTCAATGGAATGGCAACCTGTACATGAGACATATACATACCATTAAGAATTTTTAAAAATCTTGATTTAGATAAACCGAGAGATATGAATAGGTTTGTGTGTATATTAATCTGGGACTTACCTTATAGCGGATCCTACGCATTTGACCTTTCTGATTAAAGACTTTTATTGATCTGTCACTGCAAAAGGCAACCTTTTCATTGGATATGAAGAAGAGACCAGCTAGAGGGCCAGATGTGGTGGATAGATAACACTGCGAAGTTTTCAACAGCCTCTCGTCCTCACTCACACTAAAATACCGCATAAACACTTTCTCCACTCCACCCACTTGAAGAATTTGAGCCCCTAAGCTCAATTTTCTCTTTATTGTTTCAGAAATGTTTGCTCTCAGTCTTACTGAAATATAAGAATTATATATAATAGGATTAGAAATGATCAATCAACGACTATGAGGAGTTTAGCTGATATAGATATTGCAGACGAAAGGCATGGACTTCATAAACTATGCAATTACAATTGGAAACACATCTGAGTCTTACAAGGGTACTCACCATGTTCTTGGACTTTTTGTGAGAGACTATCAGCCTTCCTAGCAAGCCTTTTCTTGTTCGAATTTGTTAAACCTGAAACGATAACGCACTCTATATTGGTAAAACCATCAATACAGATGTTCATGATTCGTCTGTAAAGGAAACAAAGTCTTACTTTTGCTTTGATGTTTGGATGTATATTGACATTGATGAGAGCTAGAATCAAGTAAGTATCTGTTAACCGAATTTTTGAACTGATGATATATGATTGGAGTTCCAACAACTAGCTCATGAAGAAGTGAGGTCTGCATGTTGAATGATGATTACTAAGGTTTGTGTTTTGTTGAAAACACTAACACTAGGTGAAGAGGAATGGTTTGAGCTATTAGAGGAAGCTATGCTTGCTTGGTTTGATCAGTCCCTTTGTATTCTAAGGAGGTAGTATTTATAGGAATAAAAAGTAGGAAGTGAATCTTGATACTATTGTGGTATGACTCAACCATGATCTTGGTTGATGTAATAAAGACACTACCCACATGGCAACTTGAAGGGCTTTTATTCAAGATAATATTTTGACATCATGGATTGTTTTCTTGCTTTTGGAAAAAGATGGTAAAGAAAGATATAAGTTAGCTTTTTCAAAAGTTTCAAAAATAAATCCTTGAATAGGTTTGTTTTTAGAGAAAGGTTAATTTATATTTCTTCAGGAGCAAGATTCCATGGTGTATGTGACATGTCGGCCAACCCTTTGGAGAACTGTCCTCTTTTGGAAAATTGCTTTAAGAAAATTAAACCAAAAAAGTAAATGTATACCAAATCAAAATATGTAATTGTGTGAAGATGCATCGGCAGAGCTTTATGAGTTGGCATATTAACTTTTTGATGCTACACTTGTCTAAATTCTCTTGCAGTAAGGTAGGTATATACAAGTAATATGATGGCTAAGTTTGTTCTGTGTGACCACTTATACCATAGTTACGTATTACTGCAATTAAAAAGATGGCTCGACCATCATTTTCACTTTCGCAAACATACATATGACTAAAATCTTACTGAGGCTTCTCAATAATAGTATGATCAATTAAAAGTTGGGATGTGGCGTGTAGATTCTAGTAAGGGTAAGAATTTCCAAGCTTACATGTGTAGTAATTTAAACAAAATCAACTAATAATAGAAGAAAAGTGCAAGTTAATGTATCAACAGACATACTGGTTATAATAATATCTAATAATTATGCTATGTCTCGAATGGGACCATATTTTGTTACTTTTTGTTTTTGTCTGAGTAAAACCATATATATTTTGTTACTTCTAAATAGGAGGGGATCCAAGTAGTGGCGGATCTTGTCTAAAATATTGGAAAGGACGACCAATATTAACTGAAATATTATAGTTAAAATTCATAAAAATCATATACAATTTTATCTAAAAAAAATCACCGCAACAACTCCTACACAAAACTAAAGTTCTAAATATACTATATTTGACAACTGGATAGCCTATCCTAGTCTTAGAGAATCAAAATTACCCTACTGAAATGCATGTGTAAATAGAGAGGGTACTAGAAAGAGACTATGTGTGTAAAATAAAATTGTATCAAGAGTATTTAAGTAATGTCTTACATACAAAGAAAGAAAATTGGGGTATATTGTGACATCTATATATCGGTCGTTAAAGAGATCCGCCACTACGTTCAAGCATTGATACTTTAGAGTTTAGTATTCTAATTTAACTAGTGAATTGATTTCATGGCAAATTTTAGGGTGGACCACTTTGATAAGCGGTCCATCATAGAATGAAATTTAAAAATCGTTTGAAACTTCAACGATGATAAGAAGTTGCCTTCTAGTAGTAGGAATTCATAATTCTTCTCATCCTCAAGGAAGATACATTGACTTGGTCGATGCCAGTTCGATAAAAAAAAGAAAACGACTCAAAACCTAACTAATATTTTTTTTCTTCTTCTAGTTTTTGTGTAAAGCAACATCAGCATTGTCTCAATTCGATGAAGACTGTGAGTTTCTGCTTCTTAAGAAGAGTTCATCGTTGCTAAAGTTTTAAATAATTTTTGGGTCGTATTTTTGAATATCATTCAGTCCAAATTTCAAATTAACCCAACATGTTTGGTAATGTGGGAATGATTTGGCAATATTCCAAATTTCACGAAACCTTTAAAATTCCTTTAAAGACTCTTCGCATTGCAGCACACAATGTTAATCTAGCTGGCATGAGACATTCTCCATTTTCTAACTTAACAAAATTCCATGTTCCATGGTCATATATATTATTCTTTTTAATATTAAGTTTACCATTCCTTCCTTATCCTTTAACCATATCATATCCCTGTCAGCAAACTCACTTTATATACTTTGACCTTGACCCAACTAACAGTTCAGCTGGTTTTTTTTTTTTTCTTTTGTTGAGAGATAAAATACAATTGTTGCACATCTTAACTTGAATAAAAAATAAATTAATTTGGTCAATGGTAGGATTAGAGATGCAAGACTCGTCTTTGAATGATGTGGCGATTCCCTTTTTCAGAAACATGTGCACCATCTCTTAATTTTTTTTTAGTCCTTTCAATTTATTGAAATTAACCTGAGTCAGTTATTATTCCAAATTAAATTAAACTACAAAAATCTAGTTCTATGTCGCACGTTCCCTATTGGCCTACTCTACTATGTCTTTTGAACTACAATAATCTATTAGTTATTTTAAGTTTGATTTTTTGTAAGGGTCGTGTTAACTTGTGCCTTTAGGATACATATTAAGCAATAAAAAAAAACAACTTTACATTAAAAAACATAATATGTTAACATTTAAGAAGTTGAATACACGACTTTTGATACGTATATTTCTATAAGAAATTCCTTAACATATATCTTTGAGGACACAAGTTAACATTTGCCTTTTTCTAACTACTCATTTACTATCCAAAAGTTCCTATTGGAACCTTCATCATCATACACAATATGTGATCATACACAATATGCACATACTTTACCTGTGATGGATCAAGGAATACAACAACACGAGTAAATTTGATTGTTGTAAATTCAAACATTCCTTTCAAAATTCAAGTTCGCAAAACAGAAAGTGATGTAGATGAAATTTCTAGCATGAGCTTTTTACATGCCACGTGACAGAGCATGGAGATGATGTGGGGGTGATTTTTTGCTATATATTTCCTTTTCCACGAACCATAACCATTGGTGTAACTTAACCTATACTTCCACTAGCACATGATGTCCACATCATCCCCAAATATTGATTGTTTCTTTTTTCATTTACCAATTTCAGGTGCCATGGCATGGCCCTGTCTGTATTCTTTTGTTTTACAATACTTTACTATATAGTCTAGTAAGCCACAAAAGTAAGAAAATAAAGTTGAAACAAAACGTGTTTTGCCATCAAGCACGTGACATTGTCCAATTAAACCAAACCATCACTTGCTAGTTCCCATTTTCAAAAGGGTGACTTTTTCTAAGGATCCAAAAATTGTTCTGATAAATGCATCGACATATATTCTATATAAATAAATCAATTGAAGTCCAACCACCCATGTGCCAAGTTTATGCAGCCTTTATATCTATGTTTAGAAGTATAACATACCATGGGAGACTTTAAACATAAAAAAGTTGCCTTGCTTAAACAAATACTTCCATTTCATATTTTTTTTCTTCTTCGTTAGACAACTAAACATGCAATCTTCAACTTTTGGATTACTTAATCCATTTAGTCTTCATGATGATCCCTTGCTGACTCATCCCACAATAAGTCAACAGTGACATTGTTTCCTCTTGACTTTCCTTTCGGGTTGGAAAACCAACATCGGCTTCACCCGCAAAAAATAAAGAGATAAACGATAGACAAAAAGAGAAGGAATACAAGGACTCATCAACCTAAATTACAAGAGCTCATCAATACTTTTCACTAGCTAGTCCTTTGCACAACAACATCCTCAAAGATTTTAACTCAAGTTACACAAGGAAGCCTTCTTGAAGATAACAAACAGAAATGAAGACATCATTCCTTCATGAGCTACTTAATGGAATTTCTATCACCTCAACTCATTCAGTTGGGAAGTCATCAAAGAGATACTTGGCTGATTCTTCTGGCATATACAACAAATCTATCACAAAATCAAAGCAAGGTATGGACAAACCTACATTAACAAAACTGTATTTCATAAATACTTCTTTCCAATTTAATATAATTTAATTGATCATTGTCATTTTTATATTTCAGGTAAATTTAATTCAGTTCTGACTAAGATGAACATGTTTGGGAGAAAGGGTGATGGTTTTGCGCATGCAGTCTGAGAGCATGGTATGTAATCTTGAAGCACTAACCTTCAATTTTTCATTGATTCCAAGAGCATTGTATAGAAGTTTCCAAACTGTTATGATGTATAATTTGAATTTTGGCGTGATTGGAAAATCGAATGAAGTTGTAACTGATAATGGCTTGAAACTGTTACTGTAACCTGCAGTGAGACTTGGACCAAAGATAACAGATACAATAAAAGGGAAATTAAGGTTGGGAGCCAGAATTCTTCAAGTTGGAGAAATAGAGAAAGTGTTTGTGCAACTTTTCAACGTACAAGACGGGGAGAAGCTGTTGAAAGTATTACAATGTTACTTATCAACCACATCAGGTCCTATAGCTGGCCTCCTCTTCATATCCACCCACAAAGTTGCTTTCTGTAGTGACAAATCCATCAAGATCTCCTCACCAAAAGGAGAATTGATTAGAGTTCTCTATAAGGTGATTTTCTTACTTTTTTATAATGTCCATGTAAATGCTCTCATTCCCTTTATCTTTTCATCACACTTAATTTGTTTACTATTTCAGGTCTCTATTCCACATGAAAAGATACAGCATGTCAACCAAAGTCAAAATGTGAAGAAGCCATCAGAAAAGTACATAGAAATAGTCACCGTAGATGGGTTCGATTTCTGGTTTTTGGGTTTCTTTAATTATAAGAAAGCTTTAAGATATCTTCAACAATCTATTACTCTAGCTCATAGGGGAGAATACTAGAAATAGAAATGAAATTGTCCATCTTCTCTGCTTCATCAATTATTCTTTGAAGTTGCAAAGGTTTCAAAAGTGTACAAATATGATACATAGTTAATTTCTAAAAAACCTAGTTGTTTCTTGAACTTTTGTTTCCATGAGTTGTTCCTTAAAGTGTGAAAGTCAAACTTGACAAAATTAAGCATGGGACACATTTCTGTTAAAATCTGATTACTATTCATTTATGAAACATTTCTCCACACATTTCTGTTAAAATAAGAAGTTGAATTCTATCTGCTTCTGAACAGTGAACTCAGTAGGAGAAAAAGTTTAAAAACACAATTCAACCCCCCCTTCTTATGTTTTTCTCACCTTCACTCTCAGTTTCTTTCTCAACAAGACTTTTAAAATGTTTAAAAGTATTGAATGCATCAGATTTCTCTACCAAAAAATAAATCCAAACTTTTCGAGTAAAGTCATCAATAAAACTGATTAAGTACCTTTTGCTGCCATTTGATATGGGAGTGATGGGACCGCACAAGTCAGCATGAATTAGTTGAAGCTTTTGTGATGCTCTCCAATGACTTTTCTTTGGAAATGGATTACGGTACCATACATGATGTGCATATTGTCGAGGAAGCAGAGAATTGAGGCAGACCATGAACCATTTTCTTGAATTGGAGTGTTCTTGGGCCTTTATAGCTCAAATGGCCAAATCTACGGTGCCAGAGGTGAGACAAATCTCGAGAGGTTGTATGGAAACAAGCTTCCCTTCTTGGTTGAGACATAGCTAACAGAAAAAACATCCTATTAGATGTCATTTCTGTTTGGATAATTAATCCTTTCACTGGATGGTAAATTCGCGGTAAATTCGACACTTATAATGTTGAATAACAATTGATAATCCTTTTTGTTGTAGCTGACCAATGCTCAACAAGTTATTCCTTAACTCTGACACATAAAACACCTTTGTGACTACATGAACAGCACCGCTTACTAACAGCCTTACATTTCCTTTTCCTCTTACTGACATCCTTGAATTATTTCTCAGTTTCACCATCTGTGTAAAGCTTTTGTTTAGATCACTAAACAACGTTTTGTCTCCGCACATATGATTGCTGCATCCCGAATCCAGAAACCACACATCCTCTCTTTTTGCTTCATTATGATCCACATACGACATCAGCAACATTTCTTCATTATAATCAAGCTCAACATAATTAGCTTCTTTGCCTAAACTAGGACACTCATATTAAAAGTGTCCAAACTTGTGACTAGGGATGGGAATAGGCCAGGCCGGCCTACAGGGGCCTACGGCCTAGCCTACGTCAGGCCAGACCAGGACAAACTTTTTTTTAAATAGAGAAGGCTTAGGCTTTTTTAGAAGCCTATTTAACTTAAAAGGCCAGGCCACAGGCCATTCAAAAAGTCTCTTAGGCCTATTAGGCCGACCTATTTAAGTAAATTTAATAATATTATTTATGATTATATTATATTTTATACTTTAAAATAAAATAAAAATTTGTTAACCTTTACAGTAATTTAAGCTATAAGTATACATGCATTTTTTGCATATTCAAATGTATTATTATAAACTAGAATTGAAATATGATACAATATATAGTCAAATCTTTAAAAACTCATGTTGATTATCAAAAGAGAGTTTAATCTAATTGATTTATTAGTTCGCTAGTCTATTTAAACTTCGATCACATTGCTTATTTAAAGATGTTCATATGAAATAGGCTTTTAAACAGGCTAGCAGGCCATATCAGACTTTCAAAAGGCTAGGCTCAAGCCTAAAAAGTAAGCCTATGACAGGCCATAGGCCAGGCTTAGGCCTCAAAAAAATGTGGCAGGCCAGGCTTAGGCCTTGCAAAGCCTAGCTCGGTCTAGCCTATTTCCATCCCTACTTGTGACATTTGTAGCACTCAACAATGGACCTGTCGAAGGCTTGACGTCCTCTGCCTCTTCCTCTGAATGATCCTCGGCCACGACCTCTTCCTCCTCCTCCTGATCTATTCTCATGTGTTATCTTCAAGGCTTGTTCTTCTGTATCATGCTTATGAAACTTCTGCTCGTGAACAATTAATGAACTTTGCAGCTCATCGACGGACATAACATCAATATCCTTCAACTCCTCAATAGAGCAAACAATGTAATTGTATTTCTCTGTTAAGGATCGAAGTATTTTCTCCACAATGGTAGTATCTACCAATTGTTCACCATACACCCTCATTCTATTGGCTAGAGACACGACTCTGGAGAAATAATCAGAAACATTCTCACCAGATTTCATCTCCAATATCTCAAACTCTTTTGCGAAGAGCTTGAAGGTGTAACCGCTTTACTCTTGCATTTCCTTCATACTTTTTCTTCATAGAGTCCCAAATTTGCCTTGAATTGTTCTTCTGAAGAACTGTGTTATTGTTAATTGTGCTTGTTTATCGTTTTGCACCTACTGAATGGGTAAAGGGAAAGCAAATTGAGGAAGTTTTAACCATTAAGAACACGTAAGTAACTGGTCTAAGAATTTTTTACCTTGTTGCAAATTATGTTTTTGTCTGGCTGAAGTTTGTGTATTACTACGTGGTTTATTTCTTAATTGTTGTGTATTTTTATGTGATTTATTTGTTAATTATATGATATTTTTCGCACTAATGGGGTGAAGAATAGTTATGTGCTTGAGAATATTGGATGATATTCATAAAAGTAACGAAATAATAATATTTTGCCATAATAAGCATGGAAACAGTTCTGAGCTATATCCTATATCTAGTTTTATTTTATTTTTATCTTTCTTCAGTTCGGTAGTGTTAGATTTTAATCAGACTTTAGCTTTGGTGCTTGAGGTTGATGGTATATATAAATTTTGTTGAAGATGGGTTTCTGGCTATTCAAGTTTAGATGTAGAAAGCAAAGATATTTGGTTGGTTTTAGTTTTATGTTTGGGGTTTGAAGATGTGAGCCTTGTTTGGATAAACAGCTTATTTTTCTGCTTATGGTATAAACGATTATCATATAAGCACTTAAGAGATATACTATTTCTATTTTCTATAACACAAGATAAAATAAAGTTAAGCTGTTTTCATATAATTTGTAAGCTGTTTTATAACCTATCATGGAGAGCTTATGAAAATAAGCGGAAAACAGCTTATGAGCATGTCATAGCTGTTTTCACGCAAGCTCACAATGATTCAAGTGTCAATTTTTTTTGAATAAAACTCTGAATTAACCTTCATCACAATCTTTGGCCAGTCCCATCTCCCAAACGGTTGTTGAACTCCCTTTTTAGTGATTTCGCTGAAGAAGGAGTTGAATCTATAAACAAATGAAAAGCAGTCAAAGTTTTGAAAAAGACCGAAGCTTTCTACGATTCTTGGAAGAAACCAAATTAAAGGAAAGTCATGCAAATATTATTTTTTATTACAAGCAAAATGTGTTAAAAAATCAATGAACGAAACGCACATCGCAAAGCTGGGGAAGTTTCTGTCAGCGAAAATCAAGGAAAGAATAAAAGTGAGAAAATTCTGCTATGATATTATTATTGACAATGAATGAATGCTCTTTCTTTCCAATTTCATTATAGGCTGGAAGTTTGAAACAACATATCTCCATTTTCTCAAGTTTTTGGGTTGGGTTTAGAATTTATGAATGTTAAGAATCCTATTTTAATCTAATTGAGTTTTCTATTTTAAATTAAAAATACAATTTTTCAGAATATTAATATTCATGTAATTCTTAGATGAATGTGTGGTGGGGCAAGGAGGGAGATGGGTTTGTAGAGGGTGGGTGTTAGATTTGATACCGAGGGAATATGATAAAAATATGTTGTTTAGTTGATCTAATGGTCAAAAAAAACTTTCCTATGGTGGGAAACAACACCCTTTTCCATGCTAAACCCCACCCAATAGATCATCTCAAGTAAGTTAATCCAGACAGGCCATTGGTTTTGTTCTTTTTCGTAGTGTCTTCTTCTCGTCTCCTTTTTGATGATGATGAGTTGATGAATGATGAATCTAACAAGCCATCATCTTTTGCTGCTATGTTTTGGACCTTTTGGTTTCTTTTTCTTGTTTTTTTTTTGTTGGAAGGAGGCCCTTTTGGTTTCTGAATCGCGCCGATCTGCAGGATTTAATCTTACTACTAAATAGTTTTATCTTTGGTAATGCTTCCATGATTGGTAGTTTTGGTCTGTTTGTTGTTAGTTTTTGAAGTGACAAAATTAATCTTGTGCAGTGAGATTGCAAAGCATCTTAAACTCCCGCCAGTTAAGCTTCACTGCAGCATATTTGCTGAGGATGCTATAAAAGCAGCGGTTAAAGATTATGAAGCTAAGCGTGCCTCGGCTACCGCGGCCACGGGAGACAAATCTGCCACTGCATGATTTCTCCTATTGCTGGAATGCTGGAATGATGATGAAAAAATTCATTAGTATTGTCATACCTCAAATTTTGACCAGTTAAAATTTTTATTCTTATTTTATAAGCATCATGCATCAAATTTTCAAAAGCATTATAACATTTTTCTCTCTGCTTTCTGTTCACCAATTTTAAGGTACTTTTTTTTTATTCTAAGCTGCAATTTCAAGGTTTGAAATATTATTTTTTTTCAAGTAGTATAGTGGCTAGAGCTCACACATTTTAGGGGGGGTGTATTGGATCATGATTCTAAGGGATTTTAAAAGACTTTTTTATCATGAAAAAGTCTTGTGGTATTTGATAAGTGTCAAAAAGGAGTTAAATAGACTGTATATTTTAGGCACTTTGATTACTTGGTTTGCAAGTTATCCTGCGAAAAGCTCACAAATACTGAAGAATCATTCAATTATGCTTTTCACATCTA
>Ga0228711_1011307_pt1 | contig 11376 bp, 8 predicted proteins | sample MedpolnodulmetaG_2_FD_177996 | JGI IMG/M metagenome (GOLD analysis project Ga0228711, IMG submission 177996) | Root nodule microbial communities from Medicago polymorpha collected in Santa Monica, California, United States - brown nodules | ecosystem: Host-associated > Plants > Roots > Nodule...
TTCCATTGATCGAAATTTCGAAGTACAAGATCTTGAAGATCATATGTTAAAACCATAACTATAATTTTACATTGATGTTCAAAGAACCTAATACAAGCTAATAACTCTTCCTCTTTTACAACTAGGACTATAATTTTACATTGATGTACAAACAATCTAATACAATCTAATACAAGCTAATAACAGAGGTCACCGATATACCGGAAAACCCGAAACCAACACCCTAAAAACTGGCCCAAAAAATCTGCCCTGCTATCAACAAACAGCTGCCAAACCTTGTTGCTATCAAAACAGAAAAAACTGATACTATCATATACAACAGTAACAGCAGCGCCAAAACAGTCCCGCACGCGCCGAATACCACAGCTTCAGCCTCGAAAGCACAACAGACCACGACAGCCTTACCGCAACAGACACTCTATAGGGTACCATCTTCCTCTTCCTCTTCCTCTTCCTCTTCCTCTTTTACATTGATGTACAAACAATCTAATCAACCATGTTCACTTTGATGCTTTCTAAAATCATATCTCCAACTTCTTTACAAGCAACACATTGGGTTAGAATACCAATCAAACGATATTTTATCATTCTATAGCTCCTTAAAAACACATCACCTTGTGTTTAGAAAAACAAACATAGAGAAAACATCATATAAAACATCATGTTAAAATTGTTACATTAAATAAACTACTCTAAAAAACTTCATGACCCCTAGTACAGCCACACTCAAGGTCGGCCAAGCGGTCCAAGCTGTGGCTTTAAGCCACAAAATTTTGGAGAAAAAAAAAGCCATTTTTTTCTCTTTTCAATTTAGTTATAATAAATATAAGATACTATAAATTGATCAAGATGTTTTTTGAGATTAGTTGGTAAGTTGAGGACCTCGAATATTCTTTGACCTACGTTCAAATCTCACACTCAACAAAATTTGATTTATTTTATTTTATGTTTATAAGCCTTGTGTTAATTTTTATTTTAAAAAACCATACTATAAAACTTGTCTTAGAACTCTAAACAAGTTGGGTCGACCATGTTCACACTCTCTAATGCAAATACTTAATGCCACATGTAATGAAGAACTGGGTTGATAATCTTGTTCTCTCTCTCTAGCAATGTGGAATTTTTGCAACATGTTTCAATTTCAACCAACTCCAACAATCCTAACCTAAAAAAAGAACTATCATACTCTACCATAAATAATATACTTCACTTGAAGCTAGAACCTCACAAGAATTTTTCACATTGTTTCACAAACAATTATAGTTCAAAATAAAGAACTATCAAACTCTATATATTTCACTTGAAGATAAACCTAAGAAAAAACAAATACATAAAAAAAAAACATATGTTTAATTTTATTGTTTTATTTTATCTTATTTTGAAAACAAAACAATTTCTATTCCTTCATCAAAAAGGAAAGTAAAAGAACAGAACAATTCAGGGGAGTGGAAAGGATGACTAATAAGAGTTTTCATATTGGTTACAGTTTTTTCTTTACTTTTTACAAGCATATTGTCTATAGTTTATCATCATTATATAGTATGAGTTCATTTGTTTAATTCTAATGTAATCAAGTTTGCAGCAACGCCCAAGTTTGCATACATGCATTAAGACGAACCGAGAAGTAAGCAATTGTTTTAGATCCGTAGAGAAATTGGTAATTACCAAGCTAGCATCAAATTTTGGGTAAGAATGAAGGTGTCCAACCTAGCATTTGTCAATTTAGCCAGACTTTAGGGACAAACAAACACTTTTAATAAAAGCAAATTATTAATGAAAACAATGTAAAAAATTAAGGAACGCGGTTCAATAACATAAATAAATCATCATATATGATTCATTAATTCAAAAAATTCAAACAAAAATCTTGTTCAAAAAAATTCAAACAAATATGGCAATATACCTTGCCAAAAGGTAAACACAAACTCTTGTATTAACAAAAATATAAAGCTTTCTAAGTCTCATGTAAAGATGACTGCGATAGCAACCATCGATGCTATGATTACTCCATAGACAGATGATTCAACAAACTGAGCAGGGGAAGAAGGTGGAGAAGAAGGAACCGGTGCAGCTTCTGGTAGAACAGTGATGACCAACTTCATTTGACGAGCATAACAATGATCAGCTACGCCACAAACATACCACTTCCTTCCTTCAGTCTTTAGGGGAACGATATCTTTTCTGGTAGAAAGTGCTTCGTTTTGTGGTGGAAAAGTGCAGCGCTGAAAGAATGTGTCATTCACTTTGAAAACATTGTGTCTTGAAGGATCATAGTTGAAAACTGAAAAGAAGATAAAACATAATTAGTTTGTATTAGATTAATACCAATTCATCTAAATAAAAGTTAAATTATGATATACAGATTACAGTAATATAATGAATTTAGTAATTGAGTATTAACTAAATAAACTTTAAACCAAATGAAAAATTGTCACCAACACGAAAAACTTTGTCTTGAGGCCATTGAGTGTAATTGATGTTAATAGTCCAGCCATTGTCGTCCCCCACAATATGATCGGTAGCCATTGCAAGGAGAATAAAACCATTGAAATGGCTAGGATCAAGAATAGACGAGAAGCCATTTGATCAAAATTTGATTTTGAAATATATTTCTCTCCTAAGTATGGAAATTGAAGGTAAAATATGAGTCGGGAAAAAAAGTTTCTAGAATGAATCTCAATGAAAGTAATAGCTAGCTAGGAAATTATTGTTTTGATTTGATCAATGTGCTATTCGACTAGGGTATATATAGATTTGTGAGTATTGTTTTTATAATAATGTTTATATTATTGTTATTAAAAAAAAATAAAGAATTGTTGTTATATTTGTTATTATACTATTGTTGTGATTGAAAAAGATAAATATTGTTTATTGAGTTTTGTTAGTTTTTTTAGGGAAGAGTTTGTTAGATTTAAAAGTCGTAAATATCTATATTTATAATTTTAATTTATTTATATCTATACCATATATAAAGAAAATAGTCCCTTTTAAGAAGATTTTGGGATAACTTTTTTGTTATTCTAATTATATCCTTAAACAATATTTTTTATAACAATGCTATATTGTTGGTGTTATTAAAAAAGATAATAATTTTCTTTAAAAAAAACATAATTTTTTTTATTATATTTGTTATTTTATTGTTGTCATTGAAAAAGATAAATATGGTTTTTTGAGTTTGTTACATTTGAAAGTCACAAATATCTATATCTATACTAATAAGTTTTTCCAACGTTGATAGGATTTTCACATCCAACACATTCATAGACAATTCACAACATAATAATTATGTCACATTACACTGGCCACAATTAGGGTTTATGTTTCTCAACAACATTAAAATGTATGCATTCTTTGGTTAAAAATATTAAATTCTATGAGTTTTTAATTTTTTTAACCTAAGAATGCATGAATTTTTATTTATTTTTTAACAATGCATGAATGTGAGATTTTTTATGCGAAAGTCAAATATTTTGGTTATTCTTCATCTAATTGTAGAACAACAACATATGGAAAAAAAATTGAGAAATGATCCAAATATGATGAAATTCCAGAATCGTAGAGGACATATGTCGTATACAATGTCAGGACATCAGAAATGACGAACTGCAATGTCAAGACGTCGTAACAGCACAAATAACAAATGAACAGTAATAAAGTAAAGTGCAAGGAAGGAAGAACACAAAATATTTGTTGACCCACTTTGGTGCAACCTCACCTACATCTGGTGACTACCAAGCAAAAAAGGAAATTCACTATAATAATATCAATTCAAAGTACTATGTAAACCACCCCCGGTTCACACGTGAACAATCCAGTTCACTGCCTTCTCACTTAATCACTACCAGTGCAATTTCTACCTAAGACTATCACTAGTCCTAGATATGAGAGATCCATTTCTCACTTCCTCTTAGTCAAAGATCCAATGACTGTCCTTAAAGTAACATAAATTGAGGCACTCTCCTAGACAGAGAATCAACTCTTGCTTATAAGCTTTGAGTGATTCAGAATTTTACAACTCAACTACAGTCCAGCTCTATGCATCAACGTGATGCAAGAGTGGCTCACATCAAGGACTCAAAAACCGTAATAATATTCTTTTATCAAGCGATGGTTTTGATCCAATACAACTCAACTACAACAAACCAACTATGTGCTTTTGATATTCAATAGCAGCAACCAGAGAGGTATATAATAAAGCACAAAGCTTAACAAAGACACGAAACTCTAAAAGACTATTTCTTTGATATGACGGCTTCGGTTTTTTCACAAGGGTTTGAGTCTTCCTTTATATAATCATTTAGCAGCATGAGCATTTTCGCCATAGGCTAAAGAATAAGCAGACCAAATCATATATTCAGTCTTCACAATTTTCTAGGAGAAAATATATTATTTCCTTAAACGTCATGACATCCATTTTAGGAGATACGGTAATGCAAAAACCGACTTCTGCAGTTTCTAGAATCACACGCTTCTTGGACAACAATTCACGTGAATCAAATCTTCAGAGAATATTCAGGAATCTTCACGTTTAAAATAAATCTCCAAGTAAGCGGATCAAGGCACGCTATGATGACGTACCAACATGTTAAGACATCTTGTCTGACATCTTGCTAGAACTATTGTTTTAACAAAATGTAGCCAACACATGTCTACAAACCTAACATATAAAATTGAAATCATCAAACTTTCGGAAAAATGGACAAATCTCAATGACCTAAATAGTATGGTCCAGAGATTTTGTATATATTTTTTTGTGTGAAATAAACTAAATAAAGCAAATATTAATGATTTCATAATAATTCCAAATAATTTTATTTTTTTTGGAATATTATGATTACAGTGATCGAGAAAATATGAATCAGTGAAAAAAGAAACAAAAATTTATTTTGGGAACTTGATTCTATAGTCAATGATCAAAGAATAAACATTTTATCCCACATATGATAAGAGTCACTATTTTACTCTCTAAAATTGCTCCTTTGAAAATATTTTATCCGTGTATCGATGATAATTTTCCTTTTCTTATTGATTATATTTACAGTGACTAGCGAAAAGACAAGCATTCATGTGTTTGTCTTTCCGCTCTTTTTATTGCACTAACACGAATAAATTATCAACGATATATTATAGAAATTTGTGTGTAAATTACAAATGATATTATATATATGTATGTGTGTGACTTTTAAATATAACAAACTCAACAAATCATATTTATTTTTTTCAACGACAACAATAATATAACAAATATAACAAAAAAATGAACCCAAAATATTTCTAAAAGCGGTTATTTTCTTTATATATAGTATAGATTACAAGTGTGTGCACTGTGAAAACTAATACTCCCTCCGTCCCAAAATAACTAAGTCATTTGCAATAAAATATTGTACCAAAATAACTGACTCATTTCACTTTTCAATGCAATATTAATTACTTTTATCTAATTATACACTATAATTAATACTTTATCATTGCCAATTCAACATCTTCCACTTGCATTTATGATAATGGTGAATGCACCAATACTTGACAAGGACACTCAACCATTTTTCTATCTCTTTCACTTATAAATTTTTCTTAATATATGTGAAATAAACAAAATGCTCACATATTATGGAACGGATGGAGTAGTAAAACATAAATGTACACCACAAGTGAGTGTTTGTCTCAGCATTTCCTCATATATCATGTTTCTAATTGAGAGGCCTAACAGATTCTCAACAATTCATTGGTTGTTGCCTATATTCCTTCAAAAGAGTAATGGTTTACACCACAAGGGGAAATTAAATCATACATATTAATATAGTAATCTCCAAGTTTATAATGTGAAAATTCCCAATCAGAATAATGATTAGTTTATAGTTGTCCTCTTGAATTATTTCATTCTCTAAATCTAATACATACCAGACTATAAATCAAACCAAGAGAAATTAGGCGAAGGCAAATGTAACAACAATATTTCCTACTTCATTGAGGGGGGGGTGATTCAACGCATGGATGGTGTGGAGATTAGTAAGGCACACTCAACGTTCATTGTTCTAATCAAATCTTTATTGCTTATCAATTCACTTTCTCTTTATAGATTACAAGTGAATTACAACGGTTTGATTCAATGTGACTTTGAACCAACTATAGAATTAGTGCCGAACACAATAAAGAGGATCCGCTTAGAGACTTTTCTAGTGTCTAGACAGACTGTATGAAAGTGAAGTTTCAGGCTTCACCATAAATTAGAATCATGCATGCCAAGAGATATTTTGATCTTAGTATCCATTTCAATGCCTGCAAGTGTGAACTTTCTAACCAAGCTTACTGCATGAGCTATATATATTTGGTCTAGTTCAAACCATTGCATACATCAACTACCCTACAAGACTTGATTAAGGGATGTTGTCCATATAACTTCTATCTTCAGTTCTTGCATACTTGTTTACACATAACATTTTTTTTTTTGACAAATTGTTTACACCTAACTTGAATTGCTGAGATATAAGTGTTGTTACAACTTACAAGTTTTGAATTTAACATTCCAAACCAGTCAAGGAAATATAACTCTTGTGACAGATGAAAAAATTTCCCTTTTTTTGTATGAGTTCAATAATTTAATTCTAATGTAATCGAGTTTGCAGCAATGCCCAAGTTTGCTTGCATGGATTAAGATGAACCGAGAAGTAATCAAACTCTTTTGTAATTACCGTCTAAAATACACACAATCATACAATTTTATGTTTGAGCATGAGTGAATGTGCCCAAGTTGGAGCAAGGTTTTAGAAACAAACAAACACTTTTAATAATAGCAAATTATTAATGAAAACAATGTAAAAAATTAAGAACCACGGTACAATAACATAACATAAATCATCATATATAATTCATTAATTCAAAAAATTCAAACAAAAATCTTGTTCAAAAAAATTCAAACAAATATGGCAATATACCTTGCCAAAAGGTAAACACAAACTCTTGTTTTAACAAAAATATAAAGTTTTCTAAGTCTCATGTAAAGATGACTGCAATAGCAACCATAGATGCCATGATGACTCCATAGACAGATGATTCAACAAACTGAGCAGGAGAAGAAGGTGGAGGAGAAGGAGCCGGTTCACCTTCTGGTAGAACAGTGATGACCAACTTCATTTGATGAGCAGAACAATGATCAGCTATGCCACAAACGTACCACTTTCTTCCTTCAGTCTTTAGGGGAATGATATCTTTTCCGGAAGAAAGTGCTTCGTTTTGTGATGGAAAATTGCAGCTCTGAAAGAATGTGCCATTCACTTTGAAAACATTGTGTCTTGAAGGGTCATAGTTGAAAACTAAAAAGAAGATAAAACATAATTAGTTCGTATTAGATTAAATACTGGTTTATCTAAATAAAAGTTGAAATTATGATATACAGTAATGAATTTAGTAATTGAGTATGAACTACATAAACTTCAAACCAAATGGAAAATTGTATTATCCTTTTACATACCAAGATTGTCACCAACACGAAAAACTTTGTCTTGCGTCCATTGAGTGTAATTGAAGTTAATAGTCCAACCATTGTCATCACCCACAATATGATCAGTAGCCATTGCAACTGAGGAAAATAAAACCAGTGAAATTGCTAGGATCAAGAATACACTAGAAGCCATTTGATATCAAAATTTGAGTTTGAAATATATTTCTCTCCTAAGTATTAAAATTAAATGTAAAATATGTGTGGGAAAAATGTTCCTAGAACGAATCTCCATGAAAAGAATAGCTAGCTAGCAAATGCTGCGTAAATGCAATTGTTTTGATTTGATGAATTGTGCAATTCGACTAGGGTATATATAGATCTGTGAGTATTGTTATAATAATGTTTATATTGTTGTTATTAAAAAAGATAAGATTTTTTGTTATATTTGTTATATTATTGTAGTCATTGAAAAAGATAAATATTGTTCATTGAGTTTGTTACATTTTTTAGGGAAGAGTTTGTTACCTTTAAAAGTCACAAATATCTATACTTATAATTTTAATTTATCTATATCTTACTATATATAAAGAAAATAGAGAGATTTTTGAGCTGGTTTTTTTGTTATTCCAATTATATCCTTAAACAATTTTTTTTATAAAAATATAATATTTTGTTATATTATTGTTGTCATTGAAAAAGATAAATATGGTTTGTTGAGTTTGTTAGATTTGAAAGCCATAAATATCTATGCTTATAATTTTAATCTATAGAAAAAAAAAATTATATAAAATATTATTTGTAATTTACTCGCAAATATTTTATAAAATATCATTGATAATCTACACACGTTAGCGCAATAAAAAGAGCAGAAAGACGAGATTCAAGTCATAATATCCATCGTCTTAACATACAATGCGCAATAAAAAGAGCGGAAAGACGGGATTCAAGTCATAATATCCATCGTCTTAACATACAATCATAGTTCAAAAAAACTTTCATACTCCACCATACACTACAAGAATTCCCTAATTTACTAATCAATTCAAAATTGCATTACTGAGGAATTTAGGCCCTCGGTAATTACTGACAGAATAATCCTTCAATAACATTGAAAAAACCCTCAATAAAGTTACTGACGGTAATATCCGTCAATAATTCAGTGAGTTACATTACTGACGGATCAATCCGTCAGTAATATCAATAAAGAACCTACGATTTATTACTGGCGGAAATATTCCGCCAATAATGTAAAAGCACATGTCTTTGCTTTACTGAGGGACAATATATATAGAGAACACCATTCCTATACCCAGCTACCACATCTCATAATCTATTTGACCCTCTATTAAATCCAATATAAACATTTTCTTATAGAATACTACCTAGAACCTGGGGGTGGCTCTAGCATTCATTTTCCTATTTAGGTATGTACAAAGGTTGCTTCAACCAAAAGTCATTGATTAAATTGTTGACTTTATGGACTTTACAACCTAAATTTAGTTTAGAATCTTTCATGGGTTTTGGTTAGGTCCCTATGTTGTTAACTTCTCTTTTTTATCTTGTCAAAAAAAAATAAAAAACTTCTCTTTTTTATCTTAATAAATTTCAGGTTTGTGGCATTCCTTGATGATGTGCAAATCTTTTTCTTTGTTTTTTTATGAAGAAAAAGAAAATTAGTAAAGAAACAAATGTCTAGCTGGATTGAACTTTCAGATAGAAAGCTACTTCTTATCAACCATATCTTATATGCATTTTTCTAAAAAATAGTTGCCTATCAGCATTTCACTAACATTTTTTTCAAGACCAAATTCCTCTTTTATTAATAATAATGCCGCTGTCGTATTTAACTTTCTCAATATGTCCTGAAATGTTCAAGGAATTAAAGTTCAATATACTCTGGTTTTAGAAGGGACAAGTATATTGAACTTTCCTGGTGTAGTTTTAAAGTGCTTGCTGCTAATAAGTAACTCCTGTTTTTCATGTGTACTAACTATGAAGTATGAATATGTGATAGAAATCATATTTAAAGTATAGAATATATTCAAGGCTTGTGTTCTCAGAGAAACTTGTTGTTTTGATTTGAGTAGTAATGAATTGTCTGGTCCTATTCCTAGTAAAATTGCAGAGACCATAGAGAAACTTAGAGGAATTACCTGTTTGTTGATTATGCTTGCAGCTTATCAGATATGCTTCTTTTTTTTTGGTTATATAGTGATTTGATCTTAATTTGTGATGTTGATTTGCTTATGTGTAATGCTGCTGGCAACATTGAATCAATGTCAACATTGATCTTAAATAGTTCTTATTCAAACTCTAATTCATTTTGGAGATTTTTGTCAAGATATTTTAGTAAAAATTGTTTGGATTGCTTGTAGGAAAAACTGTTTGTTCATGTTAACAGTTCAGTTCAAAGAATATTGTAAGAGTTCAAACAGAACTGAAAAAAATCATTTAAGTTAACATTAATTCAGTTCAGTTTTTTTTTAAACGAAACAGTTCATCATTTTGAAGAACCAGTTCAGTTCGGTCTGAACTGTTCCATTGTAGTTCAGTTCAGTTCAAACAAACTGAAAAACAGTTCAGTTCAGACACAGTTTTGGGTCTGAACTGAACTTTGCCCATCCCTACTTTTGCACGCCCTGTGCAGGGTAAATCACAGTTGTTTATATATCATTTTAGTTTGTTAAAAATAAAAATAAAAATTGTATTTGTTAAGTTAGTATTGATTAAAATGTCCTTTGTAATTGTATGTGGTTCTTACTTTGAACTAGGTAAGATTTGGTCCTGAGTACGCATGCAGTGGCGGAACTGAGGTTGGCAAGGGGGAGCCACCGCCACCCGATCTTTTAAAATAAAATAAAATATTTATACACTGGGAATTACTACAATGCCCTTTATTAATATGAATATTACCAATTCAATTTCATTTCCTCTTCCCCTTTCTTCTTTTTTCTTCTCCCAGCCAAAGCAAATCCGACCGAACAACATCCACCACCACACCACCGCCGGCGAACGGCGACCACTCTCCTCCTTCTCCATCCATCCTTCTCCACAAACCCTAATTGTTGTAACTTGTAAGGTAATGTGAAATTTGAATGTAATTTCCTTCAATTCTGATTCTGATTTGATGATTACATGTTCTTTAGTAATGTGAAATTGAATTTAATATTCTGGTAATGATTTGTAATTTTGTATGTGTGTTTAGTAATGTGAAATTGAATTTTTGATTGCTACTGATTGCTACAAAAATGTTTTAGTAAGACATGAATGTTCTGCTTATTACTCAGTTTTAAGAATTCCAATTGAAAGTCTAATAATAGTAGAATATGAAAGCCTGATAACTAGTCCAATTGTTTTAGAGTTATTATAGGTAATTAAGTTAAGTTAACTTACTTCCTTTGCCAATTTCAATCATGTAAGCATATCTTCAACTTCTAGCATGCCTAGATGAGTTAATCTTGCTGCTTCCTCTATTTTTTTTAGTGTCTGGTTTTTTCTATAACTATAAGCATGTTCCAGCAACCTGTCATGAAAAGTAGCAACATTCATTGCATTTTCCATCAGAAAGATCTATCGAACCTGGCTCAGCTTTTGAATTCAGCTATCATCGTCTTCTGTTTATGTTTATCAAGTGAAATATAAATTGGTCCATTTTGAAATCATTTGTTATTTCAATGAAATTGAAACTGCCTTTTGTTATGAAATTTGAATGTTATTAGAATTGGTGTAACATTGAAACCATGTATTGTTACGTTGATTTTGAAACTGTTTCAACAGGAAAAGTTAAGATGAAAAGTCTGGACACGTAAAACATCACTTTGAGTATTTGTCATGTAGTTTTTTTTTTTTATGATCGGTTTTAAGTATTATTTAGTTTAAATTTTTTATGAACGAAACTGAAATGGGTCGCATTGTATATTATATGATTTATATCT
>Ga0228711_1011308_pt1 | contig 11375 bp, 4 predicted proteins | sample MedpolnodulmetaG_2_FD_177996 | JGI IMG/M metagenome (GOLD analysis project Ga0228711, IMG submission 177996) | Root nodule microbial communities from Medicago polymorpha collected in Santa Monica, California, United States - brown nodules | ecosystem: Host-associated > Plants > Roots > Nodule...
CATAACACATTGGTGTGTGCTCTATGAAGCAAAATAACAAAAATATTCGGGAAATAAACAAATTCTAACAACTCATCACAGTGTAAATAAAGAAATTTATAGAAAGAAAGTGCAACATCACTGACTCACTTTCATATTCAAATAGCACTACAATTAAAGCTTTTGATCCAAACACATGGAGCCAATACTGCCAGCTATCTGATTCTAATGTTACGAAATTAAAATTTGGAAATTGAATTCTCTAGCAAATAACTAAACACTCTCGGCTCTAATTCTTGGAAGTTGAATGTCCTTTGGCATAAATGTAAATTGTAACTCTGGACATGAACAATGCATAGATTTATGTCTTCAAAGATTGAATTGAAACTGTGAGTATTAAATTGATGAAAGTGAGATTTTGATTTAGGTAAAAGGTTTGATTCAGGAAAGAATAAATAAAAAAATTGATTAGGGTTTTCAATTTGGGGAAAATTGAACATTAAAGTTGAAATTGGATTATTGAGTTTGTTGAGTTTTTATTTTTTCTAAGGATGAAGGGAGGTGATGAAGATTAAAGTTGATGAATTTTCTGGAATTCTGGGTTGGATGAAGCTCATGAATGGAAGGGACGAAGATTAACGTTTTTACATAAAACTTAACGGAAAGGATCTATTTGGCTAACAGAGTATAAGTTAAGGGACCAAAACGAAACGTTAATTAGTTAGGGGAGCAAAATGAAAACAACAAATAATCATTATGCTATTTAGCCATATTAAAAAGATTGAAAAATAAATTGGTTAACGCACTAACACAACTCAAACAAAAATTAGTAGGTTTGTCCAAACTAACCCAATAATATAATGAATGGTTATTTTATCGCATAGAAACCGAAGTAGTTCGAATATTTAGTTTGGTCAAACCCAACCGAGACCGACACATGTACACTATCGTATAAAGAGTTTTTTTTTGACAAAAATAAATGATATTCATTCATTCAAATTGATAGAGTACATCGATACAATATAAATTCAAATTCGCTAAAAACAAAAAGGATGAATCTGTGAACAAACTCACAACATCCATGTTAATAGCATAAAACGACAAAGTACATATGCCTACAAATATGACTATATTCAAGTCTCCAGAATACTTATGTCTCCGGATCTGCAACGTTGACGACCCCAAATTCATTGTCATTGATCGGATCTCCACTTGTTCAAAACTAATCTTTCAACCTGAATCAAATAAACACCGCACTAAGACAAGAAAAATAAAACCACAACGTACAAAGACGGGAAATCAAAACAAACAGAGTCGTGCAGAGACGACAAAGTCACAAAAACAAACGAAAGAAAACAGAAAATATGTGAAATCACTTATTCAATTAGGATAGAAGGAAAAACAACTCCGAGAGATGATTTTTAGGTCAAAATTGACCCCAAATCATCCCTCTAAGAAGAAAAAAAAGAAAAAAGGAGTGATGGCTAGGGTTTGAGAAGGAGAGATAAGGGGGCAAATCAATTGTTTTTGTTGAGTCCCTAGTATAAAGAGTTATCACTAACAAAATAGTAGGTAATTTGACTTGAATAAATGAAATTAATTGTTCAGGAACGACAATCATGTTTGAAAGAGAAAAACAAACAATAAACATAAATAACGAACACACATTTTTTTTTCTCACAAAAATGAAGACACATGTTTGTTAACTAAGTACCGTCATACTGGTGTAGTTTTAAAGTGCTTGCTACTAATAAGTATCTCCTGTTTGTATGGAAAACCATGTATCATTAATGATCATAATCATTGGTGCTTTGATTGTTGTGTTGTTGATTTTGGTGCAGTTTCAATCCTCTTTCCTTTGAGAGCTGGTTTTATTGATTTGAAACTCTTGTGTTTAATATCACTTCTAATAGCATTTAATATCTTTTTTGCATAGATGATTTCTTCATCGTCCTATGCAATGACATCAGCTAGTGTGGTTAATCTTGATGATTGATGTTGGTTGCTGATTAATCGATGGATAACTTTTTTTTTTTTGGTTATATAGCGATTTATCGAGAATTTGTGATGTTGGTTGTTGATTAACCGATGGAGAACTTCTTTTTTTTTGGGTTATATAGTGATTTATCGAGAATTTGTGATTTCGTTTACTTACGTGTAATGTTGTAGGTTAATCTAATTCATTTTGGAGATTTGATCTTAATTTGGATTGCTTTTAGGAAAAACTGTTTGAAGTAACAATTCAGTTTTTTTTTTTTATAAATGAAACAGTGCACCATTTTGAAGTAGCAGTTCAGTTTGGTTTGAATTGTTTCATTATAGTTCAGTTCAGTTCAAACGAATTGAAAAACAATTCAGTTCAGTCTAGACACTGTTTTGGGTCTGAATTGAACTTTGCCCACTCCTAATCATACATACCCACGTCTCTTACCGCCGAGCAGCTGCAATTCCTTTATATTGTCAATACCTATGAGCGATACTCAATAAATTGGATGAAGAAGAAATATTTTGGATATAACATTGGTTATACAGGCCTTAGACGTTGTTTAACATGTCTTGGCGTTTTGCTCCGTTAATTCTTAAGAAAAATAATTAAATACTCCCTCCGTCTCATAATATTAGTCGTTTAAGGCTTGTGCACGATTATTAAGGAAATGATTAACTGTGTTGATTTCAAGGGTAAAATTAATAGCATTTACTAAAACACCCTTAGTAATTGTAGTTAGTGGAGTAATTAAGTTAGATGAAATTTAATAAATAAGAGTATAATAGTGAAAAAATAATAATAAATGATGCATTGATATTGTAAAGTGACAATTACTTTAACAAAATATCTAAATGTTAAAGAGACAATAAATGATACACTTAAAGTTACATTCATGTGCTAAAAGAATACAATTCTCGTTTGAAATAGACCAGTTGATTAGTGGCTTGAAAATTGCTCTTCTCACTTTTATTTTTTGCTCATAAACACTATGAAAAATACTAAAATACCCCCGATGGAAGTTACTGTCATTGGCTCCAAAACCATTAGCCAACGGCAGTTAACTGCCGTCGAGTATTTTGATATTTTCACAGTGTTTGGGAGCATAGATGATAGTGAGGAAAGCAATTTTCTAGTGGCTAGAAGAGGATGGGCTTTTAACTTCTATGGCTATGTCCTCAATTTTAAGATTTCTGCTCTTTCCCCTGCACTTTTCGCTCGTACCCTGCAGTCTTGCCGAAAATGTCTATGCGTTAGTTAACTAACGCATGTGTAAAATTAGCATGACTTAGTTTTTACACATGCGTGACTTAAGTCACGCTGGAATTAACACTTGCGTAAGTTAACTCACGCTGGTTTTCAAAATTTCAAATACAATTTTTTTTGAGTCCATATGATTTTTGAGTGTAACCAACGAGGGAGGCAGATCAAGTCAACCTGATCATGTGAATATGCACTCATTCAAACACAAACTTCGATGGATTTGATGAATTTATTTTGCAACAATCATTTTATGTTCTTGTAGTGACATCACACATAATAATATTTGTTATAAACCATGTGATTAGGTAGGTTAGGAAGTATCTTACACATGTCCCTTTTCTCTTTAATTATGGTTCCTTTCCATTGTGCAATTGTATTTGAAATTTTAAAACCAGCGTGAGTTAACTCACGCAGGTGTTAATTCCTGCGTGACTTAACTCACGCAGCGTGACTTAAGTCACGCACGTGTAAATATTAAGTCTTTTACACATGCGTGACTTAAGTTACGCTGTGTGATTTAAGTCACTCAGGAGTATTTTGGAAAATTCAGCTGGGCACAAGCGTTTTGTGCAGGGGGAGAGCAAAAATCCAATTTTAAAACTCAATAAATATTTGGGCCCAGTTTTATGCACACCCCACGTTTATACCAGGTTGATGGACGATGGTGTTTTGTCTAGAAATTCATGTTCAAATTGGACAAAAATGAACTTTTATGTTTATATCTTCTCAATTATCAAAGCACACATTTCGTACAGATCACAAAATCTGAAAATGCAACCAAGGGGTGATTTTTACACGTCCGAATAGTGCAACTCGGACAAAAGTGTTTAATCATTGTTTTCTTTATGTACACTCGAAGCTCTATTGGGGTAGTTAAAATTGGCACCTAAATATTTTGCATTAATTTGACATAAGAGTTTGAGGGGAAAATATTAAAAGACTAACAAATAATTGTTCACAGCTTAAAATGAGGGAGGTAGGTTCAAAATAGAGAAACTATGTCTAGCAGCAGCCCCTCTAATTTAACCTTCAAGACTTGATTTCACCCCTTAATTGTCCAAATTTGACAAATTTTCCTCAAAGCCCAATGATTAACATTGTATGGGAGCTTCTTTTCCCACCTCATTCTCAAAAATCGCTCTCGGTAAATTTATTTACTGGATGGGGAAAACGTCATTTTATCCAGATTTACTCATTTGGGCACAATTTTGTTTTGCCTTGAAGGGTAAATATGGAAGGGTGTAGTTTTTATGAAAAGAGAGTAAAAATAGCTTTCAAATTGCATTGTCCCTAAAGTTTGAGCTTTGTAATTTTGGACTTATTCCTTTCCTCGGTCTTGTTACTCTCCACCCAACTCTTTTTTTAGATATAAACTCAACTTAAACTTGATTTTACCAACAACGACACAATTATTTCATTGCTTCTTTTATCCCCTAGTCATTTCTAAAAATCCACCTATTGTCCGGATTACACATTCCAGACAGCGATGAAAAAAGTAGCTAACCAAACTATTTTTTTTATTGTAATGACACAACTTTTATGCTTTCTAGTTTTTGGATCAATTGATCGTATAGTTCAAATATTTATTTTATTTTTAAAAATTATCAACTTTTAAAGTTATTGGTCTGGACCGAGCAAATGTTCCTAATCCATTTGCATAGGCCCAATCCAAAACAACATAAATCCAGTATTTGGGTCATTTTACTCGCAACACACCCCTTCCTTCCTTGCGAGGCGGGTGCTCGGAGCAAGAGGGAGACCCGTTCAAACCTAAACGGTAACGTCTCCCCCACGTTCTCGCGAATCGTGAATCTCACTCGACAATTACGATTTCCACGAATCCGTAACCGTTGAACCCTTATGTGTGTCTTACAATGGCACTTGCACCTCCACACTATATAAAGGGGACTTTTAGTAGTCCCCAATGTTAGATTCTCTTTACTCTCCTAACCCTCATTCTAAAACTCAATACTGACTTGAGGGTAGTGTCTGCAAGTACTCACCTCCTGCCAGTTCCGGTTGAAGCAATCACTTGCAGCCACCACAATTTGTGCATGTTGCTACTTAGTATTCATTGTTTTCCTAACAATTTCAATACGTGCACCAAGAACTTTCAATTTCAAAGGGTGAGTATCTTTTTCATTTTCCTTTCACTTCCAATTTTGCAGTGATTGAAATAGTTTTATTTTTTATTTTTTATTTTTTTCGTGCAGTTATTGTGGAAGTGTTCTTTAAAAATTATTCGTACGAGAGGAGATGGGAATTACATGAAAAAGTGCCAAAAGATCGAGGAAAACTTGGGGTTTGCTAATGTCAAAGGAGACATGATTTTCTATAGCTAGCTATGGTTCATTAATGTTAATTGAAAGATCGTTAAATTGTATAGCAAAAAGCACTGATTTATAGATTTGAATAGCAGGAGCAGTAGGTCGATGCAGTAAGTTTGGATGTAAGGAAAATCAGGCTACACCATAGAGAAATGTTAGAGTACAAATCTAACCTAAGTTACCTAACCACTGCTCCAAATATTTATAATTATCAAGCTCTTACAATTGATCAATCTTTAAATCATTACTTTTTGCTTAATTTAAAATATATAATTACTACGTAAGTAGCATAAACATTATTTTGGATTGATAAAATTTTGACCTATTAGCAAGCTAATCACATCTGAATTTTGAATATTTGATATTGAAGTTGTTTTTAATTGCATTTGAATTTGAGTCATTGATATTTTGAATAGAAGTGATTTTTGTTGGGCCACATGAAAGACTAATGCATGATAATAATCATCACATAGACCCTAGCCGTCAAAAGAAGAAGAAGCAACTAGTATATACTTTTTTTTTCCTCTCTCTCTTCTCTCATTCTCAAACCCTAGCCGTCACCCATTTCTTCTTTTTAGAGGGGTGATTTAGGGTCAATTTTGACCCAAAAATCGCCCTTCGAATTGTTTTTTCCTTCTATCCTAATTGAATAAATGATTTCACATATTTTCTGTTTTCTTTCGTTTGTTTTTTTGATTTCCCGTCTTAATGCGGTGTTTATTTGATTCAGGTTGAAAGATTAGCTTTGAACAAGTGTAGATCCGATCAATGACAATGATTTTGACGTCGTCAACGTTGCAGATCCGGAGACATAAATATAGTCATGTTAGTCATATTTGTAGGCACAGGTATTTTTCCGTTTCATGCTATTAACATGGATGCTGTGAGGTTGTTCACAGATTCATCCTTTTTGTTTTTAGCGAATTTGAATTTGTATTGTATCGATGTACTCTATCAATTTGAATGAATGAATATCGTTTATTTTTGTCAAAAAAAATAAAAAATAATCATCACATAGACCCAAGAACAATCATACATTTGGGCAACAAATCTCCATAAAAAAAACTTTAAACTTTAAATATATAGGTTTCATCACATAGATGTGGTTGAACACTTATATTTCTATCAAATGTAAAACTTTTTATTCACAAACATTTGATACTCCAACAATCTCGTCCTATTTGCGATATCAATACAAAATAAAGAAAACAAGGTAAAATGTTATGATATCTATGCTTAATAGAGAGTGCTACATGATATATCATATAACTACTATAAACTACATGACGACAAGCTGAACATATACTATGCAAAGAAATGCTTATGACCTGGTCTATGCTATTCACATTCTGCACTAGATATATTATACACAAGAGACGCAGAGAAAGGTGATTTGTCAGAAGGATATATATCTTCTAAAGAAAATAACTTAGGAGTATGCAGGTGGGAATGGGAATGGAAATGGAAATGGAAAAAAGATGCAGCATGAAAAATAAGATTATTTTCTGCATAATACTGCTATAATATATATGATTTGTCGTATATATACAGTGTACCCCTCACCGTCAAAGGTACAAAATCCAGAAAACATATAATTAATAAGGCAATCTCTTGAATTTTATACCAACAGAAAAGTGTGGATTTGAAACATTTTCTGTATATAATAACCAAATTTGCAGGAATCGTACAATACTTCAACAACTATCTGATTCTTACTCTCTCGAGGCTACTAATCTACCTGTATTCTAAAGTAGTAATCATTCTCTCTATATCCCTAGACCCTAGCCCTCTTTTTCTCAAGGTTATAGTATAATTTATTATCAGTTACTTTTGCTGTGATTTTTCAGTCAGTTTCATGAGAGATAATTAATTAGTTACTATAACTATCTGCAGCTATATAGTTTATCTTAAATTTATTGGCTGTGTATGAACCGATATGCATTTGCTTTATTTATACCTCTGGTGGTTTTGCAAGCTTCTACTATATGTTTCATGTGTACTAAACATTATCTTAACAACTGAGAGTACAACATTTCACTGTTTGGTGCATGACACACATTTCCTAATCATTTGTTCTGAGCTGAATATATCTCTCCTGGTATGTTATTTTTGTCCTCGATTAATTGTCCATTTGTCAACATTTCAATTTTTTTTGTTAGTCATTATCAGCCTTGATTGCAAAAGACTTGCATTGTTTCATTCTTTTTTTGCATGATAATATTCCATCTTTTTTATATTTTGCCTAAACTAAGCATGTTTTTATTGTTGTATATCCAAATCCAAAATAAATAACCACAGAAAAAACAAAAATCTTTATGCATATCTCTTTTGCTACCAAGCAAATTTCAAGTTGATCGATTTTTTATATTAAGGGTGAGGAAGATTCAGAAACATTGGGAAAAAAATTGGTGGAATTCAGCAAAACCAATTTTTTTTTTCATGGTAGATTTGTTTTACTTTGCCATCTACCGGTCATATCATAACATGTCTTTATTTGTTATACATTATAGTTCATTATTCTCAAATGGTACTCGAGTGCTGGGAAAGTTTGTTGCTCTTCAAATTCAATTGGATTGCATCTTCTTGGTAAGGCCCTCCTCTGATCTTTATAGATTTGCTCTTTTCTAGTTAGTCTAAATTAAATACTGTCTATTTCTAGGCTTTTTTTAAAAAATAAAATAAAATTATAAGACAAATATTCAAGTAATAGAGATCTAGTTAGTCTAAATTAAATACTGTCTATTTCTAGGCTTTTTTTAAAAAATAAAATAAAATTATAAGACAAATATTCAAGTAATAGAGAACGCAGCAACTTATGCTTAAGGACCCTAAAAAAAAAAAACTTATGCTTAAGGACTGCCAAAAACAAGGAGTATGACTTTGTCCCATTTACCTTAATATGTCATCTATTTATTGTCCATTTATGAGAGAGATAAACATGAGGGAGAAATTAATGAATACATTGTCCACTTATTAAAATAAGTCTCATTAATCTCCCACTTGTGTGTATCTCTATCATAAATAGACAATAAATATAGAGTAGATAAATAGAGCAAACGTGAACTCTAAAAATAAGTAGTCATAACATCAATGTCTTGTTTGTAGAAGTGATTTTTGTTTTCGTAGAAGTGATTTTTTTTGTGTAAGATCTATGATTATTCTTACACTTACTACAAGTGAATGGTGAAACATGCTATATGTTTGAGCCGATGGTGGTTGAGATGGCGTTGGTGTGTTTCGTGCTTGGTTTGTTGGTTGTTCGATTTTTGTTGCTCTACACGGTAGATTGTGCTTATATTTATCTCTAGTTCTTGTTGGTTTGGGGTTTGTATCGTAGGTGGAAGTCCTATTGGTGTTTTTGTTTTCCATTCTTTCTCCTTGTTGTAACTTGTTACTTTATCTTTCACTTTCTCTTATTTTTCTTCGGTGTATGCTCTCGACTACTCCTTATACCATTTTGGTTTTAATTTATTTTTTCTAAAAAATATTAAATCAAAAAATAATTTTTTTTTGCTATTGAATAAAAGATTGAAAACAGAAGTAATCAACTGAAAAACTAGCCTGAATTAAAATAGCCCCACCAAGGACCACCACACAAACTTCAGCTTAATAAAGGGGAAACAAATTTCAAATGCAAGGAAATGCTAGATTCTAAACACTATATATACAAACTGCACAGCTAATATAAAAAATTCAAAACCAAAAGGAGTGCAAGGAAATCAGTCAAAGCAATGTTTCTCAAAATCCAAGGTGACATTGGCAAGGTCTATTTGCAACTTTTGCAAAATACCTCGCAATCTAAAGATATTAAATATCAATGACAAATATCTTCCAGCTCTCAAATGTTTTCTTTGAAAAGGATACATGGATAAGGCCTAGGAGCAGAACTGAAAATCTTCTTCTGTAATTCTCAGAGGAAAATAGTGGCGCATGGTCTATATGTGCATGTTGAATCGTGTGATGGATGGAGTCTAACATATAGAGACACATTGAGCTATGAACAACAACATGGTTAACACCAAATATTTACACAAAACCTTAAAGTATTAGATATATAAGTCCCTTGTTTTTATATATTGTTCAACATTCAAATTTTGATAAGATTGGAAAACACTCCGATACTGTGTCTTTTTTATTATTGGTCTGTAACTCTGGTGTATTGTTTGATTAGATTGGATAATTTATATGATTATCTAATTTTTTTTTTATGGTGGGTGTAGTGCCACTTGTATTGGGTCCCAAAATTATGGGACGAGAATCTGCTGCTGTAATAAACCACGCAGTTTCACACTATTTTGATTTATGACAATTGGATCTTGATTGGCATGACACTATTGTAATTTTATCAAACCATCCAATAGCTGAAATGAAAACTGTGTTATACTTTACAACACCAAATCCATATCCAAAATTATGGGGTAGTAGTACTACTTGTACCTTTTGCCATTATCCTTTTCAACAAATTTTGTCATTAGAAAAAAAACAATGTTAGTCTATGTTTTTTATGAAGACCAATACTTAGATATGTTTTGTTAAGATTAAAGAAGAAATATGTTGATAATGGATATAAGTACAATTACTAAACCCAACCAACGAGAATAGTACAGGTAGTATTAAATCCACAAGCAAAAAATAATACCTTACATATGCGAAACTTCCTAATTACACATACAATCCAAATGATTCACAAACCACTCATAAAAAATACAAGGAGCTCCCGTCTTTCTAGCCAATGACCATTACCGATACGTAGATATGAAGATGAATGCACTCCACTAACTAAATTTCTTGTTTTGAAATGAACATTGAAAAAACACATTTATCGGCCAAATCTTCAAGAATTTGTAATATGTATGTTGTAGTATTTTGTATTGTATAATACAAATGATACAAAATCTTATTGTTAGGGTTTCTATCGTTAGTCTATTGGGCCTATATATATAACCCTGAAGAATTAGTCACTTTATCCCGTGAGTGGAAAATGAGTAGTCACTTTAGTCTCTGAATGTAGAGAAATTGCAAAACAGTCCCTGAATGTAGACTATGTTGGTCAATTTCAGGGACTAAAGTGACTAATGGAGTCTACATTCAGGGACTATAAATTGACTAATGAAGTCTGCATTCAGGGACTAAATTGACTAACAGAGCATACATTCCGGGACTATTTTGCAATTTATGTGCATTCAGGGATTAAAGTGACGACTCATTTCCTATTCAGGGACTAAAGTGACTAATCTCCCATATAACCCCTCACTTCATCCCAAAAAAAAAAGAAATTAAGAGTATTTTGGTCAATTTATATGGGAATGAGCAATTTTGTTTGTGAGAAGAGCAAATTTCGATTCATTTTGAATTGAGGCAGGCCTATCATCTCATTACACCTCGTGGGCCATATACATATGCATTCTTATCACAAAATATCTAACACCCATAACCACTGTTTTAAAACTCGGCTCGGACCGGCCGGTCGGACCGTGAACCGGTGGGTAGGCCGGTTCGAGCCAACATTTGGATCGGTCATGCAGTTGACTCGGTCGGAACCGGTCAAAATCGGTAAAAACCGGTGACTCGGCCGAGTTTTTGGTCTGACCGGTTCTCTATTTTTTTTTTTTGCTTTTAGCTTTACAAAAACGACGTCGTTTTGGATTTTTCAATTAAAAAAAAGAAAAAACTGGAATTAGAAAGGTCAAAAAATGGTAGAAAGACTCCAAAACCTCACTCCCTCCATTCACTCCTCTGTTTTCATGTTTTTTTTAAATTATTATTGTTGCTAATGACAATAATAATTATATAAATTTAATCCGATTCAACCCGATTAAATT
>Ga0228711_1011316_pt1 | contig 11371 bp, 12 predicted proteins | sample MedpolnodulmetaG_2_FD_177996 | JGI IMG/M metagenome (GOLD analysis project Ga0228711, IMG submission 177996) | Root nodule microbial communities from Medicago polymorpha collected in Santa Monica, California, United States - brown nodules | ecosystem: Host-associated > Plants > Roots > Nodule...
GGTATTTACTTAGCTAGAAGATTCTAGTAATTGCATTTACTTTCTTATGCATTAAGATTAGAAGCCTATAAAAGGCACATGCTTGTACCATATTGAATCGTCAAGTCTTCAGCAATAAAATTAGTGTGTGTTCAAAGAAATTCTTCATTGTTCTCTTAGTTATTACTTTGTGAGTTTGTGTCCCACTGATATCACACCCATAATCTTAAACATAGATGATTGTTTTGATTTTACATTGTTGTCTAAAAAGTTGATGGTATTAAATGGATCCATTGCTTGGATCACAGAATATAAGAAGACAACAACTTTTCACATATCAATTTTGGGTAAAGTCGGTGTGAAGGAATCATGAATCAAACTCATGATTGTTGGACCGTTGCATTGTGTAGAATATCCTATCGAAGTAGGGAAGAATGGTAACATATTTTTTACCAAAGAAGATGATGAATTTGTCTGCTTCAATTTAAGAACAGAAACGATTGTGGAGCTTGGTATCAAAGGCCAGTTTCGAGATTCTCGACAGTAATTTATAAAGCAAACTCTCTCCCAATCGGAAGAATTGCTACTTAATTTTTTTATTTTATTTTTAATTTTACTGAATATTAATTGTTTTTCTTGATTCTATCGAAGTTGTTTTGCTAAATTCAGTCCAATTTAAACTTGCTTTATATATAATTTAGGCTAAATACCATTTTTGGTCATTTTAGTTTGACAAAATTCGCAAGTTAGTCCTTTAAGTTTTGAAAGTTTCAATTAGGTCTTTTTAGTTAGACATAATTCTCAAGTTAGTCTTTAAGTTTCAAAAGTTTCAAATAGGTCCTTTTAGTTGATAAACTATTTCACCATTACCCCTGTTGTCAGTCTCCGTTTAACTGATGTTGATGTAGCCGTTAAGTTGTTGACTTGGATCAAAATGTTGCCTTTTAAAAGCTCAAGGGTGTCAAAACGCTACGTTTAATGGTCACAAATGATCATTTATAGTGCTAGAAAGACAACTATTTACAACAACAAATGTCTTTCTAGCACTATTAAACGACATTTATAATGCTAGAATGATCATTTGTGACCATTAAACGTAACGTTTTGACACCCTTGGGCTTTTAAAAGACAACGTTTTGATCCAAGTCAACAACTTAATAGCTACATCAGCATCAATTAATGGGTAATGGTGAAATAGTTTATCAACTAAAATGACATATTTGAAACTTTTGAAACCTAAAGGACTAACTTGGGAATTCTGTCAAATTAAAAGGATCTATTTAAAATTTTTGAAACCTAAATGACTAACTTAAAAATTCTATCAAACTAAAAGGAGCAAACATGGTATTTGACCTATAATTTATCGAGTGAGAGATTTGAGAATAGGTTCAGTGAAATTAGATTGGAACATTACTTTGGAACTTTAAGAAGATATTTGGTTTTGGTTTTACAAGCATAATGTTATGCATATCAACAACGTATAGAGGCACCGTATATCATTTACCCTTGAATTTACTATTATTCTTAAAAGATAAATAATAATGTAGAACTATTTTATAATAATTTGTACACTTCTCTTTCAAACTCATATTATATTTCTATTTTTTTTCTTCTCATTCTATTGTTTTTAACCAATAAAAAAAAGGAAAAGTTGTCAAGAATAATTGTACAAATATTTCATTCCTTTTCTCAAAACCAAATATATTGGAACACAAAGTGCATCAACACATGACATTGTACAAACATATGTATCATTTGTTCCTATAATGATGTGCATAGAAAATGAAGCGAGGCTAAAAAAATATTTAAAAAATGCAAAACGTATCCTAATCACGGCCAATTCTTACTTGATCACAAACCTACATATAAAGGTTTGAGTCATGCTAAGCAGTGCCTCCAGGCCACTCGTTAATGAAACCAAAAATGAAAATTTTAAATTGAAAAATTACACCTTTTTAAGCATGTAAGGAATTGACTGCATAACTTACAATGTAATAATATTATATTTGATTCTTTAACTGGTGTTCATGGGGATTAGCATTTTCCTAGACTAAAAGAAAAATTATTTAAACAAAGCATTTTTTTTTTAAATTCCCGAGAATCGACAAATTCTACTCCGCATTGTTCACAAAATTTTGGTTGGTCTTTTTTATCTCCGATTACTCGATAATTTCCACAAGCACAAATCCCACTTTTTATAGGCCCAAAAATTCGTTCACAAAATAATCCATCAACAATATATATCTTGATGTGTGTGTCTAAATTATTTTTATTTAGGCTTGTGTCCGTATAAGTGTTGCTTCTTAATCACATGAGAAAACAATGTCTGATGTCAGCTTTTATGTTCCTCGGTCGTTGACTCATTTCTCTATTTGTGATACCACGTCCTAAATACTACTCCCTCCAATCATATTTACAAGCATAACACAACCTTTTAGATTCATCCAATATTTAGACGAAATACTAGTACTATATGTTTTTGATCACACCAAATCGGTTCATTACATCCTGTATTATCTACCTCAACAGACTTCTACAATTCTTTCTCAAATTATTATGGCAAATAGACTTAAGAATTAAAAAATACAATTTGTATGATGAAGGATTTTTTGTTGGATCACGATTTCTCAACACATGTTTTAGATTTAAAATGAAAAATAAACTCAAAAGATTATGATCCAAAATATAATGAGAGAGCAAGAGCTTGTTTGTTTTTGTGAAGAGTTTGTGAGAGAATATTGATTTCACTTGAGAGATGATTACTCTGATTCGCAAACTCTTTGTTTTTGTCTTCAAAGTCTTACTTTATTTATAGAAGCTTAGAGACTTGTTGCCCACTTCATAAAACATCTATTTGTGCTTTAATTTGAATGCCATTTGCGCTCCAAGTTGATGCTTAGCAAGAAAGCATGAAATTTGCACATGCAGAATGTTCCCAGAACGTTTTCAGTTAGCACAAAGAGGAAGTTCACGTGTGATTGTAAGCTGTAGAAGTGCAACCAACCGTAGGGAAGTGAGATGATGATGTCATGCAATGATCTCATGTTTATGCCACTTAGATATTTCACGAGATCATTGGCAGAGCTACATATGTTTGAGGGGGTTCAACCCCCCGGTCTATTATAATTCACACCTACAATCCTTAAAAAATGCACTATGACCCCCAGATTAGATAATGTTGCACCCTGCATTCAATCAAACACTGCCAGAATCGATTTTGCATCCTTCACTCTCACCGTATGCACTGCTATGCAAACCACGTTCTGACCCTTCACACACTTTTTATTTTCATTTTTTAACAAGTTCATTCAAGTCCACTTCATGCACTTTCCTTTACCTTTAAACATTTTCTTTAATTTAAAATTATTTCATGCACATTATCTTTGGATGAGTGTCATTTTAGAGTATGTTTGATTTCAATTCTAGAGATATAGGGTTCGTTTGTTAAGCTTTAAAAAAATAGATTTTGGGTTAAAAAAATCTAGAGATTTTTTTTAAATATTTTTTTAAAAAAAAGATCGAAAGCTATTTCTGTTTGTTCACTAGCATAAAAATAGTTTTTTTTTTAGATTTTAATATTTTTTTAAAAAAACCCAAAGCTATTTCTGGTTTTTTTTCTTTTATCATTTGAAAAGTGTAACAAACTAGATGAGTATACATATACTTACTTTTTCATTATCCCACTTATGCCCTTAAACAACATTTTCTATAATAAAGATTGTTGGTGGTGTCATTAAAAAAAAAGAATTTAGAATATATTTTTGTTATATTGTTGGTGTCATTGAAATAGATAGTCATGGTTAGTTTGGTTCGTTATAACTTGAAAGCAGCAAACATTTATATTTTTAGTTTTAATCAAAAAGAAAATTTTGTAATAACAAACGTTAACGCAATAAAAAGAGCGGAAAGACGGGCACGTGAGTACCCATCTTTTCGCTAGTTATTGTAATTTTAATTAAATTTTAAACGTTTGAACCCTCTGCTCCAGGGTTCTGGCAACACCACTGCACGAGATGAATCGCTTTTTCCTTAATGGGTCAAAACTTCATTTAAAGCCCGTAAGTAGTATTTGTCTTTTACCAAATCAAGTCATATGATTATTATTCTTTTGGTGAGACAAATAGAATGTAATTAATTTCTTGATCTCAATGATGCAAAGCTATTAAGATAAAGTTCATTCTTGTCCTTTTGCATGAATGCCATGGAGAGAGATGTAATGTTCCAAGGTCGTTCTTGAGAGCTTTCTTAATGAAACATTTCTCATAAAATTGAGTAGTAGATAACAAGATAAAATTAATTAAATATCTTTATCATTCTTAAGACATTAAAAAAGATTTTGCTTCAACAAAAGCAAACCTTCTATTATCTATGTAAAAAGTTAACTCATTTATGTTATCTGTTATCTTTCAACGGAATGTAATCTCTGCAATATAACATTACTCTTCTAAAAAAAATATAGCTTTACCATTGGTAAATTTGTTTAAGGGTATGCTTGAAAGTGAAAAAGTCACCCTAAAATATGTATTCCCTTTATTGTAACAAATTATAATGATTTTTTTCAATTATACCAACAATATAACAAATATAATATAAATTCTTATTTTTTTAGATGACACCAACAAAATAACATTCTATAGTCAAAGTTGTTTAAGAGTATAATTGAAAGTGAAAATGTTAGTCCACCATAATGTATTCTCTTTATATATATAACTAGTGTTAAGAAGGGCACTCCGTGCCCACATATTTGATCTTTTTATTGCACTAACGCGTATAAATTACGAACAATATATTTTGTGAAATATGGATTTTGATGAAAATTATCTTGATTTTAAATATAATATAGGTATAGATATTTTGCACTTTCATATTGTAACAAACTATACTTATCTTTTTGGATTTTGATGAAAATTATTTTGATTTTAAATATAATACTCCCTCCGGTCATATTTACAAGAGAAAATTGACTTTTTAGATACATTGAATAATGTATGTATCTAGTCAAGAACCTAAACCAAATACATAAATTATTTAATGTATCTAAAAAGTTAATTGTTTCTTGTAAATAGGTCCGGAGGGAGTATATGTATAGATATTTTGCACTTTCATATTATAACAAACTATACTTATCTTTTTCAATAAAAAAAAATAAAGCAAATATAATATAAATTCTTATATTTTTGAATGACACCAACTATATAGCCTTTTTATAGACATATTTATTTAAGGGTATAATTATATGTGAAAAAGTTAGCCCAAAATTAAATCCTCTATTTTCTTTATATACAGTTTATATATATATATATATATATATTCAATTTAAATCTTTTTTAATTTGTATTTAAAAATATGAAGTTCAATTAAAATAGGTGTTAGTCTTCAAATTTCTTATAAATATGGTGTAGATATGAATTTAAATTTTAAATTGAATAGGAATTGAGTTGATAGGAGTAAAATAGGAATAATAAAAAATTCATTCCAAAATCTCATTGTTTTTAAGCAAATGAGGTGGAGAATGTTCTACAACACTAAAAGTAGATTAAAATTAAAATAGTACAAAAACCGGAGGGGCATAAAACTTAAATTAGTGTAAGTAAAATAAAAAATTAACCCACAAGGATGACATGAAAGAACACTCTTCATCTCTTTAAACAACACCATTCATCTCATCTTCCTCAATTTAACCCAAAAAAACCTAGAAAAGATGATGTTGGGTTTATTTTTATGGGTTGGATTGAGGAAGATGAGATGAATGATGTTGTTGAAAGAGGTGACCGATGTTATTTCATTTTGATCATTGTTGCCACAACTTACATGTCTCTAAAGAAATATTAACTCAGTTATTTTTGTAAAAAATGTCTAAATTTAACGTTGGAGACCAAAATGGCTAGCGGAGTATGATACAAATAAGGACAAAACATACTAATAAAAAATACATATTTAAGAAGCACCAATCTCACATCACAATGAACAAACATTACACCTTTTCTTTTTTTTATTTCTTTTTTATTTTTTTTACAAATATACATTTTTATTTTATTTACTATTTGTCTCTATCTTTTCAAATACCTTAATTTTTTTTTAAGAAGCATTTCCCATATCTAGATTATTTACACTTAAACGATCCATCACGCAATCTCAATCGTCCGATCTTTGATCAAAGCATCAAGCGATTAGTACTTTGCCTTTGCAAAACAGATCTAAACACGTATAATTAAAATGTAAGTTATGATCGCCTAATCAAACGGTCCATATTGCATCCTAAATCCAATATTTTCACTTGAGATCAAAGCATCAAGCGATCACTATTTTAGCTTTGCAAAACGAATCTAATCGCACGTAACCACCAATTATTTCCAATTTTGACCCTTAGAAATCACTTTCCTAAAAACAAATCAACCCACACACAATTTCAAAACCTCTATTACTTCCTTGTTTTGAAGTGATGCTTCACTCCCTCACATACCCAATTTAATCAAATCAATCTTCCCTCCCCTCCCAAGCTTTTGATTCCATCACTCTTAACAAACCCTAGACTCTCTCTCTCTCTCTCTATATATATATATATATGCGCACACACACACACAAAATCAATTAATTCTTTGTTTTCTATACCCAAATTTTTCCAATTTTTTTTTCTTTTCACTTCCCATCACAAAATCAACACACCCATCATAAATTTTTTGACCCTTTCATTTCTTCAACCGATTCTACGATTTTCCCATTTCATAATTTCCACAAAACCCTAATTATCTTTACGTGGGTCGCTAAAAAATTACACCTTTTTCTCTTTGATCACGAATGGGTAAGACCAAATTCACCTCAAAACTCGTTTTTTATTTTCATTAAAGAAACGATTTTTTCTCAAAAGGGTTGAATTTTATGAGGTTATTGTGATTATGGTTTGAATGATTTTTTCTGTTTGTGAAAAACAGTTTGCAGTTATAGAGGCAACAATGTCGGATGATATGCTAGTGCATTTCTCGTCGAATTCTTCGAACCAATCGGATCAGTCTCTGCCCACAAAGATTGCCAAGTTGGAAGCTCGAATGGTGGGAAAAGGTTCTTCAACTGCTTCTCAGCAACAAGGTTGGCCTTCTGTTTCTTCTGCTGGGAAATTCAGTGGAGTAGCAGCTGAAGAAATGGTTGAGCCTTGCAGTTCAAGTGATTCTGACGATGATGTAAGTTTTATACATTTTTACCTGCAAGATGAGTTATGTGTTTATGATGTAAGTGATTCTGTTATATTTGTTGCTTATTTGATAAATGACAGGGATTTTCAATGCCGATTTAGTGGCAGGTTGTGGAAGTTTTTATTTGATTGTTTATCGAGTATGTAGTTATCTGGGTTCTTGAATGTGTCAGACGCCGTCTCTAACGTCTTTGAATGTATCAAAAGTAGAAATTATCCCCAAATATATATTTCATTAGTCAGTTTGATTCTCATAAGTGTTTTTGTTAGTCAGTTAGGTCCTTGAATGTGTTGTCCACTGTGAAGCTCGAATATGCGGGTGGGGTGGGGGTGTACATTTATGAGGATTATTTTTGTTTTATTTGTTGCTTATTTGCTTGTAGTGATTGGGATTTTCAATGCTGATTTGTTTTGTTGGTTGACTGATTGTTTATCGAGTAAATAGCCATTTGGGTCCATGAATATGTCGAACGTTGTTGCACCCTCCTTACATTTTCAAAATTACAATTGCAAAAATATCCCCGAATATATCTTTCGTTAGGTAGTTTGATCGTCGAATGTGTCTTTTGTTAGTAAGTTAGGTCCTTGAGATGTTGTCCACTATGAAGCTCGAATACGTAATGTGGGTGGGGATGTGATACGATACAAATACGTGAAATTTTTGAACTCTAGGACACGTAAGAGCTGGATATTTTTTTTTTGAAGGACGTAAGAGCTAGATATGTTAACAAGTGATTCTGATGATAATGACAATTTATTAATGAAAATATATTTGTAGCTCAAATGAAAAATGGACCCCATCTAAAACTAAAATCGGGTCAAGTTCTAACTGTTCAAATGGATTCTGTAACAATAAGATAGCCACATTTTTCCATTATATATAGAATATATCCTGTCATTTTTTTTACTTTATTATATTATATTATATAAATAAGATATCGATAAAAAAAAATAGTGTGTTTTTTTCCGTTATGGATTTCCTGGAACATATCGTCGTATTTTCAGTGAGTTCGTATGGAAGATATTCAGCCCCTCATACTACAAGCTCACCCTAACCCAGAGCAATTTTTTTCCCTTTTTATCTGCAAGGTTTGGTGGTTTGAGGGTTATTTTTGTTGAATTTGTTGCTCATTTATTTGTAGTGATAGGGATTTTCAATTCTGATTGTGGAAATTTTTGTCTATTGTTGTTTTGTTGGTTGACTGATTGTTTATCGAGTAGATAGTCATTTGGGGTCTGAATGTGGAAGACACTGTTACTACCATCTTCGTTTGAGTGTATCAAAATTAGAAAAACATCTCCAAATATATATTTCGTTAGTTGGTTTGATTCTTTGAAGTGTCGTTTGTTAATAAGTTAGGTCCTTGAATGTGCTGTCCACTATGAAGCTCGAATACGTAGTGCGGGTGGGGGGTGTGATATATGATACAAATACATGATATTTTTTTTTTTTTTTGAATTTAGAATATGATACGAGGTAGATATGTTAACAAGTGATTCTGATGATGATGTAAGTTTGATCCCTTTTTATCTGCGAGATGGGTTTGGTACTTTGAGTGTATGCATTTATGAGGTCTCTTTTTGTTATATTTGTTGCTCAGTTGCTTGTAGTGATAGAGATTTCAATGCTGATCTAGTAGCTTTTTGTAGCAATTTTTGTTTGTTTCGTTTTGTTGGTTGACTGATTGTTTATTGAGTAGATAGCCATCTGGGTCCATGAATGTGTTGGGCGTTTTACACTGTCCTTGAATTTTCAAAATTACAATTACAAAAAATCCCCAAAATATATCTTTCGTTTGGCATTTTGATCCCAAACGTGTCTTTTGTTTGTGAATATGGTCGTTGAATGTATCGACCATAAATCGAGAGTTGAGACACATTTATGGATGTTTTTATAAATTTGATACAGTCAAGGACTTTAGTGATACGGTCTCGCTCATTTGAGAACCAAAATGACTGTTTACTCTTTGTTTATCCTCATTATTTATCTGTTTATGGTTTTTGATATTATAAACGCATGCGGTATTTTTGTGTTTTCATTGTTGATGTTATTTTGTTGACAAGATAATTTATTGAGTATTTTATTGTTGATTATCTGGAAAATAGAAATGGTCGAATGTGTTCTTTTGATGGACTAAATTGATAGATTGCCTTTATCTTCATATTTCTTTCTATTCCAGAATGGTGCAGATTTCTTGATTCAAGCCAACACACGTAAGCGCTTAAAACCTCATGACGATAACGATGATGTTTCTGAACGTGCTGAGGTTTGTTTTTATATGGTGGCTCTATATACTCTTTGCTATAGTAGTAATAGAATAGCCGTGTCTCATTGAAAATACGGCAATGCGTCAGATAAATTGCTTGTGCTTGGCTTACTTCTAAATACTATGTAGTTGCCATCTTCTGTTACTAGTATTTTGATGACTTCAACAATTGTAAGAAGTGGTACTCTGTCTCAATTTGGTGTCGTAGCTGTTTCCATTCCAACTGAATAACTATCACTATATCAGGTTGTTACTGAAGGAAGACAAACTAGTTTGGAGACAAAAAATAATGTTGATGCAAATAGAAAGAAATCTGGTCGTGGAAGAGGGAGTTCTGGTTCAAGCAGAGGTCGTGGTTCCAAATCTAATGATCAGACCAGAACACAAATTTCTTCTTCAACAGTTTCTGCTTCAAATGGTCAGAATGAGAATGTATGTCGTAAAATTATTTCCCATCAAATATTTGGTTCATTAAGCAATAAATTTTATGGATTGATCATTTATGTCGCACTCCTTGATTGTTCGTTACAGAACTCATATTTTTGTTTGCAGGATGGTAGACTCAAAGATCCGTTTCGTAATGATAATGGTGCTTCATTAGAGGTACGTCTTCTTTTATATTTTTGAGTTCCACGTGCAAGTTTTAAGGCAAGTAGAAGAATGGGTGGCTTTATATGTATATGATTAGAATTATGATATGATCTCTTTAAATTGTCCCTTTCCCCAACATTTCTCAATGACACTGCTGATACTTTAACTTCATTAACTTTCATTTTCTTTTTCTTATTTTATTTCATCTTTGTATTAAATTAGGAGGAAATTGTATCTTTACGTGCAAAAGTTGTTGTGTTGGAGGAAGATTTACGTAAAGCAAAGCAAGAAGCCTCTCAGCATCAGAATATTTGTCCACAGTTAGAAAAGGTATATGAATAATTGTCCTATTGCAACAAGAGATGTGAACCAGAAGGATGTTTTCTGAATCTTGAATTGTATCAAGTCATAAGATATCATGACAATTGATAAATAGTTTCAAAAACATACACCTATAAATGAAAGAAAATAACTACAATAGAATTTTCGCCCAAATTTTACACAATGGAATTTAATTTGTCATTAATAATGAATCATACATGGCATATATAATTCTCAGATTCAACAAAATTTAAGGCCCAAACTAAAAAATGACAATAATTTACACTGTATTTCTTATAGAAGGTGCAACTGGGCAGTTGGCATCGTAACTCATATTCCAAACCAAGTCTGTTGTATGACCTGACAAAAATGGCAGTGAAACAACCGAACTGTGTTATTCAAACTGCATTCTTTTGATACCATTTGCTAATTGAATTTATAGTGAACTGTAAATATGCTTTTATGAACTGTAAATTGTAAACACGTATTAAAGGTAATAGAATTGACGGTTGTTGAAATTAATGTGATGGTTTTCTGTTCTTCTAATGTTTGATTTTGGCACATGTAGGAACTGAAGGAATTGAAAGATCTTGAGGAGCAAATGAAACCTAAGGTTTGATTATTTTCATCTTTTGATTGTGGTTAAACTTTCCTTCCCAATTCTCTCAAGACACAAAACTCCTATTGGTATACATGTTATTTAAAATATAATGAAGTGGTGGATTCAATTGTGCATGCACACGAAACTTCTATAACAAAGATGAACTAGAAATTTTAAAGAGGTTATCGTTCTCTTACTCCAAAATAAGTTAAGGCATTGCATGTGTCGCGTATAAAAATTAAGTTAAGCCGGCATATTAACATCCAGTCCTTGAATTTTGTAGAGAACAAAAATAATATCCGATTTGCTGATATCAGTTTCAAAGGCTGAGAGACAAGAAGCAAGACTAAAAGTACGACAGGACTCATTGAGACTCGGAAATGTTGGTGTAATCAGGTATAGGTAGAGCATTGTGACAAATAC
>Ga0228711_1011318_pt1 | contig 11370 bp, 4 predicted proteins | sample MedpolnodulmetaG_2_FD_177996 | JGI IMG/M metagenome (GOLD analysis project Ga0228711, IMG submission 177996) | Root nodule microbial communities from Medicago polymorpha collected in Santa Monica, California, United States - brown nodules | ecosystem: Host-associated > Plants > Roots > Nodule...
AACTCTGGTGAAGTAGCTTCTGATGAGATATGCTTCTGATGACCATTGCTTCTGATGACCTTGCTTCTGATGACGTGTCTTCAGGAGCTCTTCTTCAGACCCGTTACTTCAGACGCAGTTCTTCAGACGCATTTCTTCAGACGCATTCTTCCAGACGCTTCTAAGCTTCAAATAAAATTCTTCTGCTCTTGAACTTGTTCAATCAGAATCTTTATGAATAATACTTTGATTATGGATCCTGTACACTTGAACAAATTGATTAGCATATCCAATTGATGATTTTTAATACCTTGTTATTATCAAAACTCAATAGGTGATTTTGTGAGACACCCTTTGTTCCAACAGTGGGTACGTACCAGAACTCTTACATCATCATCAGATTCAGATTATTGTTTATGGGAGGCACATCCCACATTTCTCTTTTTATTTTAGAATTTTGGTTACACTTTTGTGCGCGTACTACACTTTCTTAATCGTAATCCCACCGTCCCTTATTTGGATTTTATATGTTTCTTCTTTTTAAGTTTCACAGCTGCCATTCCCCAGTTTATGCTTTGCACTTTCCCTGGTAGGTTCATCCCTATAATGCTTGTAAATTATGATATGAATCACCTTTATAAGCTGTAAATTCTAATGTGAATCACGGTTCATTAAAGACCGATAATTTTCTTTTTTTGAGAGGAATTATAGACCATTATATAAAATTTCAACGATGATGTACGCCATTTGAAAATATAAGTTAATGATCATGCTCATGTCATTGTTTTATTCGTAAATACGAATAGAGTCATAAATTATTTTTCTTTTTAAAAATATTATCGATCGTCGTTAAAATTTTTGATGATTTTAAATACTTAAGGTCTGTTTTCCTTCAAAAAAATAATATTTAAGGTATGTTTGTCTCTGCGATGCATCAAACATAGACACACGTATTGGCCAATACTACTATTTTGAGCTTCATAAAAATCACGGTAATTGAGCATTGGGAAGTGATATATGTGCTCCCACTATCAAACCAAACAGCAGCAACTTATCCATGGTCAATCCTTATGCCTTGTTTGGTTCTATGGAATGATTGCAAGTGGGAAAGAAAGTTAGTGGATGGATCCACTTTCTATAGTTTGGTACCATTGAAAAGAGGAGAGGAAAGAATCTTTTAGCTGGGACCCACAGCCAAAAACTTTCCGCAGCAATAAGGGCAGAAAGGTTGGGGAAACAATAACTTTTGTTTAAAAAGTCTAAAATACCCCTGCATTTATTGTTTTTTATTTATGTTACCATTCTTTATTGGTTCTCTCTTTTTATATTTCAATTTACCGTTCCATATTTTTTTTCCTATCCTAATCAAAATGGTGTACAAATTGAACCCTGCCACACTTTATTTTTCCACGACACGTAATTATATATATATTTCTAAAGGTGTGTGTATATATAAGGATATTTATGTCAATTACAAAAAATAGATATTTCTATCCTTCAATTTTCTAATCCACTTTCTATTAAACCAAACAACCAAAACAATCCCTTCACTTTCCACTCCCTTTCTTTCCTCATACCATCTTTCCTTTCACTATCTTTCCTCTTACTTTCTCATGTCATCCAAACATAGCCTTAATGAAACCCAAGCACTCGTCTCATCTTATAAAGCTAAAAAGTCTTGTCCATTCCAAGCCCATGAAATTGTAAAAACATGACGGGATGTGACATGAAATTCAAATATTAAATTTGTCTTATTTAGTATTCATGGTTTATTATTTATTTCTAATCCACAGCATCTCCTCCACTCTTCATTAGACATTGGAAGTCTAACGTTTATGGAGGCCTACTACAAGCTCTAAAATAAAAAACAAAATTGATTTTACTTTTCAGAAATATAAGATATTGCTATAATAGTCTTACGTGCATTAAAACTAAAAAAGAAAAAAAGACTTAATTTTCCCTTTTATTTAACGTTTTGATCTTTAAATATGTTTTTATTTAGTTAATTTAGTATTTTCAGATGTATTTTGTTTTAAAAGCTAAGAAAATTATATTAAACACAAAATAAACCTCTCTAACATAAGGTGTGCTAAAGGAGACTTATAGTATGTTTGGTTCTCAAGTGACGAGAATTATGTTTGACAAAATTGATTTTGAAAAAAAGTGAGTTGAACCGAAGTGTGTGTTTGGGGTAGTGTTAACCTACCAAAAACTCATGTTTGGCTCATTCCCAACGGTGAAAAAGAAGAAGCTACTAATAGTAGCATTTAGAAAAACACACGTTTGGAACTTTTCCACCGCCGGTCCAAACAAACACTAAATTTATTATGTTTGGACATATTTATAGAAAGGTGATTTTCACCAATTGATGTTGTTTGAATAGTTTGAACCAAATTTGATTTTAAGGTGTAAATTATCAAAAGAGTCTCAACATATATAAAATCATAAGTACTACGTGGAATAAATTCATACACCCTCTTTTTTTTACTAGACGTACTCTCTTTGTGAATCAGTCAACCTAGTTGTTTTGTGATTTGTCAAACAATTACACTTCAATTCACATCTGGAAATGTGGTAACTGTGGCGGACATGTTTTTGTTAGGTTTGATCATCTGTTTTTGACATGTGACTATTTTGGACAAGTTTGGTACGAAATTTGTAATTGGCTCGGAGTGGTTTCAGCCAAACCATCTCGAATAAAGGACCACTTTCTTCTTTTTCTATCGTTGGGGGTGGCTTCTCAATAAACATTTGTTCTGCTTTTTATTTAATTTGGCTTTCTTGCGTTTGGACTATTTGGCGTGACAGGAATGCTAAAGTTTTTCAACAAAAGGGAAACTCAATCATCCAGATAAAATTAAGCTCCAAACATTCTGGTGGTTGAAGGCAAATCATTCTAATTTTGCGTTTAACTACCACATGTGATAGCTTAGTCCCCTTTTATGTTTGGGAGTTATCACTTAACTTAACTTACCATATGTATTTTAAGCGTGCCTGCATTATGGCTTTATCGCTTTTTTACCTTTGATAACCTGATGTAACACATACTTCTTTTATCTTAGTTCTTCCCCGGCACTCCTTGTGCTTGAGACTAAGCTTTGGTTAATATATTTCGTTTCAGCTTCTTTAAAAAAAAAAATTACACTTCAATTCAATAGTTAAAAGAAAACCAAACCACTCATATGTCCTTCTTCTCTATCTCAATGGCACCACCAACCGTCCATTTTTTTTCCCAAAAAAATTGGTATTTTCATAGCTAATGTTCTTCTCTCCCCATCTCTCAATGTTATCCTCCCATCACACAAATCTTCTTCTCCATGATTTAGAGGTCAAAATGACTTTTTTTTAATCATACATATTACAACCGTTGATAGTCGCCATAAACAAAGGCAATGAAAATGTATTATTATATATAGCAGTCAAGATTTAAACTCCAACCACCCTGTTTATTCACTTTAAAATTTAAATTCTAACCACTAAACTATTTGAAAAGAAAGAAAAAAAAAATACATAGAGCTGCAGCTACCCAAAATTTATGCGCCCGTCCCAACATACAAATAACTTACTTGTTGTAAACGTCTTTTGTTCTTTTGATGTTCCTTAATTTGAGCTTATGTTTCTTTTCAAAGAATAAAGTGGCCTCGACCATTTGTTCCAAACATTTAAAAATTCCATCTTTAAATTAAAATTAAAACTCGGCTTCTTCCTAGAAACAACGTCCTTTCATTGATGACCCATTTGAACCTTCTATTAGATACAGCTAATAATCCCTAACAATGTTTGTTCCCTTTTAATTTTGCGAGTAGATGCCAAACAATGCAAACACATTGTATTTTTTTTTTGTATTTTTCTTTCATCCCATCTAATGGTAATGAAGCCATGCCTGCAATGTTTGGAAGAAAGGGAACAGTGTTATGTACTTAGACTTGAGTTAAATCCGAGTTCATTATACTATTATAAGCATATTATATTCATTTTAAAAGGAGAGTCAGCTTAGTGTAACTCTAATTAGGAATTACACTTGCACATGTTTATTTTAATTTAATATCCTATGTAATTTTTTGAAGTGTACTTGACAACAATTATTAGAGTATGAGAATGCAGATGAACCACGGGACACAATCTGACAAACACGACACCTACCACCTCCACAATCCACAGAAGAATCTAAAAGTTTTAATTATAGAATACAGTCAATACACCAACTAGCTATGATTTTGAGATCCAATTTCAAACAAGTTTGAATGATAACATTTTTCCTTCTTTTTTATTGGATAATAACAATAAAGAGAGAATAAAATTACAATGAAAGTATGTGAGAGAGTTATCATCAAAGTTGTTAAAAATGGTTGTCAAAATATCATTACTCGAGTGTAAGAATACAATTCTTGCAATTAATTTTTATCATTTAATCAATAAATTTGAGGTAAATTAAATAAAGTATAACGTGACTTTTTGATTTATTGATAGAAAAGTTATTTTATGTTAAACAAAATTTGAAAGTAGTATTTTATCGACATACATCTTTTTAAGTGTATCTTACAATTTTTTAGTTTAATTTAATTAATGAATACGGACGGTGTAAAAGAAAATTTACACATACAATTGGATAAATGTGTATTTTCTTTTGCATTGATTGTGTATATAAATTAAATTGTTTTTAGTAATAATTTGCAAACAAATTTTTTAATAAAAAGAGAATGTGTGAAATTTAGCAAATGCATGTAAGAGTCATTATAAGAAATAAGGCCTTTTTAGCAAGCGACACTTTTCGGTGTAATTAACCATTTTGGAATTATACTTTACTAATGTACTTCTTCTAAATAGGTGAATGTAAGTTAGAAAATCTATATGCAGTGGCGGAGCCTGGGCACCCCTTCAATTTTTAACACTAGCAGTGCTAATTTAGTGCCTAAAATCCTACAGCATCGTCGGTTTCATATAGTTTTAATCATTTAGAGGAACAAAAAATATATTCATCTCTTATTATTACTTTTAATGATTTGAGTATAATATAAAGAGTACAATGTGATTGTTTTTAATATAAATTATTTTTATAGATTATAATTTTAAAGCTCAACAATTCAAGGTAAAAGAACTTAACAAGTTAAAAGCTAGTGTCCAAGTTTTGACTAATCAAAATAATAATAATATATATCGTCTATAATTTACATGAGGCTTTCGCCATGTATATATTGTTTCTACCATTAAATCAATAAATTTTAGCATTTGAATAAATTTTCGCCACGTGCAGCTGTTGCTGCTGGTTTTTTCTTCAATAGGACCAGCGCTGTGTTTTTGGTTTTGGGTGGTTTTTTAAGGGGTTTTTGTTTGAGCCGGGTTTTGTGGCAACCGATTTCCTCTTGTATTGTTTTTTTTCTCCACCCGAACTTATTAGTGCGTCTTGCACGGATTTATTGGTTAATAATATTTTGCTGATTCAAAAAAAGATAAAATGTGATATAATGTGACTTATTGATCCAATAAAAAATATCAATTTACTTGTGCACATTAGACAATATTTTTTTTATTTTTATGAATGAGTGTTTAAGTAGGTTATAACTAAAAAATGATTAAATACATTCTAAGGTGATGTCGATAAAAACATGCATTAAAAAAATTACTAGGTGTAATAAACAACTCTTATAGGCATTTGTAAGAACACATAATACATTTTTTAGGATTGTGTTTTTTTTTTTTTTTGGAAACAATTTTAGAAGGAGTGTGTTGGTAAGTGATAGTTAAAAATTTGATAAATACACCTTAAAATATATGTTGCTAAAATACTCATTCATGAAAACTGATGAGTGTGTTCTTGCAAAATACAAATTATACTTCTACTATATAAGAAAGATTATTTATAAAAGGTTTTGTTATAAATTACCTATGAAGGTGTCTTTTAGCAACTCACACCTCAATGTGTGATTTTCACTTTTTAGTTATAACTTTGTTAAAAGACACCTTCATAAAAGGTGTCTGCTAGCAAAAACCCATTTATAAAATATACTAGGAAAGTACAATAGAACCTAGATATTTCAATAAAAAAAAAATTATCAACCAAAAAGAAAAATCAATTAAAAAATAGATGGGAAAGAGGAGAGAAAGCACCGAATGATACAGGGACTTGTGATTAGGAAGAGGTGGTTGAGACTTGAGACTCAAGATCGAGATATAAGGGAGTGATAAATCTGAGCATCAAAGGTATGTGTCCCACTATGCTTCCCGGACTCTATTCCCATATTAGAAAATTATTAGTCTTGGATATGACTTTGGTTTGTTTTATTGGAGTAGCATATACATATCTCTTTTTCAGATGAAAATTAAGATATGCTGTTCCACATGCTTTGAATTTGCTACGGTTTCTTGATTCTCATAATAGACTATTAACACTTGTATATTTATAATGTGTGAGAAAGTGTCAAGTGATGTATGTAATAACTAATAATTGACCATATAGATAATTATATAGGGAGAAGGACATGAGAATGAGAAGTCGGTCGTCAAACAAGTATGTGGGATAGAGTTTTAAGAGTACACTTATTTTTAAGAATTTATATTAAAAGTAAATTTTTTTAAGATCATGTTAACTTGCACTTTAAAGACACATGATGAACAGTGAGTGTTTTTATGAGTTAGATGAATGACTTCACACCTCAAGATATCATTAAAAAATATTTAAGAAAAAGGTTTTGAAAAGCAAGCAAAATATTTTTGAAAACAAAATGTTGTTTTGATCAATCAATCCAAGATTTGAAAGAAAAATAAAGTAGTTTTGAAAACTTTTTGAAAAATAAGATGGATTAAATAGAAAATTTAAAACATTTCAAACCTTTGTATTTAAATTCTTTCAACAAAAAAAAACTTTTGTATTTAAATGTTTCAACTTTCAACCATTGAAGATCTTTACTCAGACACAATTAAGTGCATACTCGAGAGATCAAAGCTTTGATACCAATTGAAAGTGGAGGAATCACGAGAAATGAGGTTTAAATTATATTGATCATTTTTTATTTATTTTTAAAAAGCATGTTATGAAAGATCTTTTAGATATATCTTCCTTGACATGTTTTCCTAACACGTAGTTTTCTTTATCGAATCACTCAACGCTACTGAGAAATAAAGTATAGTTATAATTAAACCACATATAACTTTGTACATCTAAATAAAGAGAGAAAGGAAGAGGAAAATACACGATATGTTTATACCAGTTCACAATCTAACCGAATGTTACCTCTGGTCTCCTCTAACGAGAGATTTTACCTTAGTGCATTAGAGAATTTAATCTGCTATAATCTACCGATTACAATCACCATAACATGTTCTGCTTAACCGGCTATATACTGAACTCCCCACAAGGTATATGATTCCTAAGTCATTTGCACTGGGTTTTTTTTTGGCTTCAACAAAGTCGTTCAGTCTACAACAAATTTTCTAACTTAGTATGAATCTACATTGTCTTCTCGAATATCGTGACCTAACTTAGTCTATTAAGGAGTTGTGTATTTAATGTCTCTGTAGATCCCTTTTTAAATAAAAGGTTGTTGCCACTACTTGCCCGTTTACAATAAAGCTGAGTTTGTTTCTGAGTGATACAAAGTCAGAGAGAGAGATCATGTTTGCAGAGGTATTAGAGATGTGTTTGCAAAGAGGTATATTTATGGACAATAGTGACAACGCCTCACACGTTTAATGACTAAAATAGTTGTTTGTTCAATTTAATTGATCACTCCCCCCCGTCTCTTTATAAGTGGACTATCTGTCCTTAAAAAATTGACCCCCCTTTTTTTTTTATAGTAGATAGACGAAATGACAAAGTCATTATAAACTCACACACACAAGTGAAGGTACCGGGGTTCGAACCCCGGTCATGGCATCCGACCTAACAATTTCAGCATTTTTCCAGTTGAACTATGACTTTGGATAAAAAAATAATAATAATAAATACTTGATAATATATTTTTTAATTATACTCTCTAATTAATATTACTTGTTTCACTTACAAGTCAATATATTTCACCAACACATTATTGATAAATGTAAAGACAGAAATACTTGATAAGAATGATTCAGTAAACATATTATTTCATCTCTTTTATTAATACGTTTAAAATGGTCTAACAAGTCACTCATTATTATATGCAACAGAGACAATAATACTTTTCAAACAATACTTGTTATAATGTATGTTTGGTACTACTACTACTCCACTCATTCTTAAATACATATTCATACATATCAATGCACATTTTTTACCATTTAAATATTTAATTATCTATAATAAAAATTACAAAAAGTTGATTATTGAAAATATTCATTAAGACAAATCGAACATCCTGTCTTTAAACAGAAGTAAAAAATACTGTCAAAATAGATTATGTAATAGTACACATAATCAAACTAAACACATATTTATGAACGAAGGAAGTAGTATTTCGATGAGTCGGATAAAATCACAATGACACTGATTTTGTTGAAGCTACATGCATGTTTAGTGTCACAGTAAGTTGATTGAAATCATGATGAACTATCGTAATTTTACAAAAACAATACTCTATAATTTATGTAGAATTACAACGACTTCTCTAAGTTTAGCAAAATTTTAAAAGTAGTCTTATAATTAAGGACGAAGGGGGAACTTCCAAAATTACGGGTCATCGTGATTTTATTAATTCATTATGATCAAAACAAGAGTTTTGTTAACGAGTGTCACCGAGACACTCTTTAAGCATTTCAATTTTCAACACATTAATTATATACATATTTATTACCTATGGTTCTTAAAGAATGTCATAAAGACACTTGTTAATGTTTCTCTTAAAACAAATTGAGAATATCTAACACACTCGTTAACGTTTCTCTATATAAATAAATTGAGAATGTTTACTATAGTCACAATCACGAGAAGAGTGGGAGCAGTGTGAGTGTGAGACAAGTAGACAACCCACCTTTCAAGTCTTTTGCTTTCTCTTGGTTTATGCTTCTTTTCACAAAACAGGAAACAAAAGCGTCCCATCCCACTCTCATTTCATTTACCGGGTAATAAATGTTTCACTCTCCTTTAAATTAATTAATAGTAGTAATTCAACACCACATCATTTTCCTTCATCAACTCCCATTCCTTTTCACCCTTTACATCATGCTAAAGTAAAAAAATATCCCCCCCCTCACGGGACACTGGTTTTAGCCTCAAACAAAACCCTCTCAACCATTCACAACACCACTTGTGCTTTTCCTAGTCCACAAATTTTAATTCAACCGATAAAAAATACTTAAATTATTCAATCCAACATTATGATTGAAGTTTGAATCCTGATTTTATATATATATATATATATATATATATATATAATGTCTTATTATTAAGTTGAACATCTTCGTTTAAACTCATAAGTTTTAGATGAGGTTCATCACTTCGTGGATATCAAATTAATTATTGAAAATATAATACTAAATAAATAAATGTAATGTAGTCTCTCTCCATTTCTCTCTCCGAATTTGTCTTTTCCTTCTGAGAACGAGAATGGCGAAAGAGCTTCTTCTACAACTTCATCTACTTCTTCTTCTCCCAGAACAACGGTGTCGTTTTTCAACTCCTTCACCATTCTTCAACTTCTCATTCTCCACTCTCTAACTCTTCTTCTTTCCATCTACATTTCAAATTCTTCCGATCCATTCATCTTCTTCAACTTCTTCCTCTTTCTTGCTTCCACCGACTCACACAACTTAGGTACATTTCATCTCTTCCTTCCAATTTTCCAACTGATTCAACTTATTTCCATGCTTCCTTCATATTTCTTTTATCAAATTCTTAATTCAATTTTTCCTTCTTAAATTCTTCTGCATTTGACTTTTTTCCTGCACTTTTTGATCTGTGAACTGTAACTATTTTTTCTGCTAGTTATTTTCATTACTGCTTAATTTATTGCTATGTCGTGTGTTTCTATGAAATGTAGTTGAGAAAGCAACACATAGTTAGTTAATCTAAATCTCAGTATTTTCTCAAATAGTTGGTACTGCTTCACTAGGTTAATTCCTATAAATGGAAACTTAAAGATACTAGTACTAGTTTATGTGAATCATTTTTATGCTTGAACTTAGAACACTAATTATTCAAATTTAGGGATCTGTTGTTAATTATCGATTATATTAGCAATAATATAGACCAGATACATCGGTTATTCAACGAACCTAAAAAAAATTATTTGTTTATATTTGAGACTAGAGGGAATATGCTTTATGCTAAACTGTAATTAGAAGTGTTAAACTTAGTAATTTTTTTTGTCTAAATTATGTGACAGATTACTGATTTTGGTTTATTTTCGGGTTTGATTACATTGTGTAGTACTTATCTTATTCTACCATAAGTGAGGTGAAAAGGAAAAATGTTATGTTGATGAGTACAAAGTATATGCATATCTTGACTAACACAATTGTTTTGGTTTGTACTGAAGAGAGGGATTTTTTTTTTTACTAAATTGATGACATGGAGCAGTATGAAGTACTTGAGCAAATTGGAAAAGGTGCTTTTGGTTCAGCTCTTCTTGTGAGACATAAACATGAGAAGAAAAAGTAAGAAATGGAGCCTACCTTGGCTTTTTTTTTGCTTCCTTAAATTATGATGTATGAGATCTTATGTATCATTATTAGGAATGCTTTTTTTAATGATGGGTTTTGATTATGTAGATATGTGTTGAAGAAGATTAGACTTGCCCGCCAAACGGAGCGGTCTCGCAGATCTGCTCACCAGGAGGTTCGTGCTTCTTAGTCGTGATTGAATTAGTGAACTGACTTAGGTCATGTTTGATATTATCTTCTGGCATAAGCACTTGTGAGACTGTTTCGGAGAACTTATGAAAACAGCTTATAGCTTATCTGAAGATAATTTAACTTTATTTTATCTGTTGTTATAAAACAGCCCATACATAAGCGCTTATGCCATAAGCTGCAAATTAAGCCGTTTATACAAACATGGCGTTATTATCTTGTGTTGTTTTGCTGTATTGTAAAATATTTTCCTCTGCATGCTGCATGTTTCCTTGTGCATCTGTGTTGTAGTTCTTGAGAAATTTCATTCGCTAGATGCTAAAGAGTCTAAAGATAGGTTTCTAACCTTAATATTTACATTAAGCAGTAAACTTCATGAAAACTTATGTTGACCACATTGCTTGTTGTGAAATTGTCTGTGGATATGATTCAAGATGATTCTAATGTGTTTCTTATGGCATGTGTAGATGGAGCTTATCTCTAAATTACGAAACCCATTCATTGTGGAGTATAAAGATTCATGGGTAGAAAAGGTATATTGCATCTTAATTTTTACATCTTTCCATTTTGTTGATTAGTTATAAGAGTGGCTGAAACGTCTTGTTTTTTTTTTTTTTTTTTATTTAA
>Ga0228711_1011322_pt1 | contig 11366 bp, 2 predicted proteins | sample MedpolnodulmetaG_2_FD_177996 | JGI IMG/M metagenome (GOLD analysis project Ga0228711, IMG submission 177996) | Root nodule microbial communities from Medicago polymorpha collected in Santa Monica, California, United States - brown nodules | ecosystem: Host-associated > Plants > Roots > Nodule...
TTTTTTGTTTTTGTCAAGACTATCTTGTTTACTTTAGTGAAATAGTTAATTTGTAACATCTTTGATTAAAATTATACACTTATTATTATGATAGAGATTATGATAATGATAAACAAGTATTTTATTGTTTTGAATATAATTGTTCTTGATAATATGATTATTGTGAGTAAGACATCAATAACTCGGAGAGATCATTGCATATGTCATGATCTTTGTCAAATAGATTAATACTAGGGTTAAATAAGTTTTTCGTCCTTATAAATATAGTGAATTTTGATTTTAGTCTCTAAAAAATTAAACTGAATGTTTTTATTCTCACAAATTTTTTTATTTTCTTTTTCGTCCTTAATGGCCATTTTATGTTCATATAAATGGCAAAATTATAACTCTTTTATGTTCAAATTGTATCCATGTTATGTCCGTTTATTATATTCGACATTTATATATTCATATTATGTTAAAAAATGTCAAAAACACGTCAAAATTATATCTTGTATGGACGAAAAACAAAATAAAAATTTTTATGAGGATGAAAACATTCAGTTTAATTTTATAGGGACTAAAATCAAAATTCGTTATATTTATAGAGACGAAAAACTTATTTAACCCTTAATACTATATCCTATTTATTAAATAGTGATATGATAATTGAGCTAACACAACTTAGAATTTCAAATGGTCAATGTTACCTTAAACTGTCAATAGAAAAAAAAATTAAGAAGGAATGCAATGATTTTCTTTGACTTGAAATTGTCATAGACCCATAGTAATTAACATTTTATTTATTGTATTTCAGTGTGCTCGTTGAAATGATATCAAGTAAAATTAAATACTTATATAATTAAGAAAAATGATAACAAGTACACTTGAGCTTGGTAACTCTTGGTAATAAATTTGAGCTTTATGATAAAATTAAAACTCTAACTAGAGAAATTGAATGAAAGGATAAATGAGTTTCTTAAGTCATAGATGTTATAGAGTTAAATAGAGTTGCAAAGACGAACAAAAAATGTTATATTCTTCTAGTGGTTTTTGAAAGTAAAATAGTAGTATTCATATTATTCAGGCATTAAATAGTGGTACTAAATCTCTGCCTTGATTTATATATTAATTTGATTAGTCTATCACAAACTTAATATTGAACATACAAAGCCACACGCAAATGAATGTTCTAATTTTGCTTAAGAATTATTTTATTACTTGATAATTAGATTAGAGAATTTTATTAATTAAATATATAAATCTTCTAAGTGGAATCTCGTAATCTCAATTAACAAAGATGTGACTAATATTCTCTAAAGATGAATATTCAATTCTAGTTGTCGGCATGAAAACCTTGTTGTTGAGTACGTTTAAGTTCCTCTAATAGTTGTTTTAGTCTTAATGTCCATCTTCATGAGCTACGAGACTCAACTTACCTAAACATACAATATTAGAAAATAAAGACTTGCCAATCCAATAAATAAAAAATTCAAAAAATATTTCCCTTCAAAAATTCAAGGGAAAATTTTCATGCCATAATTTTATTTTTTTTAGATTCCTTTAAATTGTTTAATGGTTAGCAAATGATAGAGCATGATAGGATAACAGAGTTAGATAAAGATTAGATATGATATAGACATGATAAGGTTTTATCATATTCTGTGTTTGATGTGTACCAAATAAATGATGAGAGAACATATTACTTTATTGTATGTTTAAATAATGGGAAATGCTAACCGGTGCCCCCGGGGCACTGGTTAAGGATACTAAAAAGGGAAATTATATAGTAATTATTGCATTGAAAACTGTGTAATTAATCCATAAATAAGTCAATAAAGTTTCCTTTTATGGTAATAAATTCCTTTTTTTGTATGCTTAACCAGTGTCTCGGGGGCACCGGTTAGCATGACCCTAAAATTAATAAAGTGGCATGTATACGTTGAAAGAAAGAATGCGAAAACTCTACCTCTTCCACTCTCCTGATTTTAACTGTACTAATTTATCTCTCCTCAAACATGCTCATTGTTAATTAACACCTTGATCATGCATAAATAACGACATTCTTGAGTTACTTCGTCTTACATTCATAGCATCTTTTTGGTAAGTAAATATAATATATTATTGTCTGATTTAATTTCCTCTATTATCATAGTATTTTTCTAATACTTTGTGTACCAATAGTCAAAATCCATAATATTGTATTTTTTTTTTACCGATAACATTGTATTTTCGAAGTCTTCATGATCATGAATCACCAACTCCACCATGAAATATAGTAGAAATCCTCAACAAGGAAGAAATAATAGTGGGGAGACTCATTGAGTTCATTGCTATTTTAACCTATAAGCTTAAATATGTTTAAGACATACCAATTATTTTAACCCATGTCGTTATATAGTCATTCAAAAAGTCCGATCATTGAAAATACGATAAAAGTTTCTTTAATGAACCAATCATTCCCACGTATAAAATATCGCCCTCCATTGTTGATTTATGAAGGAAAAAAATCGCCTAATTTAACTGCTTGCCATTTTTTCTAACATACAACTCTTCTGTGATATTCTTCAAAATCTTGGTGATACTCTATAATTTAGTTTTGTAGTTTTTGTTTATTTTTCTTGCTCTTCACATACATCTTGATTATTCATTCACATACATCTTGATTATTCATTGGCTACTTTTCGACCTTTCTTTTTATTTTCTTTCATTGCTTAATATATATGTGACTATTTTTTCATGTGAATGAGGAGAAAAGGATAACATAGGCTTCTATCTTTGCTTTTGTTGCATCCTTGCTGCTCATAAAGCCTTAGAAAAATGACATCTCATAGCGTAAGTATATGTCTTTAACATTAATATTTGTCTATACTTAATTAAATTATGTAGTTCGTATTGCAACTGTTTTATATGTAGTAGATGTTATAGGTTTTTTTAAAAAAAGATTAAATTTTAACTAATTATTTTAATTTTTGAAGTAATAGGTATATTGAATTGACAACAACTTGATGTTGCAGACATTCAATCAAAGAATGACAAACCCATAAATTTAGAAATATAAATTATATCTCTTATTTTTAAATATATGTTGTATACAAACTGTTTGTGATCTACTTGGATGTTCTGAGAATGATAGAAACTAAGTGGGAAATAAAAGATTTTGAAGTTGTCACCCATGTTGTGATATGGTTATTGTAACATAAGAAGGATAATGATGGAACTCAAAATGCAATTCACGTACTTGATATAAATACTTCTTTTGGATTTTCTTATCCTTTCTAATATTAAATTAGGATTGTGATTATGTGAAACTCTCTAAAAAAAAATTCACTTACTCCTACCTAATAATCTCTAATGTTAATGTAATTGAAATTCACTTGCATAAAAATCTCACCCTATTTTATTCTATTAATAAAAATCTCACATTTTTTTATTCTATTAATATTTATATATGATTGAATAGTACTAAAACAAACCTCATCTTAAAATAATAGTGTTAGGAAAACACAATAATAAAAGAACAAAAATAATGGAGAACATAAATATGATCCAGAAAGAAAGAAAGAAAAAAAGGATCATGCAAAGTGATAAGAAGGCTAACCAAACCGTTGACTAAAAAAAATTGGACTAATTATAAAAGTCTCACTACTAAAAAAACAAAAATTAGTGAGGGATATTTAGTGAGGGAAAACGTGAAATCCCTCTCTAATTCCGTCACTAAATTTTGCGACCAAGGAATTTGTGAGGAATTTCATTTTTTCTGTCACTAATTTCCCTCGCTAATTTTGCTTTTTTTAGTAGTGTCTGTAGAATTCCAAAAGTGGATGTTACATAGGAAACTTAAAATGAAGTTAATTTTTCAACAAAAGAATTGTCTTTTTAATAAATATGAGAGACCTTAAATAAGATATACAAAAATAGTTACGTCACTTTGCATAATTTTCAAGAACATGATCAAAAGAAACCTCATCTTAAAATAATAGTGCTATATAGGAAAACACAATAATAAAAGAAAAAAGACAAACAAAAATATTGAAGAGCATAAACATGATCCTGAAAGAAAGAAAAAAAAAGGATCATGCAAGTGATAAGAAGGTTAACCAAACCGTTGACTAAAAAATTTGGACCAATTATTATAAAAGTCTGTAGAATTCCAAAAGTAGAGGTTACATAGGAAACTTAAAAAGAAGTTAACTTATCAACACAAGAATTGTCTTTCTAATATAGCACAGATTGATCTATGTCTATCAAAGTTCTCATCGTTGAGAAGACATTGATCATCATTTTCTACAACAAACTGGCTCAAATAATTTTTTATCATTTAACTGTGTTTTAACAAACCCGTGCAACGCATGTGTTGAATTCCTAGTGATATGATATACATTACATGTAAATGACAAAACTAACATTTTGACAAAAATGATTTAATTTGTTAAGAAAGTAAATTAGTTTTAATAATTTTCTAAATTTAAATAAAGTAAAAATCATTTTGAATTTCAAATATTTTTATTCTAGTAAATTAAATTATTTTTATATATAAAAACAATAATAATATTAATTAGTTTCCGTTTGAGAATCTCTTAAACAAAACAGGCTCAATTGTCGGTGTTGAAATATATCTTGAATTATGTCACACATCAGAGAATATGAAGAAATATGCAAAGATCAGTCATATAAATAAAAGTCTTGTGTGTTAGTATTTCTTGCATCAATAGTTAGCGGGTTTTGTTATAGTTGGTGTTACCTCTACTATTCAATATCTGTAATTATTGATTATAGTGAAAAAAATTTCAGTGGCTCTTCCCGTGGATTAGCCAGCACATTGCTGGATACCACGTTAAATCTTGTGTAATTGTGTTATTTTTCATTCTGTCTTTTATTATTATTGTTATTATTCTCGCATCTCGTTATAACAAAATGGTATCAAAGCCTAGTTAGGCTTGCTGGGAGAGTGGGAGCGGGATCCAAGTATGGATCATCCTAGTGATGTGGGAGAGTCACAAACAATTCAGGGTAAAAAAAATTTATATGACCTAGTCACTTTCTCTCTCTCCAACGGAAATTAAACCAACCAATTTGGCATTTGCAACCCCCTACCTCCACCCACAATTTTACTACAAATACCCTAATCATAATCGCAATGGTCGAGTTGAAACGAAACGATCCTTTGGAGGCGAATCTTTTATAAATATTACTATTTGTCGACACATTAGTACACTTGCTAGTATTTTGTCATCATCTATCTCGGGCAAAATAGTCACTAAATTGTACAAATTAGTAATTATATTCATGAAAACGTAGTGCGTCTTTCAAAATGATATCTCTATTAATTTCTTTTGTTTGATGTTATGATGTGACACACTGTTTACCGGTGTTTTTGGTAAACAATAAGACTGGTTTTAAAATGTTACTTGTGTGACACCCTAAATCCCAAAAATAATTATTACTATTGTTTAATTAAAAATAGAGTTTGATTCACAGCGGAAAGTGTCAAATAAAAACTTTTCTAATAATATAAGAATTCTTCCACAAAATTTAGGATATCACATTGCCTCAAAACAAACATAATATAGATTTCACTTCCTTAAAATCATAATGATATTAATATCGAATCTTTTGCTTTTGAAAATACTTTCTTTTACATCATAGACAACGGTTTTCTTCTACAAAACTAAATAAGAAAGTGTGCCCTTTTTCTCGTGTCACTATCAGAGCGGTGCTTTCCCCCAAAATAACATACGACACAAGACAAGTCTTCATAGAAGGCATGTACTTGAATCCAAGACTCATAACCTATAGAACTACGGTTTCGCAACCACAGGGCCAAGCCAGCAAACACAAACAACCAAGGGGTGAGTTTAAAAAACATGTAATAATATAAAATAAATGAAAAGAACACACAAGAAATCAAGTTTAGATATTGTATCAAACCAAATCCCATTTAGAATAAATCATCAAACATCAGCACAATTCAATCATCAAGTATAAACGTCACATATCGAATCACCAAATACGAACAATGTTACATCAATCATCTTTAACACAAATCATAAGGCTATTTAAAACAACAATCTAACTTAATCAGTTCAGCCATGAATATGCATGCTCTAAAACTATAGACTCTTCATTTTCTTTTGTATCATCATATTTTAAAGTACTTGGTTAGGAGGTCGATAATATTATACCACCACGTGGATGGACTGACAATTCACCATATCATGTTGGTCTTATCTTTATTGATAAGCCGGGGGAAAATCATGGTGGTCCTATCATTATTGATAAGCCAAGTGATGTTTGACCTCATAGACCCTCTCATCAATCGAAAACACCTATGCCAAAATGATTTTCCTTTTTAAACCTTTAACAACTAGTTTCTCACCTTGTTGGCCTAGGACACCCCTTCGGGGTCCCATCTTAAGCCGGGTCGAAGCTATCATTATTCCAATATTTCCGATAATCTCAATTTCAAATATATCAATTGTCTTTCGTTCCAAATTTTCGTCTTAGTATGAATCACGACACTTTTGAATTAATACGACATAATTTCAATCTTACATATTAATCACAATACAATATTTCATATCACAATACAATATATTCAACGTATTGACTAAATCTCACATAAGCATATAACCATTATAAAATACACAACGACACACATAATTTCAATCAACAAGAGTCCAACTAACCAAATAAGCACACATTTCAATATCACCACAACAACTAACTCACATAACATATTTCTAACAACACATACACATAGTTTAAATAATATCTCACTATCTATAATCATATATATTCTGCATACAAACGATTCATTTCAACAAGATCAACATCATATAACATCACATTTATATTAATAATTGAATAATTAATCAATTCTAATATCTATAGCAAATAAAAAAAAGTAAGCATAACACAAATTTTATCAAATACATCAATTACCACAAATTCAACATAAATTCACTACTACAAAATATACATTTAACATCAGGAGGGGTTTCGTTTTCACATCAGCAAGTAAAATATCTGAAGGGAAAGATACACACTGTGAGTTTTTACATCAGTTGACATAAGCACATGAGGGGAATTCCTAATAGCAAATAACATTTACATCAGTGGATAATTAAAATGAGGGGAAAAACATGCGGTGGCATTTTCGCAATTTGAGTGAAAACTTTGGCTAATTTTTTTCACATCAGTGGGTGAAAACTGCCTGAGGTAAAAACAAACTAGGTCATTAGCCTTATCCCTTCATCTATCGTACAAAGCATCGGTGATACTTTTTCACTCTCACCGTCCAAGCTCTCACCGCCCACCGTCCAAGCTCGCACCGTCCACCGTCCACCGTCCAAGCTCAATCGTAAAGCTCTCACCGTTTTCCTTGCTATTCAATTGAAACCTCTCACCGTCAAAGCTCTATTTTCCCCGGTGAGCTCTCTCTGTCTCTCTCTCTCTAATTAGGGTTCATGGTTTTGAACGATTGGAATCTAAACTTACAGAATCTGAAGGATAGATTAACAAACAAAAATGGCAGAAGGATACGAAACCCCACTCCAACTCTTCCTTTAACCTCCACAAACTCCTCCTCGCCACCCACACTTCCGATGAAGAACCCAATCACCTCATGCTCGTTGAATCTACTCTTCCTGGAAACCCATCTCAACCTATCATCCCTACAGATCCTAAAAACCCTATTCTTCCCAAGGTTTTTGATTTTTTTGTTTTTGTTTCATGGGTACCAACTGTTTGATGAAATTCTTGAATGATGTTTGTTGTTTGTTTTTATAGGTGGAGATTACTCAGAGGATTCTTGTTGATGGGGAGGTGAATAGGGCGCGGGCTATGCCACAGAATGCGAACGTTGTTGCTGCGAAGACTTGTAATTCGGAGGTCTATGTGTTTGATTTTACTAAGAAGAGGGGAGAGGGATGTGATCCTGATTTTAGGTTGATGGGTCACGAGAAAGAAGGGTATGGGTTGTCTTGGAGTGTTTTTAAGAATGGGTATCTTTTGAGTGGTTCTAATGATCATAAGATTTGCTTGTGGGATGTGTTTGGTGCATCTGAAAGTAATGTGCTTGATGTTGTTCATGTTTATGAGGTAATGATTAGAATTGATTTGATGATTGGTGTCGGTGTGTTATATTGGTTTTGTTGTGAGGTTAATTGTTGTTTTGATGATGAAATTGTTGTTAAACTTGTGGTTTTTGTGTGTTAGGGACATGAAAGTGTGGTTGAATATGTGTCTTGGCACTTGCACAATGAGAATTTGTTTGGGTCTGGTTGAGATGACTGCAAGTTGGTAATTTGGGATTTGCGGACAAACAAAGCTCAACTATCACTCAAACCCCATGAAAGGGAGGTAATGATGCTACTTCATAATCTTTGTGTAGGCTAGGCTATTCTTCATCAATCATACGAGAAATTAATAGTCAATAATTTCGATACAAGCATATAGAAAATATGCATATAAACTATTAAAGTGTATTTGCCTATTTCAATAACCCAATAATTAGTACTATTGCTTATTTTACACTTGAAAGTGATTTGTCTATTTTAAAAGAGTGGGATTCAAAGTGTTTAATATGATTGTTAATTTGGATGCATCAAGTATCAGGTTACAACAACTTTTTTCACCAAGTACTATTTCTATGTAAAAAAAATTGTTGTTTGATTTATGACTAGTGAAAAGGCCCTTATAAAGTTCTAAGGTTATGTCACATATATCGGTTGAAGAAATTAAGATACATAAATTAATTTTTAACAGTGTTCTTGGATGCACCAACTTTCAGTAATGAAGAACATCTCTAATAAGAAATTTTGAAATTGGGTTTTCTATTTTAAACTAAACAATCATGTGTTTGCTTTTTATCTTTTTTTTTTCTTTTCTATTCTCTTCTTTTCTTTTCTATTTTCTTTATTTTCATGTATCGAAATGTGTAGAATTACATGTTGCTTATCAAGTATATTTTTCTTTATTTATGAGGTTATGAGAACCAACCCAATTGGGGCTTTGTATGCTATGGTTTTGTCAAAACCTGCAACTAATTTGGACCATGATGGTATATCATTTTTCTTATACATGGTGTTTGATGATGATTCCTGTTTGGGACCCTTGAGTTGATCAACCTAAGACATTTTTAGTAAAAGAAAATGCCTATTTGAAACATGTGTTCCGAGAGAAACTCACCATCTGAAATTAAATTCTGATAAATGGGGGGCTTTTCCTGCAAAAATGGGGGTCAATAGAGAAGCTACCTTGTTTGATTATGTTTTCAGTTTTTGTAGATTTTCATTGCTTTCTTTAGTTTATCTGAAATAGTGAAACATACTCATGACCTGGTGTCTGTTTGTATTTTTCCTGGAATATTATCATTTGTCACTCACTGTGTAATGTTGTATGCTCGTTTTTGTTTTGAACAGGTGAATTTTGTTTCTTTCAGTCCGTGTAGTGAATGGATTTTGGCTACAACATCATTAGACTCCGACATCGGTCTCTTTAATTTACGGAAGCTTGAGGTGCCACTGCATTTTCTAAGTTGCCACACGTATGACCTTCATCTATCACGGATTCATGTTGTGTGTTTTTCTTTATATTACTATCTAGTAGTTGATATCAACTATGTATTTTTTACCTTCAGATCTGATTTTGTATGTGATAACTGATAAGTTCTTAGCTTTGGAAATTCCAGTGCCTTTTACTCGCGTATTTGGTTTATGTTTCAATGCGTAGAGATGAGGTATTCCAGGTAGAGTGGGATCCTAACCACGAGGGAGTGTTGACATCTTCTAGTGCTGATAGAAGGCTAATGGTTTGGGACCTTAACAGGTAAAAGAAGACACTCCCATGGAATTCTTTGTTTCTTCTTCTATCTCTAATTATTGTAATGTTTAATTTATTCTACTTCTTTAAGTTCAATTATGGTTTTGTAAAACATAAATAGAGAATTGAAATAGGTCTTTTGACATTTTACCATGCTTTATTTTCACGATGACTCAGGATTGGGGATGAGCTGATAGAGGGAGATAAAGAAGGTGGTCCTCCTGAACTACTCATCTCTCATGGGGTCACAAAGGAAAAATATCATATTTTTCATGGTGGTCCTCCTGTGGATTTTTTGTTTGTTTGAAATTTCTGTTAAAGTTGTTTTATTGGAATATTTCTAGCTATATTGTATTCATATGCCTCTTTTATAGATTTGAATATTGACGTGGAAAATTGAGAATCGGTTATCTAATATCCAATTAGATAATATAAGTTCTTTTTTGGCATTAAAATTATCCATAATTTGTTTTCATTTTATTAATATAAAAGAAAAGTGCAGGTGTCAAGCTTGTTTGATAAGCCATTTAAAAAAAATATTAAGACAAAAAAAAATTATTTCACTACAGTGGTTTTGAAAACTGATGTGAAATATACATATTTAACTTCAGTGTCTATAGTATAACTGATGTGAAAACTCTAGTGTTAAATTTCAAAGTGCGTCTATTACAACAGTGGAAGCGGACCTGATGTAGAAATTCAAGATTTCACATCAGTCGCAACCTGATGTGAAAGGATGTGGACTTACCACATCATGACACCTTACATCGGTTGCAAACTGATGTGAAAAATCATTTCCAACTGATGTAAAAAATCATTTCTGTAGTAGTGATTAAATCAAATAACACCTTAATAAAGTTTCTAATTTCACTTTTAACCTCACACTTCTATATTTGCACATGAGTTTATTCTTTTCTCAAGGGCTACACCCGTCGTAGTGAGCCCCGAATGAACTTGTGGGAAATAAAAAATTTCGTTCATCACATTTAATTTACACTCTTGATCTCGAACTCTTCTCTCTCACCCATACCAGAATTGAAGCTTTCACACTACATAAGAGAGCATATAAAACTTGACTGCAATAACGAACTCGAACAAGTAATTAAATACACCTCTTGTCTTCGTCAATTACTGCACGTGAATAGAGACAAAGATTTCAGATGAAATTATATATGATTGATTTATAAATCTCATGACTCTAGGTGCCGAAATCACGACCGTAAGGAGAAGAGGTATGTAGATCCATTAACAAAAGCCATGATGGAGATGATTTAATTATTTGTTCTCAGAGTGTTTTGTTATTAGGTCTAGATGGCATAGAAACCTATATATATACTAGTGGCAGTAGACAACTTTTAGGCTATGTGGTAGTATTTTTTGGTGGTGGCCGGGGTTTGAACCCCAGACCTTGCATATTTTTATGCATTGTCAATACCAACTGAGTTAAGCTCACGAGGACGGCTATGTGGTAGTATGAACAAGTTAATTAGGTCATGGCATTACAATTTTTCTTTTTATTTTTAATTTATACGACCAACATATTAGTTAGCTAGTATGTATTT
>Ga0228711_1011323_pt1 | contig 11364 bp, 8 predicted proteins | sample MedpolnodulmetaG_2_FD_177996 | JGI IMG/M metagenome (GOLD analysis project Ga0228711, IMG submission 177996) | Root nodule microbial communities from Medicago polymorpha collected in Santa Monica, California, United States - brown nodules | ecosystem: Host-associated > Plants > Roots > Nodule...
GATTTTATAAGTATTATAGTTTTTAAATTGGATTTTTTTATGGCTATTGGCTATTCTATTTTTTTATTTTTTTTAGTAACATAATGGTTAAAGCTTATACAATTAAATATGGGGAAGCGAAGTCTTTCTAGCCCTGCATGAATTATGCAATATTCCTACCAACTGAGCTAAGCTCACGGGGGCATTGGCTATTTTATTTTATTGGGGCTATTGGCTAATATTATAATATGTGATTTTTTTTTCTATCAAAAAATATTCGTGTATGATTTTCACCTTCTAATTATTTGTTAAATTATTTTAACTAATTTTAAGCTTGTAACTTATGGGAGTGTTTCTTTAAAGTCTGAGAAACACATTCACGTGAATACTAAAGAGAAGTTATCTTCGTGAAAAGACTTGTCTTTTATCTACTATGGGCATAACCCGGTTGATGAAGTCCATTATCCATGGTATGTTAGTGTATTCATTTCATATCTATTAGTGGTCTTTGAACCACTTAAAGTAGATTGACACCTGGATTAGAAAATTTATTTAAAGTAGAGATATTCATATTAAAAAGATGTGTATGGTTTCTAGGTCTAAGTTTTGTGCTCCTTTTGATTGTGGCGATTCATATATCATTTTTGTTCGTGATATCAATGTCTTTTTGATTTTGAACCATAGCTAGTTTTTCCTTTCGAGCAATGGGTTATTCTTTGCAGAAGCATGTTTTTGCGCCTGAACAAGCCTATCAATTATTATATTCAATCTTCTGTTTAGCCGCGTATCAAAATTTATTTTGAAGAGGTTGTCAATAATTCCTTTTGTCTTATCAACAATGGCCGGAGTATCTCTTTTTAGTCAGACAATTGGCCTGGTAGTACTCTTGTTGAAGCTTTGAGCATTTCGTCTTATGTGCATCTTAATACCAAAATTGTTAATGTCATTGAGAATGGTATTTGGAAGATTCCTCAGTTCATCACTGATCATGTGCCTTTGTTTGATCATGTGCCTTTGTTAGATGACGAGATTCTTAATGTTGTCCTCCATACCAATGATATGTCAGATGTCCTAGTTTGAAAGCAGTCAAAAGACGAGTTTTTAACGGCAAAGAGTCATACCAACATCTTTTCCTTGCGGGTCCACCCCTCTTTTGGGCAACAAAAATTTGGTGCAAATTTATCAGCATCTCTCCTTTGTAATTTGGACGGTGATTCATGATAAGATGGCCACAAATAATCATATTAGAAATTGAGGACGTATTATTGTTTTTGTTTGGGTTTTATGTCTTTGTGACTACGAGACCACAAATCATTTGTTATTCTTTTACTTGTTTGCTTGTTCTTTTTGGCTTTGGATATAAGCTAAATTTCAGGTTGAAGCGATTACGCTTCTCCTTCAACGCAGATTTAGTGTTGTTTGAGCAACAGTAGCAACTAGATTGTATATCTTTTGCAAGTTGCAGTTATCCATACTCCTCCCAATATTTGGATAGCCATGAATGATATTTATTATTATAATGCTGAAAATTTGTTCCTCCGGCTATCACCAAAATTAATACATTTATTTCTTTGAGTCCTTCTTTGTCTGCTTGCTGTCTGCTTGCTCTATCTTGCATGGTATCCCAGATGTGGAAATTTTATTGGACTTGCATCTGAACCCAGAGTTCAAGTCAATGCCTTTGGTCATTTTGGTCTCTTGAAAAACCTCATGTGTTTCTTGGTTTAAGGCTAACATTGATGGTTCTGTTGTTGATAACGTAGTAACCTGCACTGGTATTTTTTGTAACTTTAGTGGCACGTTCATGGGCGGCTTCTATGGTACTTTAACGCTAACATCCCAAGCCAGGACTCTTGCTACTAAATCACATTCTATTGTTCCTTAGGACCTTATAAACAGATGGGGAAGTTGCTTTTCTCTCAACTTGACTCTTTTGTTCTCCCACATCTTACGTGAAGGGAATGTTTACGCTGATGAGTTAGCCAACATGGGGCATACCTCTTCTGGGTTCTATTGGGTGGATATCTTGCGTCCAAGTATCTGACGAAGACTTTTTTTAGGGATCAGTGTGGTCTTCCTAATTTTCATTTCCATTAGGGCTTTTTTCTTTTTTAGGGGTTTGATTTGGTCCTCTATATATACATATATTTTCCCCCCTTTTTAATAATATTGATGAGCACTTGACAGAAGATTGTATAAGGGGTGTCAACCTAATTGGGATCTGATCTCTTTGATGTCATTATGCTCTTGGTTTACCAAAAAAAAAAGATTGGGGTTGATAAAAGTGATTCAGTAGTGGTCTTTGCTTGGAAAATGTTTTTTGTACACTCCAAATGTACACACACACATTAAGAGAGATAAAGATAAGAGAGAGTTATGTGATATATTGACAAGGCCGTTCTTGTAAAACTTGAGACCCGGTTCTTATTATAAAGACAGACCCCTAATAAAAAAATACAATTTTTTTAATGAGCAAAAAAATACTTTATAATGTGTTTCATTTTATATTTTGAGAGAATAAATTATAATATTATTGTTTGAGCTTTGTTATTTTATTTGACAAATATGGGCCAAAAATAAGTGTTAAAAAAAGAAAAAAAAATCTATTGTATTTTTATTTGTAAACAAGTAGGAAATAAAAAATTAAAAAGGAAAAAGAACAAAAATCCTGAGGTTTTGACCACAAGGATATCACAACCAAGCTCTACCACTATGCCACCTTGTCAACTTTTGAAAATGTGACAACGCTAGTGGTATATATTGATAAGAGGAATGTTAGCAACACATACTTTCCGACACACTCTCTTTGATTAGTTAAAATTTACATGGGTTCCACCAAATCATGTGGGTCCCATATAAATTTGGTGGGTCCCATGTGAATTTTAACCAATCAAAGAGAGTATGTTGAAAAGTGTGTGTTGCTAGCATTTCTCATATTGATAATGTGATAAGAATAGAGATAGAAAATTAAGTGTTATGAGAAGTAGTAAAATTTGGCGGGTTCGAATATCATTATTTCTGTTTACCCCCAATGACAATGGGAAATTCAAGACCCCAAAAGAGTCCATGCTTCAATGTACCACATTTTCAAAGGTTTATTACTTTAGACACCACCACAGTATAATAAAGCTAAAATCTATATGTATTTTGCACTTCTGGATCATTCTCAGATATATTTATGTGACATTTTTTGGCGGTCATTCTTTATCTTGACCGCCTCATTTATCGACTTTATCTTGACCGCCTCATTTATCGATTCATTTTTCTCTACACAATACTGTACATTTTTTTGGAAAATGCTAATTAAGGTATCTGGGACATTAGTTAACAAAACAAATATAGTAAAAAATTCTTAAAACTTGTGTAATCAAATATTTAAAAGTGTATAAAATATTGTTCTCTTTATAAAACTTATTTTTTTTCTTAACTAGTGTATAAAATATTGTTCAAATGACATAACACTAGTTAACATGATGCTGTTTTTTCTCTCGTGTTTATGAAAACTTAGCCTTGGCCCCTCAAGGTTAAGCCAATCTGAGTTGTTAACAATATCCACATAGTGCATATACAGTACAGGCGTGCTATAACATCTTCAAATTTCTCAACATAATAACTATACCAAGTGTTGACCTAAAAAAACACTTTCACCAAATGAAAAAGGGTCTGGGCGGTTCGTAAAGAAGAAATTATTCTATAAAAAAAAAATCAAATATCACAATTTTCAATGCATTGATTACATAAATTTTCAAAAAAAGTTATCATTTCTCGTTAACATTTCCAAATGAAAAATGTAGCAAAAAGTATGAAGTTGTTAATTTAAAAGTTTAACAATAATCTACAATGAAAGCATAAAAGACAAGAAAGGTAGCTAGTAGAGGGAAAAGTGAGTGAAAAAAACAAAACAAGATCATAAAAAAAAAAAAGTTGAATATTAATCTCAAACAAGAGCACTTTTACACCCACTAGACATCTTCCAAAAATCTTATGCGTGACAATCCTAAGTGGGCTGCACTATCATATGATCATGCCAACCTTTGCCATGCCATTCTCAAGATTAATTCTTGTACATCACCATTCATCACAATCAAACCAATCACATTAAGCCACGTCAGCCCCCACCCCTACATTTTTTTCAACTAACTCTAAAACCAATTCACTAATCTTACTTAAATTTTTTTCCCTCCACCACCACAACCACCACCTCGCCGGCATTAAACATTTCTCCGGCGAGCCGTAAAAGTTTGAAAAACAACCATATCTGCCGCTGGAAACCGATCCACGGCACGACTCCTACATTTGAGTCCAAGAGGCTCAACTGCATTCACCATCTTCTTCAACATCTCATTACTATAATTATTGCATGTCATTGATATAGACATAGTACCTGGTCGGAAAATCTGAACAACTTTCCTTAACACATGTACTATGTTGTCGTTAACAGAACCAACACATTCAAAGCTTGCATAGCTGAAACCATCTTCTGGTGTAACATGAATGGTGGAATACCAATCATCATCCATTCCATTCATTGAATATCCACAAGGATCAAATGCAAAGTCACAAATGAATGCATTTGGGTTTATTTCATTGATTCCGGTAAGCTCCGTCATCTCTTTTCCGGCCGAGTCACCGGTTTTTCCATCTCCGGGTGGCCGGAAGAATTTTCGAGCTAGAATAGGGTCTAGCTCTGTCATGCATATCTCCATGGTGAAGATATCACTGTCACTGTGATTATGACTGTAATTGTGATGAGTTATAGAAGAGTGTGCAGTGAAAACATGCCACGAGTGTGAAGAGGATTTAGAGGGCATGATGGAAGCTTTTCTATGGCAAAGATTTGAAGGGATGGTGTCTTCTAAATAGGTTACTTCATCATTGAAGCTTGTGTAAGGGAAAGGTTGTGCATTTGGGAAGATAAAGCTTCCTCTAGTGTAGCGACAAGAGCATAAAGTGAGGCCTATTTGGTTTGCATAGTGAATTAAAGGAAGAATGGATTTGAGAAGTTGGGTTGTTCCACACGTTTTGATTATGATCTTAGTTGGATAAACAAAGAGGCTTGATTCTGATAAAACATATGCATCAAAGTAAGAGTTTCCAACTGCTGAAACCACTGTGCATTGAACAGCTTCTAACACTTGTTGTATTGATTCAAAATCAATTTTTCTTAGACCTAGTTGGAAGGTGATTGGATCATCTCCAAAGAAATGAAGTTCCAACCGTTTCTCAAATCCTTCAAAACCAGATACAGCCATTTGGGGTGTGGAGGGTAATGAATAAGTTGGATGAAACAGAGGAGTTTTGTTTGGAAGCTAGGTAGAGAAGTTGAGAGAGTAATATTTGATTGAAATGTTGAGGTTGAGGTGAGAGAAAGGATTGGGGGGTCAACGAGATTTATAGGTGTGTATGAATAAGAATTGAGAGTGAGTTTGTAGTATTAAGAAGAAGTGTGAGAGTGTATAGAAAAGAGCATGCGGGTGATGGAACCAAGAATCATGATTGTAGGCATAATGAAGTGAGTAGGATTATGATATGCAACATTTATTTTTGTTAAGTGTTTTTTCTTAGTGCAACTTTCAATTGTTCTTTGTCTCTATTCTCCACTCACCTTCATCACTGTTTTTTTTAGATTTCTAGTTTTGCATCTCTTTAGTATCCTACAAGCTAGTACAATATATAGCATTAGTGCTTTTTCCTGTCTTTTCTTTATCCATTAATAGATTTTGGATTTGGATTCCATTAAATTATTCAAAGATAGTCAATCATCACATTAAATAGTTCTCCAACTTATTTGCTCACATGATATATCAGTCACTATAATATTAATTAATTGGGTTTAGTTGGTTAGAGAAAAAATAAATTGAAAAAATGTTTTAAAAAATTTGGGCTTTATGGTATGTAAAGTTAGTCCTCTTTCTGTTATGAATAATTTTTTTGTATATAAAGTTAGTTCTCTTTCTTGTTATTAAGTTTTGTTTTTCTGGATAACCAAATGTCAGTACATTATGTTAATACCTTTTTTCTTTGACAAAGTTTAAATTTTGGTTCTTTAACTCTTTTAATCTTTAGTTTAAATCAGTTGAACTTTTTTTTGGTAGATAAACGAAATGATAAAGCTATCATAAACTCAAATATACAAAATGAAGATGTCGGAGTTTCAATTTCAATAATGACGTCCGGTCTAATAATTTCGATATTTTTGCCCGTTAAACTAAGACTTATGGGATAATCCGTTAAACTATCTAATCCACTAGAATTTAATCTATAGTTGATTAGTTCAATTTTGTGATTTGAAGGTCAAAGGGGGCCTATTTTGACTAAAATAGTTGGTTGAACAAATGACGGTAAATATCATACATAATTGTATGGAAACAATATCATAAAGTTTTTTTTTTTCTTTTCAAAACGACAAAGGAATTTGGATTGATGAGTCAAAATTGAGGATTCAACGTAACTGTATGAATGATAGTTGTGATAAAATAGAAACATCATCATAAAACCAGAGGTAGATGTTGTATTGTTGCTATGCAAGACAACAATTATTAGCTTTGTTGTGATAAAATTGATCAATTTAATTAGAGCTACATCACTAGCAAGGGATGTTCAAAACACAGCACGGTTTAGTTAAATTGCAACTAAAAACTTAAATTCAAATATAGAAGAAACACCAATAACTTGAGAGTTGTTTGATAAATGAGCACACTCCAATACTGATGATAATGGCTACTGCATAATGGAAAGGTGAAAACAACTCAAATTGATGGAGACAACATTTGTCTATTCCTGGGAAAATGTCATCCATATTTGGGTTGGAATAATAATAATAATAATTTTTTGGGTAATAGTCATTTTGCTCCTTGAATGCGTAATGAGTAGTCACAATAGTCCCTCTGTGTATCAAAATTCTAAAATAGTCTTTGATTGTGCAATTTGTTAGTCAAAATAGTCCCTAATGTTAAAATATCTCTTAATGCTCACAATACACTGAGGGACTATTGTGACTACTCATTACTCATTCAGGGACCAAAGTGACTATTATCCCCAATTTTTTTGTTTGCTATGAAGAGTCTTTGAGGGAAAATTGGCACACTAAACACATAGAAGAAAGATATTGAAAGTTCAAACTTACGCACCAACTTTATTCGTTTACCTTTGAAAATTGATTTCTCCACTTCAAATAAAGTTAAAAAACACTATAAAATGACAAGTTCAACTTCGTCGATAGTTAACTGCCGCTGAATTTTAACCGACAACTAACGATGAAATTTGAAATTAAACTTATCATTTCACGATGTTTTTTCTTTACCTTTTATCTTTGAACTATGCTTACGAGACATTATTATATTGTTAAGGAGAAGAAGACAACTATGATAGAGAAGAAAGAAAACAAAAAAGAATCAGGCGTGGCATGTAAATAATGAGAATATCCTTGAATGAGGGAGGCCCCGTACGTGAAATGAAAAGCACTCACATCATTTTTATTCTTCATGCAAATTCATGTAGCTAGCTAGGTGGCATTATCATTATATTTTATCTATTTTATTTATCAATTGGTTTTATGCATTTATCAAAGCATGCATGCACCCATATCAACATCAAAATTAAAAACGATTCCCCTCTTTATTCTCCAAGTCACTAGTTTAAAAAAACAATCAAATGACGTTTATCATTATGTTTAGTTGATAACTTTTAAATAATTTTTTGTGACATCTTAATTATACCACCGGATACATACATCTGAGTCTAATGGTACTCAATTTTTCACTTGTTACTAAAAGTATAACAAAGCTCGTAGATGTTGTTCAACTTGCAAATTTATTTCTAACCAAACCCTGATTCAATTATAATAACAACTATACTCTCTTCCAATTTCATTTAGCATTAAGTTGATTTGGGTAATTATGTTTAACTAGTTTAATGTGACTAGTAATTAATTGCAAAGTAGTAAAAGGAAGTAATTAGTAGCTTATGGTCTTTTATAGCAAGTTTTGGTAGACGTTACATGTAAAACTACCTGCTTCATCATACAATTAGTGGTCTCCTTGACTTTCAGATTAAGAGTATTGTGAAGATTATATCAATAATTAATCATAATCAATACTGCACAAGCCTCCAGCTCTCAATTAAAGCTAGGATACAAAGTTATGTGATTGGATCCTCTACGGTTGTATGCACGAACTGTCATAATCATTCATTTTGAAACAATTTTTTATACATAAATCAATGAGTCACTTCTTATGAAACGGGGAGAATAACTTATTAAACTATCAAAATATTGACATAATTTTTTTTAAAATAAATGAAAAAGAAACTATAAAATACAATAAGAAGTATTCATTGTTTCATTGACATGTGTATAGAATACATATATAGTACGTGTAAGTAAAAGAGTATAGAGAAGGGAGGGGAAGGTAATGATGAAAAATTGTGAGTTCAGAATCAAAAATTTCTGTTTTGAGATGTAGAAGAAATGATGCTAATGTATGGCCTGAGGAATAAAATGAATGGGGTGTGGCTGGCAGCCTCCATTATGTCTTCTTTGTGATGCACGCGCACCACCAAACTCAATACACTATCTCCCAATTAACTACACTCTCATTCTCACACGCAATCTACACATCACATACGTTACTCCTATTTTTGCATACACAAAACACAATCACTCTCTCCTAACCTTTTGCATATATCCATCACAAAAGATAGTAGAAAATGATCAACCAACTTGCCCAATCAAATCTTTCTTAAAAAGTTACAAACAAACTCTCATCTAGACACTCCCACTTTTTCACATAGTTACAAGGCAAATCCTAACCAAACCTCAATTTCATTGTTGGCGTGGACTTTGGTAATTTGAAAACAAAACAAATTAGTATAGTTAAAGTTAATAAATAGTTTAATTGTCATGTAAACTCAACTCATTTGATAGTTGGAAAGACATTCAATTGTATAAACGCGGGTTTGAATTTGTAATTCCCCACTTCTTCACACTTACGTGTGAAATTCTCACCATTAGACTACTTCACAAACAAAAGTTAAGAGTTGAATTAAAAACTTAATCTTAATCTTTTTGACCCCACTAAAAGTAGTTACTCTACCTTTATGAACCTCTCTACAAGCTTGAATGCCTCCTCCCTCTTGTTGCCCTAAATCATCATAAACCCCTAAACTCATGATTGGTCCCACTATGTGCCCCCGACAAGTACCGTGGATGGCTCCATGGGACTACACATCATCTAGCATGTGTTTCAACTTCATGGTACATTTGTTTCAAGTGTAAATTAGATTTAGGAGACACTTGGTCCCCACCATGCCCTCAGCTTTGAGACAATGGCTTTAGTTGGTAAGGAACAAGCGAGCTTAAGCCGCCATACTTGCTAGCATGCGCATATTTTTGGCACACATGCGGCCTATTGGCTTAACCCACACTAATGGGTTGTTTTGTTTTTGGAAATTAATTTTCATTTTTGAGTGTGTATACCACAACTTAACACACCACAACTAGTGAGTGAGTGTCCAACAAGTAAGTGCTAGTGCCACTGTACCATGCGCATAGTTATTGGGTAAAATGCTTGCTAGCTAGTGACAAATGTGTCTACAATAGTTTTAAATTGCGGTCCTACAATATCGCCATCCTCAATTGTAACTGCAATTGCAGTTACAATATAAAACTTTTCGAGGCCACGTCACAACCACATATTTGATTGATTGTATTTTTTTTTTTTTCTTTTTTTGCATTTTGTCGTGATATAAAAGTTTGCAAGATAACCACAACAACAACCTCATTTTAAAAATGAAAACATGGTTTCCACAATGCTTCAACTAAAAATTTAGAAAGGATTCATGTTTTGTCTTTGTAGCTAGGCATTACACTTCTCAAGCTTTTGAGGAATCAAGATCACTGGATTGATCAGCTTGATTGGTGTGGGTCTCATACGTCTTGATCTTATTCCTTTCCATTTACTTTCCATCCACTTCTCTATAATACAAAAAAAACGTGATGTGCAGTGCAAGAAAAACGGGACTTTAATCTCGTGCATTTAGTGGCAGAAGCTATTGGAGGAAAATGAACAAATCTAATATGGCCAAAACACCCCAGGTGTCAAGTAATTGTGAGAGCACCACGATGTCATGTATCAATTATGATCAAAGTAGGATATTGATGATTATGTGAACATGCTTAAGGAATTCTTTTGGGAAAAATCAACCATGCAAATTTAAAATTCAGGGGTTCAAAAAATATTAGTATAAACTTGGAGGAGACCACAAAGTGGTCCATATTATTGAATTGAGAAATGATATTTGAACAACTATTTTTTAACAACTTTTATGATAACTTTATCTCTCATACTCACATTATGTTTTTACTTTCTCTCTATTGCTTTGGTTTTTGTACCAATACCTCATTATCTTTGTAAAATTTTGATTGTCACAAAGATTGTCATATAAATAGATATTCAAATAACACAACTCTATTGAATTAAGAAGAAACATTTAGTAGTAGTAATCCAGAACTACAAAGAATGGCTCCCACAAGAATCATTCCTGATAGGTGTGCTTAAGATTTTATTGAAGCAAACAAGACATTCTCTGAACTTTTAAGTGGACAAATCTCATAGGAAGTCCCCACAAGCAAAATAAACGCTGGTCCCTTACCACAAACCAAGGTGACCAAATTATTGTAGTCCCTTTGTAATGTATAATGTCATACCTCGAGCCCTGCCCATGCCAGGGCTAAATCAATCTCGAAGGATGAACACACCCATCACATTACAAATTGGATTCTCCGTACTCCTGGAATTCTCCAAGCAATCTTTGTTTCAAGGTAGCGATGGAAATGAGTTAGGTCGGATCAAACTTTGTAAGATTTAAGTCTCACATACTTCAAAAATTATAGGTTTGAGTCTGACCTATAATCATTATCCGTCATAAGCTCATTTTCAAGGCCTAATATGACCTTTTTAAAGGTCTAATGAAGTCTGAAAGCCTGTTTAAATGTCTATTTTACACTAGAGAAATGATAGTTGTACAACTATTTTGTGACAACTTTCTCTCTCATACTCACATCATATTTTAACTTTCTCTCTTTATTGCTTTTGTTTTCGTATCAATACATATTTTTCTTTGTAAATTTATGATTGTCCCAAAAGTTGTCACACAAGTGGTTGTTCAAATAACACACATCTACACTAAAATCTAACAACACCTATAAGCCTATTACTAAATAGGTCAAAACTTATAGATGCCTAAAACACACAAATAGGTATGCTACAAAATAACGAAATCTTATGAAGGTCTAATCATACCAATATACCTGTTACTAAATAATCAAAGCATATGAAGACTTGAGCTTATGGAAAAAAAAACTTCAACAATATCAATAATTGAAGA
>Ga0228711_1011325_pt1 | contig 11364 bp, 17 predicted proteins | sample MedpolnodulmetaG_2_FD_177996 | JGI IMG/M metagenome (GOLD analysis project Ga0228711, IMG submission 177996) | Root nodule microbial communities from Medicago polymorpha collected in Santa Monica, California, United States - brown nodules | ecosystem: Host-associated > Plants > Roots > Nodule...
TATATATATATATATATATATATATGAGGGTCAATGGTAGAATATGATTAGTATTTTTTTTTTGACAAGAAATATGATTAGTATATGTGATCTTAAATTTAAAGAAATATAGGTTTTGTGGTCCTATTTTCTAAGAAAAAGTGGAACATTCCATATCTCAGTAACTTAAACAAATTGAATCATATTGTCCAAAAAAAAAAAAAATGTATCGTAAAACTAGTGGCAACATGGGTTGTTATTTGAGCCAATTGGATTAGAATGGAAATCTTTCGTGTGCTTATTTGAAGACAAACTAGCTACACTAAAACCCCTCTTCTATAATCTGCCCTAATTAAATTGTAATAGATTTTTTTGGCAATCAATTGTATAGATTTGATGGCTGAAGCAATGTATCTTGATACTTCCTATAAAGCATCAACAAACTAGAATTAATGGTTGAATCAAGATATTAGTAAAGGTATATTTTCATTTTGGTATATAGCTCATTGTTATCAGACACTAATTAAGCAAATATGTACTTTACAATCAATTAATTTTTTTAACTAATTAACTAATTATGCTTGTTTATCACAAACCAACATAAGATTAAACTTATTTTAGATAGAGTCGGAGTTTATAAAACCTATGTAGTACAAGGCCAAAACCTACGGGTTCAGTTCATTTTAGTACGGTTCAGTTTGGTTAACCGGTTTAGTTTGATTTTTGGTTATTTTTACCCACCCTTAAGATGATTATATGATATTGCCTTTCTAGGTGTCATCATGGCATTGCTACTATTTTGAAGTAATCGTGTACGATGAGGATACCAAATTATGAAGTCCTGGACCATGGAATTGAGAATAAGACCCCAGCAAATTTTCTTTCCTTTAGCAGATGAAATAAAACGTGAACCCATGTTTTAAATAACAGTTTCGCTTAGAAGAATGAAACATATATACGAGCCTAATTTTAATATATGCCGTAACATGATTATTACTTTTAAAAAATTATCTTGCATTTTAATTTGAGAAAACATTTCCACACAATATGGGTCTTCTATTTTTGTGTGTGCCCATATGTTCTTTCTATTGGAGACGTATATACTCAGACTTATCAAACACTAAATGTGAATATATATCACTCTCAATCATGAACAATTGTTTGTCACGCTATAGAAATTTAGTCTTTATCCGTGTTTTTTTGAAGAAACAAAAATGGAATATATTACCAACGACTGAGGAACCTTTTTAGCACAAGGTGTACTTAAAAGGCCACTCCAAAAAACAATATGTCAAATTTACAAAATCGGTTAGTCGATACCCAAACATAACAAGGGGTCCGACCACCATCTCTGAGAACCATAAACAAGAGGCATTATTTGCCTTCAGCCACCAATATGAATTATGCTTAACCTTTTCCAAAAGATCTAAAGTTGAAATTTGGACATTATTAAACAATCTATTATTACGTTCATTCCAAACCTGCCAAATACAAAGAAGCCATAAGAGTTGAAGGAAAGATCGACTCTCCCGCGAACCGCCAAGGTAGTAAGTAAACTGAACGAAATGATCTCGAATGCTATGAGGTTCCACACCTGAAACGCCAATCCAACGTCTGACATGCTACCACAACGTCCCTAAAATGTCACAATGAAGAAACAAGTGCACTGCAGACTCTGCCTTGCCACAACCAGTCACACACAAATTCGCCTCGGTTGGAATAATGCCACGATTTAATAGATTTTCTTTTGTCGGTAACCTATTTCGCAGCAGCCGCCAAGCAAGAATAGAGACCTTCAAAGGTACATGTTTATGCCATATGAGATTTTCGGCAGCGTCAACAACATGATGAACCTGCGAAGTGAGAAGTTGATACGCTCCACAAATCGTATAACCCTCTCCTATGTCAGGTTGCCAGATCCACCTGTCAGAAACACTATGCTGCAAAAATATATTGTTAAGTAAACTCCTACACTCCTCCAACATATCCTCCTCACACATCCACAACCTTCTTCTCCATCTCCACGCGTCGCCCCCTCCTCCCAACCATGGGTGAACATTGAAGCCACCGTAATGGACTTCTCAACCGCCAGGTCAAACAGACGACTAAACCTCCTACATAATGGAACATCTCCTAACCACCTATTATGCCAAAACAATGTATTCGTTCCATCCCCTATCCTCCTCGACACTCTCCCAGAGAACCACCCACCCTCACCATCACCACCACCACCGTCCCTAATCTTCACAACTTCCCTCCACCAAGAAGAAATACTCCAGCTCCTACCTCCAACCTCCCATTCACCTCACCATATCTCACCGCCAACACCCTGTACCACAACCCGTCTCTATCTACCAACAATCTCCAGCACCACTTACCTAACAACGCTAAATTAAACTCCTGCAACCACCTCACCCTCAAACCTCCATGCTCCTTTCGTAAACATATTGTATTCCAAGCTATCCATGGTATTTTTCTATTATCCTCACTCCCCCCCAATATTTTTTTTTAAAAAAGATTCAATGGAAGAGAGAATACCTGACGGAGCTTTGAAAAAGGAAAGGTCATAGACAGGCAGAGAGGTCAGAACAGACTTGAGAAGAACCAAACGGCCCCCGAAAGAGAGGAAACAACTTTTCCATCCCGACAATCTAGATTTTATAGTATCCACCACAGGCTCCCAAAAATTCAATCTTCGAGGGTCACCTCCAATGGGAAGGCCCAAATACACAAAAGGGACCTTTCCTATCATACAATTCAGGATAGATGCCGCCTCCATCAACCATGATTCAGGAATATTAACACCAACTAATGAGCTTTTATGATAATTAACTTTCAATCCGGACATTGATGCAAACAAAGACAAAACCGCCCGTAGAGCTCGCACGTTAGCCCAACTCTTTTCACCTATTAACAAAGTGTCATCCGCGAACTGGAGGTGGGAAATCTTCACTGAATTTGTCACTCCCACCCCGAAGCCAGTAAAAATGTTATTAGATACCACCGATTTCATCATCACAATCAATCCTTTCGCAGCCAAAAGGAAAAGAAATGGAGAAAGAGGATCCTCTTGTCGCAAACCCCTCTGAAGAGAAAACTCATCTGTTGGACTTCCATTAACAAGTACCGAGGCAGTAGTTGTAGTAACACACTCTTTAATCCATTTTCTCCACAAAATCGGGAACGCCATTTTACACATAACATCGTCTAGATATCTCCAGTCAACCGAGTCGTAAGCCTTTTTGAAGTCCACTTTAAAAAGCATAAGTTCCTTATTAGATTTACGTGCCTCATCAACTACCTCATTAGCTATTAGGATGCCATCCATAATTTGTCTATTCTTCACAAAAGCAGACTGAGTCTCTGAAATGACACTCCCTACAACCTTTCTCAAACGATTAGCTAGTACCTTTGCTAATATTTTGTACATACACCCAACCAGAGAAATGGGTCGATACTCATTTAGATGCTGAGGACTATCAACTTTTGGAGTAAGAACGATAAAAGTTGTATTTATACCTCTTGACAACTTACCATTCCTGTGAAACTCAGTCAAAAAATGCACGACATCCTCCTTTAAGTCGCACCAAAACTCTTTGACAAAACCAAAGTTGACACCATTCGGTCTGGGGCTCTTGTAATTATCACAATCCCAAACAACTTTCTTGACTTCATCAATCGAAAAAGATTTAATCGGACCGCCTCCCTCCTCATAAGAAAGAGTTGGAAAAGACATATTTTCAATAATTGGCCTGCTAGAACACTGAGATACATAATGAGTACGAAAATGATTAAAAACCGCATCTCGAATTGGTTTCACCCCTTCCACTAGCGTTCCTTTACCATAAGAGAAACAATGGAATTACGGCGCCTTCGTCTCGACATCACCGAATGGAAATATTTGGAATTTGCACCACCATCCTTCAACCAATGTAAACGCGATTGTTGCCAACTAATGCACGTGTTAGCGCGAGACAATGAGAAGATCTCATGCGCTACACCTTTCATTTCCTCTATTTCATCTGGAGATAACCCTTCTTCCTCCCCTTTTGTATCATACTCCGACAAGCGATTTTTTAAAGAATCAACTTTTGCTGGAATGTTTTTATAATGCATGGAATGTCACTCCTTCAATGCCACCTCAATTAATTTCAACTTCTCTTTAAGAACATAACCTCCCCATCCATCAATCTGAAACGACTTCCATTTCTCAGACACACACTTCTTATACCCCGACATATCTTGCTAGCATTTTAACATACACGAAGGACGAGGACCCCAATTTTCCTCATCGACAGATAGCTGAAGCGGGCAATGATCAGACAAACCACGAAGAAGGGCAACCTGAAAACAATTTGGCCATTGAATGCAACAATCTTCTGACAACAAAAACCGATCAATTCTGCTCATTGAAAGACCATCACCCTTGAACCAAGTGAATTTGCAACCACTTAACGGTAAATCAATCAACACATTTTCTTCAATAAAATGATTAAATAGAGGCTATCAAGCGCACCCCCAGTCCCCCTAACTGACTTCCTCTCTTCTACGTTTATGACTGCATTGAAATCACCGCACACGCACACCTTCAACCCCCTTAACATGCGAAGTCTCGCTGTCAGAGAGGTCCATAAAAGTTGTTTTTCTCGCAAATCACATGGTGCATAAACATTGAATAAATGAAACTCCTCGTTCGTCCGAACAAACCTGCCATGAATAATTAACATATGTTCCTGACTAACAGTAGACCACACCTCCAACTCTGAACTATCCCACAATGTCAATAACCCCTCGATGCCCCCATCGAAGGACGAAAAGAGAAGTCATGATTTGAATTACCCCAAAACGACATACACAACGACACGTCACAACTTGATAACTTAGTTTCTTGCAAACAAATAATAAAAGGCTGTTTTTCCGCAACCAACAACCTCACCTCCCTTCGCTTCTCAAAACCGCCTAACCCCCTAACATTCCAGGATAACAACTTCATCTCACACATCGTCCCCGCCCCACTCCACACCAACCGACACAACTACACCACCCCCTCCTCAACATCTCCTCCAACCACCGACATCAACACTAGCTCATGGAAATTTTCCTTAGAGCGCGACAACACACTAAACATATTTTGAGTGTCGTCTTTAAAAGAAACACCAATAGTTTTACCTATGTCTTGAACATCCTTCGCCGCTACCTCTTCATTACCACATAACACCACCCAATGAGTCCAATCTTTATTTACTGAGGCCAAAGAACAAGAGTCATTAGCAGGAACAGGAGTGACTTCCTCCAATGATTTAATTACTCTTTCCCTTGGAGCTTTACATTTTCTAATTTTGTGTTTGAGAGCTTTCATAACTTCTGAATTTTTCAAAAATTTCATCACCTCAACTCGGTCTTTACTAGGTAGCCTTGCCACTTTCTTCAAAGTTAAAATCGGATGTCGAAGTACATCCCCTGCTTTCTTTTTACTTGCTGGTTGCCTACCTATGCCACCACCATCCTTTAAAACCTTCTTCAACCTCTTCTTTTTTAGATGAAATCAGACCCACATCACCGTATTGAATATTGTGTAACCACTCCACACTCCACGGACCAGATTGCGAAGATGTTCCTCCTTCTTGACCACTAGATGCTACTTTTAATCTCCTCTTCCTTGATACCGCCTCCTCACAACCACAATCAGCCGTACCTTTGTCAACAACAACCGGATTATCCTTGACCAAACAAGTGCCTTGAGTCACATCATTAGGCTCACATTTATCTAAAGTATTTGAAACACCACGTGAAGCTTCAGATGATGGTTGCGTGTTCTTGGGACTTTCCAAGCCACAGTCCGAGAAGCACTAGTGTCGTGCATCTCAGCTGTGTTCGTAGTCTCCAAGTTCACCTTTTTAGAACCATCAGCAGAATTAAGATCACCATCATCTGCTTCTTGTAACTCTTTTACAATTTGATCCACATATACCTCAACATGCTTGTTTGTCTCAAAGTCTTCATGACAAGCAAGCATCCTCCCCTAGATTAAAGCCACATTATTCAATTATTTTAATATCACACAGAACACCATCTAGTAAAATTTGTTCAGTCGTATTCACCAAATCTAAGGATGTCGTAGCTATCAGCACCCTTACAAAATCAAACCTTACACGATCCAAAGACCAGCTACCCGTTCTTAAATACCTGCCACTTTCAAGAACGCATAACTTAAAGAAATTTTCGTTCCATGCATGTAACGGGATCCCATACACACGGAGCCATGCACCCCTCTGAAAAGGCACTACTGCTTTGTGCCAACGTTCCATGTGCGAAAATAATAGATCAAAAAATTATTTTGCCTCTTTTACAATAACAGATACATCCGCTCCAGTTGAAGAATGAACGAAAACTTTGTCTGCCCCGAACAGAACAATAACGATGTCCTTGAACCCTGCATCCTCCACTCTATTCTAAATAAGAGGTATCGTTTCACCATTTTTCACGGTTCCTACTAAACCACGACTTGCCCACATTATATCCTCCTCTCGGGACCTATACCGTCACACCAACTTCTTTGTTGCCATTAAATTGTCATTGCTAACAGTATTCTGACACACTCCCTTCAGCTCACCATCACCGTCCAACCCCTTCGTCGTCGTTCCTCCCACCTTCACCATAACCGATCCAACCCTCACCTCCTTCTCACACCAACCTTCCCTCTTCCCTTCTCACCCTGTGTCTTCTCCCCTCTCCCTTCTCCTTGTCTCACATTTTTTTCTCCCTCAAAACCCTTCTCCCTCACCTTTAAACCACCACCTCCGTCCTTCAGCAAGACCTTACCACCCGCCTTACCTACATCTCCCTCATCTACCCTCTCAGTCACCACCTCCCGTGGTACCTTCTTGTCAAACCGAGCTAATTTAGCAATGACTATATACTAACCAAAGCACACATTATTCAAGGCCTTTAACAGTTTATCGACATCACAGACATTTGCAAAATGCACAAAACCATAGATATCACCATTCATATTTCTATTCGGAGCCACAAAAACATCTTCAAGAATATCACAAACCACAAATCCATTACGCAAGAAAAAAAATCGAGGCTTGTGGAGGAAAATTAATAATATAGAACGTAACAAACCGTTTGAAGGATGCAGCACAATGTGATCCCTCTCCGTCCTTCTCTGTCATGCGTGGATGCTGCTTGTGAAGAACAACAGCCGCGCGCTCCTCCTCCCTGAAACTGATGGTCTGTCGCAAAGATGCTTGTGTGTTGCCATACTTGCGGTTCCCATCTCTGCCATAATCAAAATAATTGCTATTTGATCATCCCAATCAACATTCCTTCCATATTTCCTTTCTGAACCAGTATCGTAATCACCATCATACTGATCCTCCCGTGAAGCATACCTAAACCTAGACTGTCGAAAAGCCAAGCCGTCCCTATCCCGAAGCCGTACGCAATCCTCGAACCCGTTCTGACCATGTTGTTCCAGTCGTCGTGCTTTCCTCCGTCTTGGTCTCACGTCAATCCACTATCCCCCACCCCCCCCCCCCAATTTGTGGCACCCCACCAGGAATCCCTTCCCCCCAGATTGCCTCACCACCGACGATATGTACCGGCGTGGTTGTCCGTGGTTGTGCCATTGACCGCCGCAATGCTCTCTCCCTAAACCTCTCATCAGCCCAACCCGTGTTGGTCACATTAGGGGTGTACAAAAAAGGAGATAGGCAGGGTTTTGTGTGTCCCTCACCCGACCTTTACATTAAAATTGAACCAATTTTTTAAACCCAAACGAACTATGAACTAGATAAAATATGATGATAAATGAGTTCAATAAGAACGAGGCGATACAAAGACAAAGCCATTGAAACCACGACAAACAATCTAATAGTAAGACATATTCATTTTTTTTTGAAGAAAAAATAAAATAAATCAACAAATAACTCAGACAAAATATTAGATAAAATATTATATGTTTTTACTTTTAATTATGAAAAAGGCCAGACTTTTGTCATCATGAAAAGGTAAATTTTTTGTAATTAAAAGTACACACAAAAAATTATAGCAAAAAGGCCTCAGTTTTTGTTTTTGTTTTATTATATGCTATACAAATACTATAAAAGAATATACAGAGTACAAATGATGTGTCATTTTCAAAATTAAAATTAAAAAACAAAATGAAAACATTTTCTATAACCTAACAGGCTTGAGCTAATTGGTTTTTGTTTTCATTTCTATTTTTCGGATTTAATTACAAAAATATCATATTAATTTTACTTTATTTATTAATATTCTAAATATCAATGTCATCTGAAAAGCTTTTGTTTAATCAAAAGTTGCAATCCTCTTTAAAATAGGATACAACTACTGCTGCTTTTATTTTATATATTCTGTAGCGCTGCAATGCAAGGACCAAATGTGTCTGCATCGGTATAAAGCATGCTAAATTGGTATTGGAAACTCTTTATTTGGTGGCATGTTGTTATCACATCATCAATTTGTCCATTCAAAGTGGGCTTATAAGGAATGTGTGACACATGACCTTTATTTTTTTATTTTTTTACATAACATTCATTTATTTATTTAAATCGATAGAGTATATCAAATACAACCATATATTCAACATCGTTAAAAACGTAAAAGATATTTGCAAACAAATTCATAACATCAAAGTTAATAATAATATACTATAAAGAGTTTGAATGGCAATTATATTGAATTATGTATTGCTGATACATGTATTTAAGTACAACGATATGCCTTGGCATTAAGAGATAACTGTCTAGCTTATTTTGTGGTAACAACTTTATCTACAAACAACTGTGCAATTCAAATTTGAAATAATAACAAGAGATATGTATGACAGATCACTATCCTTAACATTAGGATTATTTTGTTGGTCTAACATATACAACAACAAAATGCCTACAAATAATATGATAAAATAAAAGTGATCAAAATACACGTGCCTCCGTATCTAGTACATTGACGTCCAAATCATTGTGTATGTAAATAACTAAAGTCGATCTCTCAATGGAAACTAGATGAACACCATAAGAAACAAAAATATCAAACTATGCTGCACTAAACGACAAACAACACAACAACGCATTCAAACAACAAATTTTTTTTTTAAAATTATGCGAAAATCATTTATTTTGATTAAAATAGAGAGAAAAAGATGATGAAGAATGATTTCAGATAAAAAAATTGACCTAAAACCACCCCACAATAAAGAAAATGAAAGAGAAAAAAAGATGATGAAGGATGATTTCACCTTATTCTTATTTAGTTTTTAAATTTTTGTCTATATTTCTTCTTCTAATTCAAACAAGGTAAAATGAAGTTGATGAATATCGTTTGAGTTGGTAAGAAGCTGACTTATATCCAATAAAAATATATGTTCAACTCTCATTATTAACGTGAAGTATCTACATCTACATAAATTTTAACATTTGCCGAGCCTTGAAATTTGCCTTGATCATGACGAGCTCTTGGAACAAAAATAAAACAGGGTAAAAACAATCTTATGGATGATTCACCAAAAATACAACAAAAACCTTCTGGATAAGGCTTGTAGCAAAATAAACAGAAGAAGAAGGAGGCTTGGACTAAGAACTCTTCAGCAAGGAAGAAAGCAAAGCCATGCTTCATCTACATCTACACCTATGTACCAAGAATGAAAGAAAATATTTATGATTTTATCCTTCTTTACCAAATTAAATAATTTTATTTTAGTCTAATTTGAAATTTGAATCAAATCAAATTTAGTTTGATCTAATCATAATTTCTATTTTAAATTAAATTTTCTTAAGTCCTTATATAAAGTAGCGTTCAATCCGTCTGTTTTTTTAGTGTGTTAACGCATGTAAATTATAAACATGTGTTTTTATTAAATTTTGATTTTGATTAAAATTATATGTATAGATATTTGTAACTTTTAAATAGTAGAAAACTATATTTATCTTTTACCAACAATATAACAAAATTAAAATTCTTATCTTTTTCAATAACACCAATAATATAACATTCGTAAAGAAAAGTTTATTTAAGGATTAACTGGAATAATGAAAAATTCAGCCCAAAAAGATATTGTATTTCTTTTACATATTATCATAGATCAATCATAACATATTAAATAGATTAATAATAACAAAATAAATCTAAACTATTCCTAGACCATCTACAATGCAGCATCTCATTTTGGTGCTTAAACGGATCCCGACGGTACACATCACTCATTTCATAACTAATACTCCCTATGTCCCATATTATAAGCAAAAAAAATAATTTTACACTTATTAAGAAAACTAAAACATAGTAGTTTGTAACATAGTTTCTTGTGTTATCCTTGAAATAAGTTTTATAGAAAGATGTAAAAACAATATTCATTGGTTGTTGATTATAGAGAAAATGAAAAGGAGAGCAAATTGAATGCGTTTTGCATTTAATTTTCCTTTGGAAAAAATGATTTTTTGAAATAACATAATTAAATATGATAAAAGTTGGTTTTTTTGGCTTATAATTTGAGACAAAGAATATGGGTTTTTTTTTGCTTATAATTTAGGACGGAGAGAGTATATAATAAGCACCTAATCTCTCCAACCCAACACCCAAAAAAATTATTAAATGAGTTCCAGTAATAACTATATATCATTAAATTTTAACAATAATGTATCTATTCATTCATAATTATATAACATTGAAATATTGAATTAATTTCATTATAAACTATAAAAAAAGTGACCAATTTTTTAATTTTATTAATAATTAAAGAAAATTAAAACTTGAAAAGAAATCAAATTATAATAAATTACACACGCTTAATTTCTTTTTTAACTTTAAGATGAATAAATTATTTGATGTAGTAAAAAATAGTCTATTATTTTTTTGAGGGGAAAAAATAGTCTTTTATTGAAAATTTAAAGTTGATCGATTAAATACAAGACTTGTAAGTATTATTTAATTTATTTTTTTACTATTAAAATAATATAATAATTGAATAGAGAAAAAAATTACAATTATTGTGTATGTAGGACCCATATGCAATAGGAGAGAGTGCCTATAAAAGCACTTATATCTATAGACACCTAATTAATCGATGTCACAATGAGAATGCTTATTTAGCTTGATGTTAAATAGGGAAGAACCCCATTGTAGATGGTCTAATCCTTATTTAAATTTTGAATTTTTAAAATAAACATAATACTATTAAATGTTAGAATTTCGTTCACAATTTTAAGTTTAATTTTTGTCACATAGAGATTGACTGTGATATTCCGTCAAGGGAAACATATAGACAAACACTTCAATGCCTGTGTGCAAGTTAGTCGATAATAAACATATAGACAAACATATAAACATAAGATTTTTTTTTTTTTTTGGGGAAGTCGA
>Ga0228711_1011326_pt1 | contig 11364 bp, 4 predicted proteins | sample MedpolnodulmetaG_2_FD_177996 | JGI IMG/M metagenome (GOLD analysis project Ga0228711, IMG submission 177996) | Root nodule microbial communities from Medicago polymorpha collected in Santa Monica, California, United States - brown nodules | ecosystem: Host-associated > Plants > Roots > Nodule...
TGTGGGTAACCCCCCCCCCCCCCCTACTTGGAGAATGAGCTTATAAAAATAAGAAGCGAAGACCGAAGTTGACATCATTGATCCAGGTGATCCATCTTGATCGAGCACCACTATATAAACACAGTTGTGCGCCATTCCAAAGATAGATTCATTATGCACAACTTTTCACCAACTCTTCTCGAGAGTTCTCTATAGTTTTGTAATAGAAACAACAATTTTTAAACTTTTAAAAGTTGAATTCACCACTTTTCAATTCAACGCTTCTATATTTGTTTCCCTAATCAATGTCTTAAGGACACTCTTTAACATTTTCATATATCTATATTTACTCTTAACGACACTTTTTAGCATTTTCATATTTCCATATTTATTCGCAACATTACCCTTATATCTACAACACCATTTAATAATTGCTATGCTAGCTTTTTTTTAGTAGATGGTGTTCAGGTGCCACCAACAAAATAATAAAAATGGAGATAACAGTGTGCAATAAAGAATAACGTTACTGAAGTAATTTTTTTCTTTTCATTAGTTTTTGAATAATTTTGTTACTCTTTTGGTTACTTATGATTACTCAGCAGCTGGAAATGATTATTCAGCTACATAATCTTCCACAACTTCGTCCATATTAACTATATAGCTGAATAACCTTATATAAATGTATTCATTCTAACTGTTATTTGAGTATTCTAACCGTAATACAAGGATTCATATTCTACTTAAAAATGGAAACTTTCTAACTGTTACTTATGAAATTGTGATGCAGGATTACATCAGGGAAAGTTAGTAAATTAGTAATACAATTCTTATTTTGAGGCATTTCTTTTCTATACATTTGATAGAATGTTCTTGTCGAAACTACCAGCGGAAACATTGGCAGTGGCATTCATTGCAGCTTACAAGCTAACATTAGCAATGCCGGCTTCCATGAGCCTTTAGAGAAGAATTTTGATTCACTATGAAACTACTGGCCCTGAGATATACCAAGATAACTTATGAAAACAACTTATAAGTTATAACTTATATAAAACTATTTTATTTTATCTTTTATTATAGAGATAGATTTTATATAGTAACCACTTATATGATAAGTTTTTTTGCTATAAGCGCTTCCTCTCAGAAAATAAAATGCTACAAGGGCTTAAATAAGTTGTTTATCCAAATAGAGATTGGACTAGGAAGTTCTTCCTGAAATTCTTTCATTAGAAGGATTTGATATATGCTTCATTGCATCTACCAATTTTTCAATCATGGTTTATTTTCAAAAACATTTATGACTTTTTCTAATCAACTTGTTGAACTACATTACATATATGTAAATTTAATTTGTTATTCCTGTCTCTTTATGTTGAAAGTTATGTTTCCCCTTCTTTAGGTTAGGAAAGAGATCAGAAAATACCGGGAAACTCATCACTGTATGTCGGTTTACATACCTGTAGCTTCAAAAACAACATGGGAATGATATATCCACAGTTACGAAACTGTTTGTCACTAAAAAAAAATACAACTTCAATTTCATGTCATAAATTTGTACAAGTTACTTTGAAAAAGCAAGGCATACTATGTTTTTCTAATGCCACACCGAAGAATACTTATGTGTGAATCTTATCATTCATCTCTGCGTTGTTTTGGTTAGTCCAGGTGGTGTTCCCTAGTTTCGGAGAGTGTTACCTTTCTTCTCAGTTGTTTGAGTCTTATATATACATGAGGCAGACATTTAATTAGAGGGAACTGTTATTAGTCTTCCTGCAGGTTAAGGGACTTTGGATTCACACTTGAGCCTGAGATCTATGAGCCGTGTTGATGACTTATTTTGATTGAAATCCAGTTTTTATGCTAATTTGAGGAGAAATTCTTGCATGAGTTACATGCAGAAACAATTTAACATATTCAGTACCATGGTTGAAGTGTAAAGTAACGACTTTTCCATTCAGATATTTAAATATAAAGCATTTTGAAAATGTGGTTGAGTTGGATAAAGAAGTAGAGAATAAATATAAAAAGTATTGGTTTTCAAGGTAGTTTAGTCTTTTGTTTTCGTCTTGTCTTGTTAAGACTTAACCCATTTGCATTTATATTGGAACTCTTATACAGTAAACTCTATAAGCGATTCTTTCCATCACACTATAATATTATTTTTTATTGGTTGAATTTGACGAGTTATGTTGTATTTATGTGAGACCAACATAATTTAGTGAGACACATTTCCAAAATAGCACGGCTCATTTGAGTTTCAATCATTTAATTATAATGTATTTAAGATAATGTATTGAAGCCCGTGTTGCTAACACTCCTTTATACAACCAAACTAAGGTTTGTCGGTTCAAGTGAAAATGAACTTGTTTTTGTGCCTAAGCATGGTTTTGGTTTTGAATCTTGTGAATGAAAAAAATAAACGCTAGGAGAATTTTTCTCCCTTGTAAAGGGTTATTTGACTCTAACTTGGATTATATAGTCTCTAAACAAATAACATTAATATATGACCAAGGACATGCCACCTCCCCCAAAATTTATTGAATTGGGCATATAATTGACTCATATCATTACTAAAAATATGCAACTTGGTACCTATTCCAAAACACTTAATTATATCTGGTCTAAGTGATAACATAAGTTGTCCTGGTCTATGTTCAATTAAATCCAAGTGTTGAATGCAATTTTGGAATATGATATTGCCAAAAGAAGCACTACTAATGAGTTGAAAGAAACTGACCTGAATTTGTCAAAACCATTACAACATTACTATGTTATACTGGCATTGTTATTGGGAGCTTCTATGAAGAAGTAGAGCAATTGACTTCTTCGGTGCAGTCGTTTAATTCAGCCAATCAGATTTCAAGTTATGACACGTCAGATATAGGACAAATTTTAATATGGATCACTTGCTCTGTATGTTCCACCATAAACGAGTTTACTTCATGATCTTAATGGTTAGATTTATTTGGTCTCTATGGTATTGTGGTACACCATCTACACATAAATTTTTTTCTAATTTAAATTCTCTCTCCACCGTATCACTCATTCATCTCTCTCATATTTATTTCTCTTTCTTTATTTACATATTCTCTCTCTCTTGAAGATTTTTATCAGCATTTTCATCTTGCATTCATCTTCTCCATCAACTTATTCATCATCTTCATGAGAGAAAAAAAACCCAGAAAATTAAAAATAAATCAAAGTACTTAATTTTTAAAAAATTACAATTAATCACATTAGTTTAATGGCAGTACCCTTACAAAAAAATCAATCATCATCTCATTCCATGGAGTTTGCAATCATTCTCAAGATGTTGAAATTTAAGGTTATGTGAGATATAACGTTGGCTTTGTCCATATGGGTTGAAAATTAATTCTAGTGTCCATGATAATGTTTGTTATCGTTCATGATTACATGCTCAAATTGAGTTGTTGCTGATAAAATAGCTTAAAGTTATGGTTTTTTGATTCCGGGTTGCATGGGTTTTCAACCGGGTTGTAGCGACCCGTCTGGAGGAAGAAGATGAAGTAATAAGAAAAGAAAAAAAAGTGATGCGCAGGAATCAAACCTGCAACAACAATGTAACACAGACAACTACCCCTAACCAATTGCACCATGCATACTTTTACAACATCTTGCCATTTGGAATCAATTTCTCTATTTGTGTTTGTTTTAAATTGTAAATTGTAATTAATTCATATATAATTATCATTAATTTCATGATTTGTTTCTTTCCAAATAATGTACAACACCATTTCAATCAATAAAATGATCAATTAATTAAGGCATTATTATATTATTAAGGCTTAAAAATTTGCGATTTTGTCCCCTTACTGGAAAAACAGGTAATTTAATTTCTATCTTTATCCCCTTTTGCAAACTCTTGATTTTGATTCAATCAATGTCTATGTAGCATATCACTTAAGTGACGAGGATGACAATTGTGTATTTTTTAATTAAAAAAATATAAATGTCATATGAATATTTCTAAAATAAAAAAATGGATGGAGTTTGCATCGTTGGGTTGAGATTGAGATTGAGATTGAGGTGGATTTGGGTCGTTGGAGAAACAAATTTGATTTTCAATTGTAATTTTTACGGATCTAAATTAATTATTCCATAATAGAAAGAAAAAAATTTAGTGTATTAGAAACTAAATAATCTATGGAATCAAAAGCTTTGATTATCGTATAGAAGAAAGTTGACATTGCGAGTTAACTATTAATTAACCATTAATATTTAACGCATTAAAATAATTTCAAAAATAAGCTGCAAGAAAACGATGCTCCTCCGTAAAAAAAAAAAAAAAAAAAATCAACTTCGTCCATAATAATCTCTAATACATTAAAAAATTCATAAGTTCATCTTATTCAATTCAATTTAAAAAATCTAACAATCTTCATCTTCAACCTTAGTAAATCTTGTTTCAACGCAGAAATTCATGACTTTCAAACCATAAAAAAAAAAATTAGTCATAAGGCTAATCTTAAACAATACAAAGTTACAATCCAAAAATCATCATCTTAAAACAAAGAACATGAAGATATTTATAGTTTTTTTTAAAGAAAATAAATAAATAATGCTAATAAAAAATATAAATCATTTTCAGATTAAATAAATTATTTTAATCATTATAAGTTAATCTAATCAGATATAATTGGAAATCGCGAACAAGAATTGGAATTTCGGCGATCAAAATCTTCGATACAAGTCAATCCGACAAACTATCTCATTAAAAACATAATCAAAATGAAAGGGCATTACTCTGACGATCAAAACAGACCCAATCGACTAACGCTATAAAAAATAATCAATCAGAGCGTTGAATATAACCTTATTGCAATAAGAACGAAGCAAAATTGGAATTTCCGAAATCGAAATCTCTAGTGTAAGTCGATCTCACAAACTATCCCGTTAAATATTTGCATTGTATTTATTCTAGGTTTTATGCGCTTGTATCTATGGAAATAAATTTTTATGTATCGTTATGAGAAATCCGATGTGATAAAATTTTAAAAACTCATGACAACTTTCAAAATATCAAAATTAATATAGTATTTCTATCAAAATATCAAAAACTAATGATTATTTACAAAATATCAACATTAACGTATTTTAGTCAAAAAATATTAATGTGTTGTTTCTATTAAATTTTTATTTTGTTTTTTATGCAAAATACCGTTAAATATTTGCACCACACTCATTATAGATTTTGTATGTTTATATTTGCATAAACAAATTCTTATCTACCGATATGATCAAATTTTAAAATTTCAAAATATCAACGTTAATCTATTATTTCTAACTTTTTATTTCTAAAATTTCAAAATGTCAACATAAATCCAAAAGAATTATTAGAGATACGGTTCCAGAATTGCATTATATTGTTTTACTGCTACAAATCATTGTGCACAAGGAATTGATTTCATCAAAATTGTCTGCATAATCGCAAACAACTCATCAAACTACTTTTAGTTTGCAATCCACGGATTTCAAAACACAATATTTTTCATGATTTGGTGCAGTTTTGTTAAATGGTTTGGTTCATGTATTAAAAATTGATGGACGGTGCTGCTTCAACAATAAATGAATGAATCAAAACAAAACCTAAAAAGTATGAATCGAAGCTCTAATGAAGAATAAAACAATATTGAAAATTGAAATGTTAAAATAGAAAAAAAGAAGTTTTGAATTCCAAGAATTGAAAATTAATATTATATTTAATAATGATGTTTTGAAAGAAAAAAAATGTAGATATTAGATACTCTCTCTGTCCTAAATCATAAGAAAAAAAAATCATTTTCTTTATCCCAAATTATAAGCAAAAAGACAAACTTTTATTATATTTAATTATGTTATTTCAAAAAATCATCTTTTCTAAAAGAAATTTAAATGCAAAGTGCGTTCAATTTGCTATCTCTTTCATTTTTTCAATAACCAATATCCAGTGAAAATTGTTTTTACATCTTTTTATAAAATTTAGTTCAAAGATAACACAAAAAACTATGTTACAAACCACTATGTTACGGAAAACTATGTTACAATTTCGATTTTGCGGAACCATCTACATGGTTCGATTCCTGCTGACTTTAGTTTTATCAATTTTGTAATTTCTCTGCAAAGATTTGCGCATTAATTGGAATTGGAAACAAAATATTGCTAGCTGCGCATTAATTGATTCTTTATGGCATATTAAACACTTTTAATTAATACGTTTTCAATGCATACCATTTTCCCATGACAACAGTTCAACCATGGGAAGGATCAAACTCGCAACCTTGAAGCATGTTTAAAAAAAATAAACCACTACGACGTTTGCAATTAATTTATAATGTTTTTTTTTCTTTCTATTTTTAAGATAAATCCGATAAAAAAAAGACATCATCTTCAACCTCCAACCGGATCACTTAACCCGGTTCAAAACTTCAAAACCCGAATTTAAACTCAATGATTTAGAGAAATTTTATCTGCGAAAATAATGATTATATAAATTTGAAATTTACCCGAAAAGATGGGCATGATCTTCATATGTTTTAATAACACATATATAATGTTCAATGTTTTTTATTTGTGTTTATTTCCAAATTTAACCTTGCTCAACGGTGGTGTTAATCACTTCTGTTACATCATCATCCCACTTCTATCAATCCATGATAAAATTAACCTTTTCAGAAATTCCAACTACTTAACAACATCTCAATCACTCTAATTTGTGCTCTACTGCTCTAACAATTTCACCTATACTACAACAAGGTAAATCAAAACCCCATTTCTTCTGTTTATGCCTTTTTCAATTTCTTAATCGTTTTGTAACTCTTTTTCAATACTTATTCCCCTAAACCGCAAGATACCGAAGGCTGAAACAGTGAACACAAACAAAACAAAACAAATGCCAACTGCTATTTTAATAACAAAAATCTGCAAATTTTAATTTTTGATGGTGGTGGATATGGTGGACGGGTTGTATGAACAGTTCATCAAATAATAGTAAAAAATTATCATGCAAATTGGAATGGAATGGATGTGTTGTTGAAATGAAGAAGAAGAAATAAAAAAGGAGAAAGGAAATAAATAGTGTGAAAGGCAACACAATAACACTAGTGAGGTGCTTAATCTGATGGTTAAAAATAAATCTTATAAAACTAGTTTATGGTGGAATATATTAAGCAAACCGTATACCATCAATATAACATGACATCATTTAAAAACATGGCGCATTATTATTGGAGGTAGAGTAACTTCACCGAAAAAGTTAATTGAATAACTTCACCATAAAATTTTCCATTGTTATTACACTTGTCCTAGCTATAATAGAAACAAAACAAAAAGATGCTCAAATGCAAGGTATCCTAAAAAGGAATGTGCTGCTTCTTTGTATTGGCTCTTTGAATGAAGTTAGAATCTTTAAGAATATCCATTTCATAAATCCTTTTTCAAATTTTGGTGATATATACACGGTTTATGAAATTAGCAAATACTTCAAATTTGATATGATCTATACAATACAAAACTATAAACAAATTTTAAAGAAATTTTTATCACCACTGAGACATGTAAATATATAATGATGTAGCAGTAAAAAACCTAATATATAAGTAAATTCAGTATTAGATATATGGAAATGAGGAGAGAGTTTTTAGTATAGTTGATAACGACTCAGTTCAAATTCCACAAGGAACTGAGTTTGAATTTTGTTGTCGATGTGAGAATCTCGTTAGTGGATAATATGTAAGTATCGTCGTCAGTTTTCTCTAAACTTTAAAGCTTTGTGTCTCTAATAAGATTCGGAACCTAAGTTGTTTAAACTTTTTCCAAACTAAAAAAAATGTTGAGGGAAGGACTTCAACTTTTCTGTTATCTATTTTTCCCCAAAAAATTCATTACTCCCTAATTGAAAGGTAACATATTATAAAATGCAAGGTCAAATATGCAAAATGACAAACTTTTTTTTCTATTCTTGGCAATCTCATTCCAACATTCAAAGCCACTCAAACATCACACAATAAAACAAAGTTAACTTAACAACAGCCTCAATTTGCTTCATCACCCATACTCACAAACACAAAAACAAAGTTAATACTAGTATCATTGAAACATTAAAAGGTTATGGCTTTTCTTCTACCAAACCTACAACCTTATCTCCTAACTCAATCAAAATCCAAAGACAAACCTCTTCACCAAACTCTTTCATCACCAAAACCCTCTTCACATTTTCTTGTATTTTCCACTTCATCTGATTCTTCTTCTCCCTTAGCCACTCTTCAAACTCCAACTTCACAAGTTAACACACCATCAAGTGTTCAAGATAAACATCAAGAACATATTCCAAAGGATGAATTCTATGTCAACCTTGGACTTGCTGTGAGAACTCTTCGTGAAGACATGCCTATGATCTTCATCAAAGACCTCAATTATGATATCTATAGGTTATTTGACTATTTCTTATAACTTTCTTCTTTTTTATAATTTTTTTAAGGCTTAATAGCAGTTTTAGCCCCCTAACTTTTTCAAAGTTGCGATTTTGGTCCACTAAAAAAAAAACACCAAAACCGCCCCCTAAGTTTTGCATTTGTGACAGTTTTTGCTCCCAAAGCCAATTTTGACTCGGTCTACGCTGACGTGGCACCCTAAGTGAGGTGCCACATGTTATTCTTTTTTTTTACCAAAAATTGGCCTTGGGGGCCAAAATTGCTACAGTTGCAAAACTTAGGGGGCGGTTTTGTAGTTTTTTTCTTACGGGGCCAAAATCGCAACTTCGTGAAAGTTAGGAGGCGAAAACTGCTATTAAGCATTTTTTTAAACTGTTATTTTGTCATCATCCATATTATAAGCCTATTGAACACTTATTGTGTATATTTTGTATATGAATATTACTAAATTGTAGTGTATACAAAGGTGTGTTAAATTTTTATTTTTTTTCTTCCATGACAAGTTTTTTAATGCTTAGGAATTGAACTTTGGTATCTCGATATTTACAACACTAGCACACGCTACACCGACACACCATATGCACCAACTACTTACGCTAGACTCCAATAGTATTAAACTATTGATAAATGATATATATATATATATATATATATATATATATATATATATATATATATATATATTTTAAAAAGTAGCTAGTAATTTTAAATGATGTTTTTTGTATTTTGGATTTTTTTTATTTGTTTGTAAAATGTGCTTATGAGGGATAGAGGTACTGAATTTTAAGGAGCTTATTTTCATTGAAATTTGATCATTTTTCAGGAATGATATAACATTTTTGGATCCTTTGAACACATTTACTGGAATTGAAAAGTACAAATTGATCTTCTGGGCATTAAGGTTTCATGGAAAACTCTTGTTTCATGATATAGCATTTGATGTATATAGAGTGTGGCAACCTTCAAAGAATGTGATATGGATTAGGTGGAACCTTAAGGGTGTGCCACGTGTCCCTTGGGAAGCTAAAGGAGAATTTCAAGGTACTTCAAAGTATAAATTAGACAAAAATGGAAAAATTTATGAACACAAAGTTGATAACTTGGCATTCAATTTTCCCAAAAATATTAAACCAGTTTCAGTTTTGGATTTTGTTACTTCATGCCCTGCTAGTCCAAATCCTACATTTTTGTGGGGTCCTGTGGATGTCTACTCTTCTTCATGGATAGTTTTATATAAGGCAGTTAGGGAGACTTTGAATCAAGAAATGAGTTTGCTACCACAAGATGGTCTAGCTCCATGCTTGTAAGTATCGTCTATCAGTGACGGATTCAGAAATTTTAAACCTTAGAGGTATAACTTGTATCTATAAAGTTGCGGGAGTGATACTCGTATAAATCAGGGACGGATCCAGAAATTTTAAACTGCATAGGTATAACTCGTATATATAAAGTTGTAGGAGTGATACTCGTATAATATATGGTGTATAGTACATGGGGCAACCAATATATATAATATAATATTGAGTTTATCAATGTCGGCTATGTAGATCCGCACGTGTATATAATTGAGCTTAATAGGTTAGATATAATGAATTTGTGGGGATTCAGAAGAGTTGAAGTTGCTCATTCTATTGTTGGAGAAAATTGTAATATGGTACATAAACCTGGTTTTGTTTTCACTTGTTAAAAATAACTCATATACCCTACTCTTATTCCACAACCATTAAGATTAACATTATTTTACATGGCAATGATATAATCTAAAGTAATTTCTACTTTGTTACAGTTCTGTCATAGATTATGTCATAATTTAGTTGTTTTCATCTCACTTGAAGACACATTGTTAGAACAAAGAATCCAAACATGTTTTCTTCTTTTGAGTTATGATTTCACACTACCTCTTTATTTTCATTTTTGACTAGAAATCATCTCATTCATTGCAATGAAGAAAACCAGAAAGGTTGAGGGACATGTCCCAACCAAAGACATAGTTCCTAAATTTCTAGCAATTCCTGTTAGGGCACTAGGCCATGAGCAGCCCTATTCTTATCTCTTTTGACAGCAAATCTACTAACATTTAACAAACTAAACAAGATATCTAGACAATCAGCAATAATAAAATTAATAGCAACAAGTTTAAAGTTTTCCGCGAACACAATTAACCACATTTTCCGCGTCCATTTTAATCACCACATTGCGCAAGTTTTGTTCCTAGAACCAATTTAGGCACCATCTCAGCCCCATTGTCTCGGCCATTGTTTGGTCCCTTTTACTAGCCGTGTTGCTCACAATACCATCACGATTCCTAGCATGCGTGACCATAGTCGAAACAGCCAGCATGGCAGCATCATTCCAGCTGAGGAGGTCTCTTCAGAGTCCGTGTCAGCCGCGTTACTGCTGCGGAATTAGGGCCTTGGTGCAGGGTAAGATCTCCTGCACAATTTTATGACTCGAGAACAATTTTGCTTTTCATCGTTTTCTAATCATATGTTTTCTAAAATATATTTAGTTTTCATGGTATCTTGTTTAAAGGATCCTACTAATTGTTGATGAAATTCAATTTTTGTTAATTGTTTTTTCTCCATTTTAGTTACTTGAATGTGTGTATCTCCCCATATTTTTACTTGAATACTTTTTGCAAGACATTTCTTGGTCATGGGTGCTAATAATGATAAAATAGCACTTCTCCTTTTATCCCTAACTCTTTTTTAGGCAAATGTTAGCGGTTAGTTTGGTAGGAGGAGGGTGAAATGTTAATACCAAGGATCAAACTTTGGATCTCAATTCAGTGTCTCAACCCATACCATTAAGCTGGTCCTTCCGAAACAATGGTTGTTAAAGTAGAAAAATAAATATGCAGCACCTATCCTGTCTAAATATATGGCATTGACATACAACCTCAAATTTAAAGAGCATTGTTATATGGAACGAAAGAGTATTGTGGACGAATTGCATGAAG
>Ga0228711_1011327_pt1 | contig 11364 bp, 6 predicted proteins | sample MedpolnodulmetaG_2_FD_177996 | JGI IMG/M metagenome (GOLD analysis project Ga0228711, IMG submission 177996) | Root nodule microbial communities from Medicago polymorpha collected in Santa Monica, California, United States - brown nodules | ecosystem: Host-associated > Plants > Roots > Nodule...
CTCCTCCCCTCTCCTCCCCTCCTAAGCCTTTCCTTCCCCTCCCCTCAAAACTCGCAAACAAAGCCTAAGGCACAATATTTTCTTTACTAATTGAACTATTCAAGGTCAATTCAGCAAAGACACTTCGGCCTTGTTTGGATAAACAACTTAAGTGTTTATAACATAAGCACTTATGTATAAGTTATTTCTATAACAAAAGATAATATAAAGTCAAACTATTTGAATATAAGACATAAGTTGTTTTCATAAGCTACTCTGGGAAGCTGTGTAAATAAGCCGAAAACAGCATACAGACATGTCATAAATTGTTTTTATAAACTTTCAAATGGTCTCACAAGTGCTTACATGTCGGTAGATAAACTCAAATAAGTCCAGTTCAAACTGGTCAATACTTGGAAGCAAGGATGAAAATATTTAATCAAAATGCCCATGTAACTCCAGATTTGAGCTAGACTAATACCTTCTGATGACAGAGACACCACACAACCTCTTACAAAAATCCACACCCGTGTATACAGAACCTGCATTTAAAGACAGCATCAAAGGTTACCATGTTGAAACATGGTACAAACTAAATTAAATGAAGAAGACAAAATCACATGGAGACAGTTTCGGTTGCAAATAAAATCTCAAAAATCAAGTACGAAAAGGAAATGATTACCAGTGGGAGTGATCACTTGCTTTTCAGTAAATGGAAGATGCCCTAAACCATGTTCTACAACCTGATCAAGTGCATAATTTAAGAAATGTCATATCACCACACAATTTAGAAAGTGATAGTGAAGCATGTTTACTTACCAATCGAATCAAACGATCAGAATAAAATACAAAATCATGCTTCGTTATCTGAGCATCACGTATCAGAGTATGCATACCCCGTATCTGCATAGCAGCAATTATCATGAATGATTATTCAACTTTTATAACAAAAATCAAAGCTTGCAAGAAAATGGTACCTGAAAAGTCGAATGAATGACATATAAATTTGGATATATTTTACACAGGTCATGTTGACCAAGCTTTGTGCGGATGTGCTGAACGATCAAATCAACAGCCACATGATTATCTCCTCCACGAGGTATAATGATATCGGCATATTTCTTTGTTGGAAGAATGAAGTCATCAAAAGCTGGCTTTACAAATTTTGAATACTGCAACATAAGAATCAACAACCAAAATTTATTTCATTGAAGGAAACGACCGTCAAAATCTGATAAAGAATATGTTAGCTTGATCAAGATCATAATAAGCACAAAAATCAACCCTTATGATATAATTCCCAAAAAATTGAAAAATAATGCATGGGTTTCATTATTAAGGAATTTCAATAGCAGCCAAATCAGCATTATGAAATTAAAATTATTTTTCCCAAGTCTTGAAAAGAAGTACGTAATGTAATCAATATGGGGGAAAATGCAAGACAAAATCAAAATGAACTCATGATAGTGCAAAATGATGTGGTTTTAAATAGATATACTTGATCAAGAATTGATCCAATGTCCCGATCCTTCTCACTGGTATCACGCCTAATCCTTCTTGCCAAACGAACATCAGCATCTGCACTGAACATTTTAAAAGGTAAAGTGACGGCTTAATTTAGTATTTCAATGATGACATGGAAAATTTACCGGCTTATCAAATAAGTAGAAGGTACGCAGGCAAAAATTCAATATAAAAATAATCAACAAATAAATGAAAGAAATAATACAGAAAAAGTTGATTTAACAAAATATTCCATATAAAATTAACATATGCTATATATGGAGCGTAGGAATTTTCCTACATCGCATTGTGGATTATGAGGAGCGGGGACACCAATTCCGCGAGATGAAATAAAATTAATCTAACAAAAATGTGAAACATACACAATAAAAAGTATGAATTAAAGGAAATAAAAGGACCTGTGTCAACAAATATCTTCATATTCATCAACTCCCGAACACGAGGATCGTGGAAAACAAGGATGCCTTCCAAAATTATAACATCTGAAGGGTTAACCTGAAGACACGTTAAAACAAAATAAAATGGAATGATAGTGACATGAGCTTTGTTACAAAACTGAGAGTAAATATGCATTTAGATTATATATATTTTATGCATGTGATATGCACTAAAAAAGAAAGGTATTCTTTTGCATGATATTTACAACTTAAAACAGCTAAAAAAAAAAATTAAGGTTCCAAAGATATATACCCTTCTTAACGCATCACTTTTGTAACTCTTGAAGTCGTACTTTGGAATATCAACAGCTTCACCATGCTTCAACTTGTCCATAACACGAAGCAATTCCTCAGTATCAAAAGCATCTGATGATCAACTATTATATTAGACATACAAGAACATTCACATAGTTATTAAGCGGAAAAAAGGCTGCGTATTTTCCTTATCCTGCTAGCCTGTCAATTTTCAGGATATTATTATTCACCAATACAAAGCCTCAACTAATGCATTCATAATTTGTTTTCTGTTGTAATGACTAGAGAATGAAGAAGACCACATTTTGGTCAATGAATAGAAATAAAGAGAAATATAGCATTGTACCAAAAAAAAAATAGAGAAAATATGGAAAAGCATCACAGTAAGATAACAGAATTTTTTATCGTTCACAACATCTTAATATCAAAAGACACTCGCTGACACTAATGATGTCAGACTAAGAAGTATAACTGTACTGACCAGGATGGTCAAAGTTGTAATCTTGTACTCTTGCTCGTTCCTCCTCAGTCAAGTTATTGTAAAAAGAATCCTGTCATATGTTGAATAGTTAACTTATTAAGCATAAAGTATCAATTTAAGTACAATAAAAAATTTCAGCCCTAACTCTGAAACATATCTCCAAAAAAGAAAAATTAGACAAAAAGGAAGGAGGGAACGAATGATCAATAGAAGCATATGATATTGTTGAAGCGAAGGTCAGGAACAAGCTTGACAGAACAGGATTCTGAAGCATTGGTCGATTGATTGTGCCCCCAATGGTCATTTTGAGAAACAAAAATTAAGTCTTAATATTTTTTTGATTTGACCACAATGTGTAAGAATAGAAAGAATTTATCACCTGATTGACAAGCACAACTCGCTGGTCATGAAGCTGCTGAACAATCATATCACAAACTGTTTTTTTGCCGGATGCTGCACCACCGGCAACACCTGCAAAAATAGATAAATAAATTAGAATCATCAAGATAAAACAAAAAAGCTGTAAAATTTAAAACGGTGCATCAAAGCGGGGACTAAACCTAGGATCGTATCATGTATGATAGCTGTGCATGAAGCTTTACTGTATAAACATAACATGATATAAAAGCTGAATAAATTTTAAAGTTTAAAATAACCGCATAACAGGAAATAATGCTAGATCTCATACCTGCATATTAAGTGCTAAGTACTTACATTTCGTTTTAATTTAGAATAACACATAGAAGACAAGTGTGATTTCTTTACACCGAAAACATGAACTCTGACCTGTTTATGAGATTATGTCATTTTTATTTCAAAGAAATGTATTTCAAATGCCAATAAATTCTTTTATTTATTTCAACTAAAATAAAATTGTGTTAATGTCTAGTGCTGCAACAACAATTTTATTCATGTATTCTGTAGCAGAACTTAATGTCCCGTGTGAACTACATTCAAAGATATCCGAACTGAGATTTATTACAAAGAATTGGTGAAAATAGTCTGATTAGAGAACAACAATGTAAAACCTCGAAGGTAAGTAACTTCCCTTCCCTAAGGCACTAATGCTCTCGAATGACCAGCTACTTTCTCTGTTTCTCTCTTTTGTATTTATGTACACTGCAACTATACCTACCCTCTCTAACTACCTAAGTATCTATTTGCAAATAATTAATTAATGGTGCAATCGAACAGAACGCAAACCATTTATGATCTCTAGCACCTCTTAGTTCCTACAAGATATTAGTTTTTTAGATTGGATCTAACTCATACTTACAAAACTGACTTGTAAAGTAACAGGTCTCACTATTCATAAACTCTCTTCAGACATCAAGATAGTAAAAACACAAGAAACACAACGCATAGATTGTCCAGCACCAATGGACGCAGATAGGTAGTCAATGACTTCATTACTACTTGGGCAACTTGCCATAAGAAAACACACCTATGACGAAAGGTTGGTTGTACACATCAGTTGCTGATGTTGTTGGTTGTTCTGCGCTTGCCTCTCTTTTCTCAAAACCATCCATGTGAAATCCAGAAAAATGAACTTCAGAAGAAGATCCCATTAAATCAACAGCTGACTTAGCAGTACCCATTAGTAAATACCTGGAAGAAAAAAAACAACCGTTAAAAATAACGGATTGATAAATATTATAAAAAATATAGGGAAATGTTAACGAGTTCCCTCGAGGCACTCTTTAAGGACCATAAGTAGTAAGTATTTATGAAAATGCATGTAATCAATGCCTTGGAAATCGAAATATTTGACCTTTTTAAAGAATAATGGCTTATTTTGGAATGCTTAAAGAGTGTCTGGGGGCACTTGTTAACAAGACCCAAAAATATGTTCAAGAAAAGACGATAAACATATCAATTATGGATATGAAGGGTTTCTGCAGGACCTTGAAGGTTACCACAATCTAAAAGAATTCAAATCACAGCTTTGCAAACATTTGTTTAATTGGATCAAGTCAAAACATTAATTTATTTCAATCTTTTGACACTTTTAGCCATCACTCAATTATTATAAAAAGACTAGGAATATTTCAACACATGCATTGACTAAAAACCACCTTAAAGTAGGATGTTGTTCCTTTGTCTCACCAAAGTCATTGCAGATTAAGATATTGTGGAAAATCTATAGTGGATTTGGTAATTTTCATACCCAACCATAGTATCATACAAGTCCATGGAGTCTGAATAAATTAAATAAAGCTGCTAAAACCATGCCAAGGGAATAATACTAACTTTGACAGAATCACGGTATGGCACCGCAATTTTGGCAAAAAAACTACACTTTGAAGTTCAACAAAAGCACAGTGTCAAAACATATACTACAAATTGTTTCCCAAACACAAATATGTTCTTAAATATCCCCAAAAACCACTATAACTAAATAAATCAATAATTTAAGTTAAACAATAATTCATTCTCTAATTTCGTTTTTCCTTATACATGAAAGACAGGTAAGTGTATACAAAAAGACCCCAAATCATTTTTCCAGCAGATGCACCAAACAAACAGTTATTTTGATGTTTTCCACTCTCTAGGACTTATGTTCTTCGAATCTACGTGCCAACAATTCCTCTGTCTGGCCAGTCTATACAGAGACTTGCTCTGGCTTCAATTGAGCCCACATGTTCCCCAGATTAGTCGATCCTTGCACCGGATACTGACTTTTCAAAAAGACAAATATTGAAGCTTTCCACATAACACAATTTGTATTGCCTCCATGTTTGCTCAAAGTGAATTAAACATTAAACATCTATAGACAAAAAACCAAACACCTTCAAAGCAAGAAGAAGCTACTGTACAATGCAAATTGCAACCAAAATAGAAACAAAGAAACTAGCTTTATACTAACCCATTTCATTTCATCACTGTACAAAACAAACCCAATTCTCAAACAATCAAATGGGTTTTCCTCAACTGAATCCAGATCCAATAAAAAGAAGAAAAAATTGCATTTTTGATTAAAATTTTGATACCAAACAAAAAACCAAGTAATGCACAGTAAAAGATGGCTGAGCCAAGAAACCAAGTAGTCAAATGCTGACTACAAAACGTACCTTGTAAGCACAAGAAATTAAGAAGGTGAGAATTTTCAATCAAAGATGATGACTTTGTAGTAGTTCATATGTCAACAAAACATTCAATGATGAAACACCTCATGTGTGTAGACCCCTTTGTTTTCGTTTGGTTTATATATACTCATTCTCCGAAAATGATAATTATCCATGCTTTTATTTATCTTTGACTCTTTTCTTTCAATTTTTTTATTTTTTTTATTTTTTATCTTTGACTCTTTATATATTATACATAAAAATAAAAGGTATGATATAATTGGTTATAAAAATAAATAAATTTATAATGATTTTATAATTCTTGTATTTTTTCTTTTAGATTTTTATAATGCTAATTTTGTACTATTTTGTTCATTTAATAAGCCTATAAAATTTATAAGTTTTATTTATAAACTTTTGGATAAATACCCAAAGTACTTTTAGGATTAAACTTATTCACTGTTTAAATATAGACGGTTTAAATTAAGACTAATGATAATGAGTTTTTTTTTTTTTAGAGATCCAATGATAATGAGTGTTGCAGACCATCCTATAAAATCAAATAAAAACTTGGAAAAATAAAGATCCTCAAATATTCATAATATCTCCTAATACTAAATACAGTATTTGTCATTTTGTGTTTAGAATGACGATCATGATAAGAAAAATGTCAATGAGTGTTTTTAAAACATTCTTTTACAATCTTTAAATAATGAAATTTTATATAAATTGATACATTCAACACATTAAAAATTAAATTATTTAACTTTTTCTATATACATTATTTTAATTAAAAATTCTTAAAAGTTGTCATATGACTGAAGACCTTATCATGTGACTGAAGATCACGTTAAGTCCCCTCTTGGACTTGTTGTCAGTGTGTGCTTCAAACTTCAAAGTTGATCAGAATTCTTTCAATCCTCCGTGGCGCTGAAACGGATAAGGGGCCCACTTCCTATTTCTAGCTTGTTTCATTTAATGCTTTTTTTCTTGTGTCAAAATTGAAAATTTAATGCTTAACTCTAGTGCACGTGTCCTTCTAGCAGCAAATTTTCGTCCTCATAAGTCTCATTTGTATTCTTTTTTGGAAAAAGATTGGTAAACAGATATACACCTCTTTTAAACTATGAGAAATAAAAAAAAAATGATGCGAGAGATATGATATTGATAAGATGGTTAGAAGAAAGATTTGTTAAAAAAATGATAATAAGGGAGATGAATATAAATGAGGGCCCGGTCTAGGGTGAGAGACCTCAATAGGTCTTTTAGGATGGATAAGTTAGAGGTTTTTTTTTCTTTTCGAAAGATGGTTAGAGAAAAATTTCTTAACCGTTGGATTATAAAAACATTAAGGATCTTATTATATGTTGTCAACACCCAATATTTTCTCTCTTCTATCCACTATTTCTGGTTCAATCTTTTTAATTAAAACACTTAGATCACCTCATAAGAGAAAAGTTTGTCAACACCATGATTTTTTCTTGACAGATCCATATATATCTCAATTAGTGGAGGATCCAGTTATTATATCATAAATATTTATATAAAATAATAATGATGCAAAAGCAATAAAATATAATGATAATCATTAAGAAATAAAAATGTGACATTATAAAGGACACTCAATTTAATTTTTGGTATAACTGGTCTATAATTAATTTTTGATCATTTTCAATCTCTTAAGTTATCTACGTTGTACAACTTAGTCCTTTCCGTTAAGGTGTTAACCTCCAATGTTTAATGTCGATCAAAAATTATAAGTGATTTACCATAAACCTCGTTAATTTTTTAATCTTACATATTTGATCTATTTGTCATAAAATAAATAATTGGATCTTAACGGTTTACTGGATTATTTTTTGTTTTTTTGAGGGATGAATTATATTTTGTTGTTGCTTGTGTTCTTCCTATTTTTAAGAAATTGATAAATAAAAATTTCAAAAAATGCCAAAATGACACGTATTATTGGATTAATTTTTTTTTAATAAAACTAACAGAAAGAGAGCAAATTGTGTAATATATATGAACTTAAGGAACTTAAACGGACTAAAAATTAATTATGAATTCAAAATAATAAAAAAAATAGTTTTTTTAACTAAACTAAAGAATAGTTAAGAGATCATAAAAGCAATTTAGCCTAAATTATAAGCATTAAATCATTATTCTCTAAAAAAATTAATCTTTTAAAAAATGTAAATTAAAAATTCCTCTATTTTTTCTTATATTTTCCACCAGCTAAAGCTCTCCTCCTTTCCCTCCCTTTTTAAACCTCCAAACAAAATCTAAATGAATGTTATTGGCAAGGAATACTATTCGATAGTATATAGGAGAAGAGAAAACAATTAAAGACCACTAGATAGATAGGAATCACATTCCAAAAAGTCTATATCAACTATCCATTAGAAACCAAAAAAGGAATAAAAAAAAGAAAAGAGGAACTATACCAAAACCTTTTTAAAAGGTAGTAAATCTAAAGTGGGTTTTTAAAAGGCAGTAAATCTAAGGTTATTATGTCAAAGGTTATTTCAATGGCTAACATAACATATGATAACAATAAGATATAGTCTTTAATGTCATAAATAATAAATATCTTTAATGTCATAAATAAATAAAATTATCACTCCCTACTTTTTTTTTAAGTGTTTTTTTTCTTCCTGTTCTTAATACATATTTGAAAAAGTTGACAAGGTGTCCATTTTGTGTGTAACTCTTTTTAAAATACTACGTGTTTATTAATTAATTTGTCTAACACTAACTTTTCATCTTTTCGAATAAATTAGTACTTCTTCTGATCCTTTTTAAATGTCGTTTTAGAATATTAACATCAAATTAATTAAGTTTATTTTTGCATATTTTCTTTTTATTATATCCTCCTTTTAATCCACCAATAAATTCTTATTTTTTGCACTGACGATTGTTAGTTACTTTGTCAAAAAAAATATTGTTAGTTACTATCTCTCTCAAACAAATTCTTATTTTTTTGCACACTCTCTTTCTCATAACAAACAATTGTTAATTTTTTAAATATTGTGTACATCTCTTTAATTATTTTAAGTCAATTTTCAATGAGTGGAACTTTCACTGTTTATTCATTTTGAACATTCCCGGAGTCTTTTACCTTTTTTTCATCTTCCACAGATTAACTGAGATTCATTTAATCCAACAAATGTGTTAACTGAGATGCCCTCTGTGTTCCTTCAATCCTTATAATCCCAGCTCATGCATAAAAATCTTTTCCAAAATGGTATTTGGACATGTAACTATCTGACAACACAGATTGCAGGACAAATTCAATCCAAAATCAGAAGCTTTTTTTATCATCAAGAACACCAATTTGACTCGGTTCAATTCAGGTTCTTTCTCTTGTACCTTATCCTGTCTACTACACCTCCTGCAGCTCCTGAGTTTAACTGGATGTGGTGATGTGCAACACGATTATTGATGGTGTGTGCAAAGGTAAACTTGTTAATGATGCTTTTGATTTATATTCTGAGATGGTTGCTAAGAGAATTTGTCCTACTGTTGTCACTTATAATACTTTAATTTGTGGTTTATGCATTATGGGTCAATTGAAAGATGCAATTGGTTTGTTACATAAAATGATATCGGAAAACATCAACCCAACTGTGTATACCTTTAGTATATTGGTTGATGCATTTTGTAAGGAAGGAAAAGTGAAAGAAGCTAAAAATGTGTTTGTTGTGATGATGAAAAAAGATGTAAAACCTAACATTGTTACTTATAACTCTTTAATGGATGGATATTGTCTGGTAAATGAGGTTGTCATACCCCAATTTTTGACCTAAGGACTTACATTCATACACTGTCTGATCGTGAATAGTCTCTGACTTTTCAGTGAAAATTCGGCAGAGAGGTATTTTAAAATACCTCATTTTTGTTCCAATTCGGGCCCTCTTCTCTCTTTATTTTTATTAGTCTTTTAGTTTTACTTTACTTTTTTTCCTATTTCCATCTTTTATCTTTTTTTATTTCTCATTTTATTATTTTATTTTGGTTTATGGTCAACACTTTTTAATAAGTCCAAAGCAAGTGCCCATGTCTAAAAAAAATTCTCAAGAGTGTCTACACGCCTCAATTACAGGCATTCCTGAAGTCCAATCTTTCTTTCCTTTTCTCATCAAAAACGTTTTTCATCATCAATGGCTTTCAAACCACATCAATTTCCTTTAAACCAATTTCCATTTCTGAAATGTGAATTTGGCTTTAAAAGAAAGAGGTGAAAGCACAAAAGAAGGGGAGCCGAATTTCATCATCACGCACAACACAACAGAAGAGCCCTCATTCTCAATCACTATTTTCCAGCCACAACAACAATTACGGTTTCGAATCCAAACACCCAAAATCGCATAAACCTGCAGAAAGTCACAAAGTCACAAATCAAAATCACAAAGCCTCAAATTCTAACAACCCTCAATCCAAACCATCCCTATACAGCCGAATCATCAACACAAATCAACAACACCCACGTATTCAGAACTGAAATCCAACCCACACATCACACAAATTCAATTCAAAACCACCACACTCATAAGCCACAAAAAACAGTTTGTGAATCTGACCCGGTACAAAATCCAAACCCATCCAAACACCCACACAAAGGTAGTTTTTTTTCCTTCTTTCTCTAGTTCTTAGTTTTAATTGTTTAATTGTTTTTTTTGTGTTGAAAAAAATCAAAAAAAAAGGAAAGAAAAACGAAGAAGAAGAAGCCATGCGAGAAGAAAAAAAGAACATGAGGTAGGAGAGAGAAAAACATGTGGAAATGAAGAAGTGGGGGGGACGGTGAGGTTATTTACATAACCTTGTGATCTAGTGCGCACGGGTGTATGTCTTACCACGCACCCTCGCCTCCTCAACCCCTTGATTTCAATCCAACAGCTTGCAGCTTTGCTTCTTGATCTGATCAGGGCCGTTGATCACATCAACGGCCCATTTTGAATCCCCAATCTCTTTTATCTCTTTTTTTTATTTTGTATTTTTCTTTATGCATTTTTTTTTTATATTATCATGCATTTTTATTTTATTGTTTATCATATCATCATGCATATTTATTTTCTGTCATTTATTTTTTAGCACATAGATTTAGAATGTAATTAGGTCAAATGTAACACATAAATGAGAAAAATAGTGTGTGTGTGTTTTATTTATCGCTTTATATATCATTATTAGGGACTTTGTGGTGATCCAATGTCACCACAAAAGTCCACGCGCATTTATTTTTTTTATTGCTCCGTTAGTTTATTTGCATGCTTTAATCAATCAGTTAAACAAAAACTTTTCATAATAAACCTTGGTTCCAAAACCAAGTGATCCCTTTATTTATTTTATTTTTCTTAATCAAATTCTAAATCAACTTAATCATATTTCAAGTTTATTTTCTTTTAAATTAAAAAACACAAACAACCTTACTTGCCACTTGGCTTTTTTATTTTAAAACCTTTTTCAAAACTAATAAAAAACACAAAACAAATCAAACGACAATTTCTACCCCGAACTACGAGGTTTTGATCCCTCACGGGTACGTAGGCAAAGGACCTAGTCCTTCCAAATCAATAAAAAATGTAGATAAATAGGTCTCTCTTTTTCTTTATCACTTTTAATTCCT
>Ga0228711_1011330_pt1 | contig 11360 bp, 6 predicted proteins | sample MedpolnodulmetaG_2_FD_177996 | JGI IMG/M metagenome (GOLD analysis project Ga0228711, IMG submission 177996) | Root nodule microbial communities from Medicago polymorpha collected in Santa Monica, California, United States - brown nodules | ecosystem: Host-associated > Plants > Roots > Nodule...
GTTTCCTTAAAAAAAAAAAAATAATCTACACATGTTACATCATTGTAAACATAAATAGGCAGGCATAGAGTGCCCATCTAAAGACTAGTTAAAAGAGAATACATTAATTTGAGTTGACTTTTTCTCTTTTTAATTTAACCATTTATTTAAAATATCTTATTTATTATTTTATCTTTTTTATAATATTATTTAAACTAATAATTTAAAAATAGTTTTTTTTTTTTAGAAAATTATGGACTGAATTTTTTATTATTTAAGTTATAACCTTGAACAAATTGTTTTATGCTATATTTTTAGTGTCATTGAAAAAGACAAAAGTTTATATTATCTACCGCTATTTTGTTGTGTGATTGAAAAGGATAAACATAATTTTTTTTTTCAAAGAAAATATAAACATATAATTTTATATATAAATAAAATAGCATGTTTCGGCTTTTTTAGGCTGGTTATTTTTTTTTCAAAATTACCCTTACATCTCAATACAAATAGCACATATAACTAATAGATACGAGTAAATTCAAATATTAAAATAAAAGTGTAACAAACACGATATAAGTAGATATATGTCCAATTTGTTTTCCTTTATCCTTTAAAAAGTATAACAAACCAAAAGAGTATATCTATATTTACTTTTTCATTATCTCAATTATACCCTAAAACAATTTTGTCTATAATCTCTTTATACAATATATGAAGAAAACAACCTCTTTCAACACTTTTGGGTTGAATTTTTTCTTTCAAAAATACCCTCAATTTTCAATACATGTAACAAATAGATAAGAATAAGAATAAATTTAAATATTAAAAAAATATAACAAACACAATATGATTATATATATGTCTGATTTTTTTCTTTTATCATTTAAAAAGTGTAACAAACTAGATGGGAATATTTATACATACTTTTTCATTATCCCAATTATACCCTTAAACAACTTTTTATATAATAAAGATTATTGTTGATGTCGCTAAAAAAAATTATCTATATTATTTTATTTTTTTGTTATATTTTTTGTGTCATTGAAATAGATAATCATGGTTAGTTTGGTTTGTTATAACTTCAAAGCAACAAACATTTATATTTTTAGTTTTAATCAAAATCAAATTCATAAAAAAATACCGCTCATAATTTTCAAACGTTAACGTATAAAAAGAGCGGAAAGACGGGCACGTGCCCGTCTTTTCGCTAGTAAAGATAAAGATTGTCGTTGGTGTCGTTAAAAAAAATAAGAATTTAGATTATATTTTTTTGTTATATTGTTGGTGTCATTGAAAGAGATAATCATTGTTCCTTTGATTTGTTATAATTTGAAAGCAAATCATTTATATTTTTACTTTTAATCAAAATCAAAATTTTATAAAAAAACACCGTTCATAATTTTCAAACGTTAGCGCAATAAAAAGAGCAGAAAGACGGACACGCTAATTTTTATAAAAACAAATATTATTCATAATTTACAAGTATTAGCGCAATAAAAAGAGCGGGTGGAATGGATACGAATTGTCCATCTGAACACGGATAAACATAAATTTTCCTAAAAGAAATAAATAGAAAAACATAAATATTTTCTAAAAAAAGTAAATATAAGTTAAATGAACTATCCCACCCACCAACCACATCATTAAGTTTAATAAATAAATTAAAAGACAATGCTTTTTTCTCACCCTATCATACATTGCTCTTCACCTATAATTCATATTTTTTGTACAAGAATCATATCTTACACCGCTAAATATGCTCATTAGATTCATTTAAAAATTCAAACTTATCATGTTTCTTCTTTTTCTTTTAGAAAAAAGTTAAAAGATAATCAATTTTTTAAGGGAAAAAAATAAATGATAATCCTATTTTAAAAATTTAATTCATTCCTAAAAGATAAAATAAAACCTCCAACCACCTAAAACCACGTCCAAATTAATCTTCACTTTACTAGTAGTTTTCTTCATATCACTCATTATAAATAGTAGCATATGAAACACTCTCTTTTAACCTTAACAAAAAAGCTAGAGATTCCTCTGTAGCTATTTGTCTATTACTTGCTTTTCACACACTGTGTTCTTCTTCTTCTTCCTTCACTATTCATCATCATGTCTTTGCTTTCAGATCTCATCAACCTCAATCTCTCAGAATCCTCCGAAAAGATTATTGCTGAATACATATGGTAAGGTTTTAAGGATCTTTTCTTGTTACATAAACCTTATGAAAACAGGGGATACTCTGTTTTTAAACAGGGGACTCTGATTTTGTGTTCTGTTTATGAAAATCTTTTGATAATGAATAACCACAAAAAACAAAACAAAAATTAATGTAACAACTTTGTTGATATGTTATTGACTATGATTCTAGGTATATTTGAAAAGGGTTGATTCTTTTAGAACTTTTATTCAAATTAGATGTTGTTCTTCATTCTTCAATGTTCCTCTAAACCTATGGTTTATTTATGGATCAAAGTGTTAATATATTTTATTTTATTGTATAGTTTTCTTATGGATAAGTCCTAAAACCCTTGTTGTTGGTACAATTAAACCCTTGTATAGTTATCTGTAATATATTTTTTTTTATTGTATTGTTTTCTTATTTCTTATTGCTAAGTCATAAAACCCTTTTCTTTGTTGATCTATTATGTGGAATATTCAATAATAATCTATAATATTAAATAAAAATTAATGTTTTTTTATATGTTATTATAAACAGGGTTGGTGGATCTGGTATGGACCTTAGAAGCAAAGCCAGGGTAATTGTTATTTCTTAATCACTTATTAATCATCATTATTAAAAAAAATATAAGTTTCATGTACATTATGTTAATTAAATTTGTATTTATTCATTTATTGGTTTTTTTTTTTGGTGATTTTGAATATACAGACTCTACCTGGTCCAGTGAGTGACCCTTCAAAACTTCCTAAATGGAACTATGATGGATCAAGCACAAATCAAGCTCCAGGACAAGATAGTGAAGTTATCTTATAGTATGATTCAATTTATCACTCATAATTATATGTTTTTTTATTGTTTTTGCTAATTATTTTCACAAGAAACTTATGAGTCTTTCTTTCCTTTTTGTTTGTTTTGATTATTTGATAATAAAAAAAAAGTCCACAAGCTATTTTCAAGGATCCATTTAGACAAGGCAACAATATTCTTGTAAGTTGTTCAATTTTTAAATTTTGACATAATTGGTTTATATACTTTATATTAATTATATTTGAATAAGAAAATGCTTCCTAGTTAATCAAAATGTATATTTTTTTGACAAATGTTCACTTTGTGGAAAAAAAATATTCAGGTGATTTGTGATGTTTACACCCCAGCTGGTGAACCACTCCCAACAAACAAGAGATACAATGCTGCCAAAATTTTCAGTCACCCTGATGTTGCTGCTGAGGTACCATGGTATGTATTTCCTAATCTTCTATTTTGATCCTTAGTTTTACCATTTATTATCCTTTTAAATTCTTAAAACCCTTTTTTAGATTATGTAGTATATATGAAGTTGTTGACGAATACTAAACACGGCAATGATCATTGGCACCGGTAGTAATTTGAAAAAAATAAAATGATTGAATGTAACTACATGTATCAGTGTCACAAACACTTATACACTCTGATCATGTAACATATTTGTCATATGAAGTATTAGTAATATTATGATAATAATCAAAAATTAATATTTCTTGAATGTATTAACAGGTATGGTATTGAGCAAGAATATACATTATTGCAGAAAGATACTAATTGGCCACTAGGATGGCCTATTGGTGGCTTTCCAGGACCGCAAGTATGATTTTTTCCTTGTCATTTAGTGCCTTTTTTCTTCCTTCTTGATTTTTGTTCCCTTTATGTTTATCTTGTTTTGGATTTGTCCCAATTATCAAATTCTTCACCCATGATACATGTTTTTGTGCTAAGGAAATGATTTTTCTTATTACAAGTGGACAATGCAATGTCAAAAATCCTTTTCCTTAAATTTTTGTTTTTGTAACATTAATATTTCTTTACATTAAAGTTACATTAATGTTTCTTTGCAAATAACTTTTCTTTCATATAATTTTTCCGTATATAACTTCTTTTTTTTCCAATTTTTTCCACTTTTTCCTCATATATAAGGTTCTTTTGTGTAATTAATTTTTTTTGTTTTGATCAGGGCCCATATTATTGTGGGATTGGTGCTGATAAAGCCTATGGTCGTGACATTGTTGATGCACATTACAAAGCTTGTCTTTATGCTGGCATTAACATTAGTGGCATCAATGGAGAGGTTATGCCTGGCCAGGTATTACATCAAAATATTTGATTTTCTTATCAATAGAAATAAATATAGTTGATTTCAATGCACTCATGATTCACGATTTGTTAAGTTTATGCTTACCAAAAGGAAAAATATATAGCTGATTTCAATGCACTCATGATTCACGTTTTGTTAAGTGCTTACCAAAAGAAAAAAAAAATATAGCTGATTTCAATGCACTAATAATTCATGATTTGTTGAGTATTTGCTCGTCAAAAGAAAAAAACATAGTTGATTTCAATACACTCATGATTCATGATTTGTTACGTTTTACTTATCAAAAGAAAAAAATATAGTTGATTTCAATGCACTCATGATTCATGATTTGTTAAGTTTTACTTATCAAAAGAAAAAAATATAGTTGATTTCAATACACTCATGATTCATGATTTGTTACAAGTTTTATTTATCAAAAGAAAAAAATATATAGTTGATTTCAATACCCTCATGATTCATGATTTGTTAAGTGCATGTAATTTCAACTATGATTTCATCGATAGTTCATATTATTGACTTTATTTTAAAATAAAATAAATTGTTCACTTTAGAGGAGTCGAATACTAACAAAATCAATAGAGTAAATAAACATTCTAGTCTTTAAAATGATAAAGACTTAAGAAATATGTTGATAGAGAGGAAAAATTGATTTATATTCTTTAATTTAAAAGACGAATTTGTTATTATGTGAATTTGTGAAATTAAATTGATCAACTATTACAATTTCAAGGGCTAAAATGCTGAATTACATTTACTAGTACTAGTATTCATGTGTTTTTTTTATTGTTTTATATTAGTATCTTATTGGTTTCTATATAAAGTTAAGTATTTTTTAATTATATAACAATTTTATAGTGGGAGTTCCAAGTTGGCCCTTCTGTTGGTATTTCTGCTGGAGATGAAATATGGGCTGCTCGTTATATTCTAGAGGTAACTTATATTTTTCATTCATTTATTTTCTAATTTTTTTATTTTGAAGGGCTATATAACCAAGAATATCAATAAAAATGTTATATCTGATGAAATTTTTATATATTATACTATTATTACAGAGGATCACAGAGATAGCTGGAGTGGTTGTTTCATTTGACCCTAAGCCAATCCCGGTTAGAATGCCCTTTTTAACTATTTTTAAATTTGTTAAAACTTTTGTATGGTTGAAGAGTTGAAAGAGAAAGAGAGAGAAATATTTGATTATCTTATTCTTTAATAAAAAAAATTCTCCATTTTGACTTTGTTTGTTTGTTACATTGTTGTTACTAGGGTGATTGGAATGGAGCTGGTGCTCACACAAACTATAGGTAACAAACATTATAACATATATTGGAGAAATTGCATTTGATATCCTTGTTCTAAAATTGGAGCTATAGCATCCCATAGCGAAATTTGAATAAATCGATATTGTTTTGCAATATAGTACTATTACTATCTTTGTGCGAAAATAATGGTTTGTTCAAATTTAACCATGATTTCAACTGATTTGAACAAACCATTATTTTCGCAATTTGTGCGATTGAGAACGAGGTTCAGTAGTTTTTTTGAAATATAGTTGTTTTCAACAAACTACTATTTTTCGCAATGTACGCGGTTGACAACACTATTTCAATAGTGTCTTTGAAACATAGTCATTTTCTTATTATTTCAATGGTTATTCCAGCACCAAGTCAATGAGAGAGGATGGAGGCTATGAAATCATCAAGAAGGCCATTGAAAAGCTTGGATTGAGGCATAAGGAGCACATTGCTGCTTATGGAGAAGGAAATGAGAGACGTCTCACTGGAAAACATGAAACAGCAGACATCAACACCTTTTCTTGGGTCAGTTCTTTAACATTGATTTATGCACTTTAAGATAACAGTCTTTAACTATTGGCTATAAGTATTTGTCAAAAAATTTAGTGAAAATTTGAATGCCAAACAATTAGTGAAAATAATTGAAATTTTCCTCATATTGGTATTAAGTATAAAAAATAATGATTTTTCAATAACAAACTAGGGTTTTGGTATCTTGAATAATGGATTTTAGATATGAAGACATATTGCTGAGTTTAGTAACTCAGACTTGTGACCTAAATAGAAGCATTAAGATGTTAGAAGATTATTTCTTGGGTGCCAAAAAAGAAAGATATGAGGACATATTCTTTTTTTAAAAATTAAGGAAGGTATAAAATATTTTAAAGATAAGAACTAAGTACGATTGAAATATTATACAATCAATTATCATTTTATTCTCAAATATATATATAAAAATATAGATTTAGTTCTCAAAACATATATACCTTAATGTTTTTGATTTGGTATATGAATATTTATGTTATGTTTCATTGTATGTAGGGTGTGGCAAACCGTGGTGCCTCAGTTAGGGTTGGAAGAGACACTGAAAAAGATGGCAAAGGTTACTTTGAGGACAGAAGGCCTTCTTCTAATATGGATCCTTACGTGGTCACTTCCATGATTGCTGAAACTACCCTTCTATGGAAACCATGAAGTCACAACCACTTGTCTTTGGATTTGGACCACATCATATTATGTGTTCAATAAATAGTCTAGTTTATATCTATTATCATTATCATTATGCAAAGTGTTGCTTCATTAGTAGTAATTGTCCAAGTGGTCTTTAAGCACAAAGCATTTAGTCCATGAATTTGGATCACAATAATTTTATCATTAATAACATGGTTGCTTCTTGATTTTACTCTAATAATTTCATGGATCAATAATGCAATGTATGTTGCTTTTTCTTGGATTCAATGTGTTGCTTCTTTAGGAAAAGCTTGACCATTTAAATGTTCTTTCCCTTGTGGTAAAAAAATAACATTCTAGAAAATAATTAAAACATAGTTAGATTTTAATGAGTTTCAGATAAAGACGAATATAATTTGTGTTTGAATTTTAGTCAAAACAATCTCTCTATTTTTATTCACCTACAATCAAATTTTGGATTATTAATTCTATTTCTTTTTTATAATAACCCGATGATTGAGATAAAGAGAAAATAAGTTGGACTTGAATAATAAATAGTTATGTGATGTAATTGATACGGTTAATTAAGCAATCTAAAACATTAGATTGACATCAAAACCAACATTTTAAGTTTAAATTTAGAACTATATTAAATTATAACGAACAATTAATTCACATTTTTAAATTTAAATTTGGAATTAGATTTGCCTAACCGCCTAGTCATAACAAAAACAATTTATATGATTGGATTGTGGCAATTGTGTTATCATTGAACTTTAGGGAATTCAAATTCGAGATAGCCTATCTACAAAATGTTAAGTGTTTTTTGGTGTTTATATTTTTATTCACAATGTGAGAGGACAATAATAAGAAAGCAAAAAGGAACAAGAAATCTCAGTTGCCCTTGAGTTGTATAACAACTTGTATTGGTCACTAAATGATCTAGAATGGACCACCAACCTACCCTACCCTTAAGAGGAAATGCTAATTCAATATGATTTCAAAGTCTCACATAGATAATTGCATAAAAAATGCAAAAGATATATATTCTTTTTCCATTTGTATGAAAATTGATGAAATGTGGTGCTTACAATACATTCCCTACAAATTCAGCAATTGAATATTGTTATCAATGAAAGAGGTGCAACCGTCATGTGATGATAAGTAGCATTGAAGTGGTGAATCATTGTCAGATAAATATTATAAATATAATGTGCATGTGAGCATGAGGGTGCCAATATATGTGTCCTTGTCTATCTTTCCATCAAAGACACAATCCCATGAGGTCAGTTATGTCATCCAATAAATATTGTTATTCATCTAGTGAGATGTTTTTTTTGACTATATATCAAATAAAATAATTAAGCACCTTCTTTTTTCATCCGGTTAAGTTTTCCGTGCATCTTATGTAGTTTGAATTATAGAATCAGAACGACATAAAAATTTAGAAACTTTCTAAAACATATCAAAATATTTAAATTTTAAAATACAAAATGAGCATGCGAAAAACTCATAAAGTGGGAAAGGTATCTACCTAATAGATATGGCTGAACATAAGAGTTGTCTTATGATCACCCTACCACTATAAAACAAACTTCTAAACAAATATATATGCTTAATTTGTCTTATATGCACCCCCAATTGAAAGAAGTTCTACATTCTTAAGGAAAAAAAAGGAGAGATAGAGAGAAACGAAAATATTATGATCTCTTTCTTGATAAGTAATGTATAGGCACATGTACATATACACATTCCTATTTCTCTTTATGTTTTTTATTTTGATGTAAATCATGAATTTGGAAATTCTTAGGAGAAACTTTCTTTTTGACAAATACTTTCGTTCCAAATTATATAACATATTCTTTTTTTAATCTTTGCTTAACCAAGCAATTTTTTCTGAGAGTATGTTGATAAAAAGATAGTTTGATATGTGAAGAATATTTTGGTTTTCACATTGTTAACCATTATTTAATTTTTTTTCCACGTTGCTAACCATATTTCAATTCCGCACGTAATAAATACTAGTAAATAAAGACAAAACTACGCTACGATCGAGTTTCCTTGTTTTGATTCTCCCAATTACTTATTATTTTAAGAAAAATAATATGAAAATAAATTTTAATTTTATTCAAAAGAAAAAATTTATTTAACTTCAAAATACCAGTAAAATTATTGAACTTAATTATTTCAAATAAATCCAGTAAAATGAAGGTGGTGTGTAAGATGAACCATTAACTAAGTGGTTCATTGTGTAACACGACGACTAGTCATTGGATTAAAGTGTTGGGTTTCTAGTGTGAGAGATTATGTCCTACATTGATTATGAATGGAGAAAATGTTGGATATATAAAAGAGGGGACCGATATACCTAATGACTTAAAGTTTTGGGTGGAGATGTGGTGCCTAAGTCTCTTATGGTCATGGACGTTTGGCCCATTGCCGCTATCGGCGCTCCCTAGACTCCCCAATAACTGGTATCAGAGCCCTGGTTAGGCTCGGTGGGGGGTGGGAGTGGGTTCCTAGTGTGGATCATGCTAGTGATATGAGTGATTCACACTTGAGTGAGATCCTAGTGTAGAACAACACACAGACATTGGTTGGCATTGATGCAAGGTGTGTGGTGAGATATGCTGATGGCTGAAGAACTTCCTGAAAGTCAACATGGGAGTTGCACCATAATCTTTCAGTAAAGTTTCAACATGAAGAAATTCTTGGAATGGTTCAGTTTCAAGTGAAGTATACTCTTTATGGTGGAGTATGATTGTCGGTATAAACAATGGAAGCAGAATATGAAACTCTTACAATCAAGGTGGAGGTTGTTGGGTTTGATTGTCAAGTTTTTTTGAATAAAGAATGAGGTTAAAAAATATTAGTTATTGGAGAAGTCCCACATTGCTTAGTTTGGTGAAGCAAGGGGAAGACCAAGGCTACATATTGAACCTAGGTTATTTGTTTTTAGATGCACCAGTCAATAACACCTTAAACTTATATTTGACTTAGTTTAAATATTTGTTTTGTGAGAGTGTGATTGAAGTGGGGCATTGGGGTGAGAGTGAGAGAAGTCTTTGGTTGTCGGTTTAGACAATGATCGTGGTTTTTTCCTCCGACTTTGGAGTTTCCACGTTATATTCTTGTGTTGTGACTGTGCTTATTTTTTCTTCTTCAGCCATGTTATTTCCTAACAGTGGTATAAGAGCTTCGGTTCCGTGAGATATCACAATTCTTAGTATGCTATGTGGTTGCAGCATTGTCTGATCTTCCACATCAGAAAAAAGAAGTGTGATATTGTGAAAGCTGCTGAAGAAGGGTGGTGTTGTGCAACTGTTATGTCTTATTCAAGTGCAGTGAAGTTTGACATAGAGAAGCTTGATGGAAATATCAACTTTGGCTTGTGGAAAGTACAAGTCAAGGATGTGTTGATACACTCAGGATTACACAAGCTGCTGACGTGTGGAGTGTATGGACATTTAAAGAGAAATTGTCTAGGTGGAGAAGTACCTAAAAAAGACCCTTAGGCTAGTGCTAGCAATGTCTCCCTTATTTTGGGAGATGATGGTGATCTTATCTAGAAGATAAAGTGTGTCCTTATGGTATTTCCACTATACCATGCAAAAGGACAAGTTATTTCTAGTGGATTCATAACAACACACGGGTATTGGTTGACATTGATGCAAGGTGTGTGGTGGGATATGCCGATGGCTGAAGAACTTCCTGAAAGCCAACATGAGAGTTGCACCATAATATTTTAGCAAGGTTTCGACGTGAAAAAATTCTTGGAATAGTTCAGTTTCAAGTGAAGTATACTCTTTATGGTGGAGTATGATTGTCGGTATAGACAATGGAAGCAGAATATGAAACTCTTACAATCAAGGTGGAGATTGTTGAGTTTGATTGTCAAGTTTCTTGAATAAAGAAGGAGGTTAAAAAATATTAGTTATTGGAGAAGTCCCACATCGCTTAGTTTGGTGAAGCAAGGGGAAGACCAAGACTACATATTGAACCTATGTTCTTTGTTTTTAGATGCATTGGTCAATAGCACTTTAAGCTTATATCTGACTTAGTTTAAATATTTGCTTTGTCAAAGTGTGGTTGTACTAAGACGTTGGTGCTTATTTTCTTCTTCAACCCTGTTATTTTCTAACATAAAGGATTCTATAGGATCTCATGGTGCACTCATCACACGAAATATATTTTTCTTCTTCTTTCCCTCTTCCCAATTATGCCATCCTTCATCACAAAACTCCCCTCTTCCTTCAAATCCTCTCCCACCATTTCACCTCTATTATAATTTAGGGTAATTTTTGCAAGATGTATTCTTGCATTTTTTTTTCTTTTTATGCAGATATATTCCTATGTTATAGTTTAAAAAAAATGGAGGATTACAATTATAGGTGGCTCAAAAAGTAAGAAAGACCTTATTTTCTAACTCTTAAATAAGAAACTCACAATTTTATATATTTCAACGATCAAAATATAAATTATATTAAAAAAAATGATCAAAAGATAAATAAAGGGTGTGTTTGTTTCAACTTAAAAAAAATAGAATTTGAGTTAAAAGAATCTAGAGATTTTTTTAGAGATTTTTAAAAAAATCTAAAGCTATTTCTGTTTG
>Ga0228711_1011331_pt1 | contig 11359 bp, 7 predicted proteins | sample MedpolnodulmetaG_2_FD_177996 | JGI IMG/M metagenome (GOLD analysis project Ga0228711, IMG submission 177996) | Root nodule microbial communities from Medicago polymorpha collected in Santa Monica, California, United States - brown nodules | ecosystem: Host-associated > Plants > Roots > Nodule...
ATATTTTGTCATTTAAATTTTTTTCTTTTCTCCAAAAGCCACTTGATAGCTCCGCTAAGATTGTTATAGTTTGTGAAAAACATTAAGCTCTTCAAATGGGAATCAATTCTCTCAATTAAAATCCTATCAATTTGTTTCAGTAGTTTCATTTCACCATTAAACTCAATCTCATTTTCTCTTCATAATTTTATCTTTTTTCACTCTATGTTTAATGGCTGATCAGATGGAACCATTGAATTTTTTTTTGAAAGAATTTCAATTGAGAGACTCTACTCCCTCTTCAAACACAAAGTCTACAACACTGTTAGAATGGTTAAAGACAACATTTATAGGGTCACCCTAAACTAAGAACACAAGTTAAAAAAAATAAAAAATAAATCAATAATGTACTCCATCCGGTGTTATTTCAGAAAGGGTGAATTGTACGGTGAAAAACCAATTCAGAGAACGACTCTTGGCTCATATTGATTGGAAAAACTAACCCACCAAACCCAACTAATTAATTGTCTTTACATTAATTCCAATAAATAAATTATGGGGAACTTTAACTTGTGCCTCTTAAGACACAAATTTAGAAGTTAAATGTAAAAATAATGTATTGAAATGCGTGCATTAAATTTAATTTTTAATGTTTTAATGAATTGAATACACAAAATTTAAGGAAATATTTTTTTTTTCTTCTGGATTTCTTAAAGGCACAAGTTATCCTGCACATAAATTATTATTTTCACCCAACCGAAAATCTTTGCATGAAACATTCTCCTAACAAAACCTGACTCATCCATCCATAAACACTGTACTTTTCTTCTTCATTTCTCAAACCACCCAATCATCATGATCCAATAATTAATTAATTATTAATTAATCATCATCATCATCATGATTCCATCGTTTCTTAGTTTCGCCGGCTTATACAACGGCTACCTCCGGCGTTGTTTCACCGGCGCCGGTCTCTTATCTCAAAAAATCGACATGGACAACGAAACATCTCTCCATTTTTGGGGACCAGCAAACAAATCCACACAAAAACCTTCTCTCGTTCTCATCCACGGTTTTGGTCCTATGGCGATGTGGCAATGGCGTCAACAAGTTCAATTCCTAGCTCCACACTTCAACCTCTACGTTCCCGATCTAATCTTCTTTGGAGAATCAACAACGAAATCAAAAGAAAGAACTGAGATATTTCAAGCGGAATCGGTTGGAAAATTGTTGGAGAAGATAGGTGTAAAAAAGTGCCACGTGGCTGGAACGAGTTATGGTGGAATAGTTGCGTATAATTTGGCGAAGATGTTAGGAGAAGAGAAGATTGAGAAAGTAGTTATTGCAAGTTCTGGTGTGAATATGACAAAGAATCATAACGTGGCACTGTTGAAAAGAGCTGGATTGGACAAAATTGAAGATCTTATGTTACCTTCTTCTCCTCAACAGTTGAAGAAATTGATGTCACTTGCTGTCGCTAAACAAATCCCTTTTGTGCCTAATTTTTTCTTAAGGGACTTCTTAAGGGTAACTTCTCTTTTTTACTTTTCTGATTTTTGATTAATACTGTAAAAAGGGAAAGGGAAGAAATTAATGTATAAATTTATTTCAATGATATAATAGTGTGTGATATTGCAGAGATTATACTCAGATAATAGGAAGGAAAAGATGGAGCTTCTAAATGGATTGTCCATGGGAAAAGTCGATACTTCAAACATTTCACCTCTTCAACAGGTAACTAAATGTGAAACCGTACGAGTAAATTAAATGTGTACTTCAACAGCTGATTAATTTACATTACTCATATCCAGGAAGTTCTCGTATTGTGGGGGGAAGATGACAATATATTTCCAGTGCAGATGGCTCACGAATTGAAGGAGTATGTATCCAAATCCTACATAATATATATTTTGTTTTTCAGCCAATTTTCTTTTCTCTTGTGCTTATCCTAATAACATATAGATACACTTATAATAAGATTGATAGGTGGTTATGGGTTTACCCTACTTAGGCCAAGAAATTGATAAGCAGTCCCAATAAAATTGGAATACTAGATTATTTGATTTTAGCCCAAATATCATCCATAGGTTATAACCTAGATCCCAAAATTATCCGATGGATCGATCGCATTTTATGCTCTAAAATCAGTACTTCCTTTGTCTCAAAATAAGTGTCTCTTTAGTATTTTTTCTCCGTCTTAAAATAATTGTCACTTTAAAATATCACTCCGACATTTATTGTTGTTACCATTGTTATTGAATTTCATTCAACTTAATTACTTCACTAACTACAATTAATAAAGATATTTTAGTAAATGCTATTAATTTTATTATAAAAATCGACACAATTAATCATTTCCTTAAAAATTGTGCACAAACCTTAAACGACTATTATTTTGAGAGAGAGAAAGTATTTCATTTTATAATTCTCAAATATTTTAATGGTCATGCTAAGTGGTGTCCCGGACTCTTGGTTAAGGAAATCAAAAAAAGAAAATTTTAAATTGAAAATAATACTTTTTAGACTTTTGAGAAGTTGAATGTACAACTTTCAATGTCATACAATTATATTTGTTTTCTTAACCAATGCCTAGAAACACCGCTTAACATTTCCCATATTTTAGAGTTATGATAAGTTGACATCATTATGTGGCAATCTCACTCTTCAATAGGTTATGATGATGATAGATTTTGAAATGAGCTGAAATATCTTACATTTGATTTGATGATGGTTGATTTTTGCTCTTTGGAGACTTGGAGTTGTTTCATGTATGCTTCACTATGTTTAGAATTTACGGGAGAGAAAGAGAGAACTGAGGGAATAGGGAGGGAGATGAAAGACACATGGAAGGGTTTGAGGGTGGTGTGGTTGGTGTGAATGAAGGGTGCGGTGGTGAGGTGAGAGTGGCAGTGAGTCCAGATAGATGGAGTGGAGGATAAAAGAGTGTGTTGTGATGTGAAACTACCAAAATGGCCCTTGGTTTTTAAGAAAATTACAAAACAGCCATCCACATAGGCATGCGTATATAATAAAGATAGTGAAAAAAGGGTGTTCATGAAATATTTTTTTTACTGAAACCACCGCCGAAATGGATTTATTGAAATGTCAATTTTTTATTTATTTTTATCATCAGATATATTTTTTGTTGAAATGATTTGCAATTGAAATATTTTTAAAATTTTGTTTGAGAGGCTTGATACTTGAGAATATACCATGTCCACATGACTTACACGGGTTGTTGCCTTCTTATTAACTTATTGCAGGGTAATAAGTAAAAAGGCAAGACTGGAATTGATAAAGGAGGCATCTCATGTGCCACAAATTGAAAAGCCAGAGGAATTCAACAACATTATCCTAAATTTCTTACAACCGAAATCTTGATTGTTTTTTTTTTTCCTTCTTTTTTGCGAGTCATGATTATGTTTCGTTTATTCCTTCAAAAAATGATTGTGTCGTATTCATTACTATTTTTTTGTGAAATTGTTATTATATATTCAAGTCAATAATAATTATATAAATAATAAAATAATTTACATTATTATATTTTCAAAATATTTCGATGCTAAAAAGGGCAAAGGCCCCACATTTGATTACCAATAGTTAACATTTCCCTAGTTTCATCAGGAATGAGAATAATTACATCACTTTAAAACAAGTTGATTGTCATATGAGAATCACGTTCAAAATATGAAATGCACATGATTTGCATATTTCCATAAATTTTTAATAAAATTTTAAAAAGTTTAACTTGCACTTTTAGTCTTTATTTTATCACGTTCAGGAAAGTATCACACTTGTTGAATTTTTTCCAAATTAAATTTGTTGGTGTGACACATTTTAAACGAGTCGCATAAAATCTGATTATATGACAACTACATATATCAAATTGGATGATGACTATCAAACTTTATTACTAGTACCGATTGCAGCCGGTCATACATTAGGCGAACAGGTCTACATGATTGTTTTAAAATTCAACATAGATTATGCAGTTTGACAAAGATGGTAGGTTGTGGAATTCTGATCCGGACCCAGGTGCTAAGCAAGCACCAAAGTCGGAGGTGTGAGCACGCCATAACCCGCAGCCGTCGTGATTTTTGGAGTCTGTAGCTGACAGTTGGGTATGGCATTGGCTCAACTGCACCTAAGGAGGTCGGGGGTTTGATAGGGTCCATAGTCCAAACTAGAGCACCCACTATTTGTATATGATAATGATCAAGTAACAAAGAAAAGCATAGTGAAACAGCAACAAAACAGATGAAATTGATTGTGAGTTTGCACCATGACAGCACATTTTCTCCTATGTTAGTAGCTACGTCTTTTTTTTCATTTATTTGTTTTCTCCATTTACAACATATATCATGTGGTCTTCTATGTCTCCTATCCTATAATTACTAGAGCATGTTCTTCAAAGCATTTCATGCAAAGAATAAATAATTTGTAGAAAAACTAATTATGTGACGTGCCACGTAGGATTGGACATGTCAAAATTAGGATTTTGTAAAAGGGGATAAACATGGAGGGGGTCTTTAGCCATTTTTTTTAATAGGGGGGCAAAATCACTACACTTTAAAACTTAGGGGGTTAAAAAGTGTGTTTAAGCCTATATTTTTTTTCTTTCAAAGAACCGTATCCCACATAAGAATCAAACAAAAGAAACCATGAGCAATACAATAAGGCTTTTTCTAAACCTCTTATTCTTCGGAATAGTTTAGCCTCTTATTGTTTCCATAAGTCATAGAAGAATTACTATCATACTCAACCATGTTCTAAGCTAACTTGGAAGATCGACACATCATACATATCCATTGTAAATGAGTAAGAATATGACTATTTCATAAAGAGAAAAATATTAAAAACAATAAGTAAGAACATCCAACCATAATAAGCGATAATTAATTGTTAAGTGAATCTCGTGAAACTAAAATAAAATTCTTATCGTAAAAGATATTAAATAGCAAGTTGCTACAAATATTTTTGAAGAAACCTAAAAGATAGATATCGATAGGGTCAATAGAGAAAAGTATTTGAAATAGCTACAATAAGCCTCTTTCTTCCTATCATCCCTTCATGTATAGTCAAGACGTCAATAACACGTCATGTTTTTGGAGTTGCATCTACAATTTAAAACGACTCGTGTTATAGTGGAGAGTGAAATAACATAACACATATAATAGGATATAGACACACAGTACATGGATAATCAAGTTTTGACAAACGTAATAGTATCCCTCAGTATATTCAAAGATTTATTTATAACAAAGTTTTGAAGTACATGAAATTAATATAAGTTTGAAGAAACAAATTTTTTTTTCCCCTTTTCTCATGCATCTATATATAGATTGGTAGATATAATAAAAAACTTTCAAGCCTAATGGTATTGGTCACTTGTTGGTAAACATGTTTCCGTTTCCACCGTTCACTCGATTATTTTTTCTTTAACTTTTTTTCTTGCATTTTAAATTGAAATATAATTCATTTGATGTTGCTAAAAAAACATTTGATTTCAATAATACATTATCCTCCCAAATGAAGAGCTACTTCATACTACAGTTTTGTTTAAAATGTTCCGATAATCAACCCAATACAGAATACTACTCAAGAGCTAACATATTTCTTTAATGGAGAATACCTCAAATAAATTCATCTTATAGCTTAAAAAAAAAATATAAAAGCAAAACAAATTTGATTCGAAGATTGTCAAACCGTTAAAATTTCAACAATACAATCAAATCAAAGTTGTCATAAGAAAACAATAACAAAACATTTTATATAACATAAATGAATTATTAAGAAAATCAAATAAGTAAATTGTCAAATAGGAACTTACTTTATCCTTGGTCTTCTGGATTGTTTTCAAGAACTGGAAATCTAATTTCGAAGTTACCGTTTATAATTTCGAGATTCAGATAACTAATTTTAATTGATTGAGTACAAGACTCTTCAACTTCATATTCGATCATCTGTGATATAATAAAACATGTTCCCTTAAAACCAAAACCATGATAGTGAAAGATTCCACACTCACACACACAAGTGAATTTTCATATCAAATATCATGAATTAATAAAAAGAGCATCATCTCATAATCATATAAAAATCCATGTGTGTGCATGGTGAAAAAGGAGTGAGCAAACCATTAAGGTTTGATGCCCTAACATTCAACCATATAACTCATAAAAAGAACAAAAATAAAAACATAATCACAAAGCTTTGAAAATTGTGAAATCTGACCTGATCTGACTCAGAAGCAAAGGCTGGAGAGAGGAGAAGAATCAGGAAGAGCAAGAATCTGAAAAACATGTTGGACTTAACCTTGATAAGAGAGAGAGGACTTAACCAAGAAGAATGTAGACTCTTAACACTTTCTCAACAAAAGAAACTTTACATTCTTTCTAACACTATATAGTAGTGTTAATTTTAGGGTTTTAATTTTTTGACACAATATTATTTATTTTTTGTTAAGAATCTGATTTTATTTGTTTTTTTTATATATTTTATTTTAAAAAAACAGATTCGTTTTGTTTTTATACACACAGGATGTACGAGTTTAAAATAAAAATGGTTTGTTAGTAGTATTATTTTTAAGGTTTTAATTTTTTGACACAATATTATTTATTTTTGTTAAGAATATGATTTTATTTTAAAAAACTAGATTCGTTTTGTTTTTATACGTACATGAGGTGCGTTTTTTTATTTTATTTTTATAAATAAGAATACGCACATGAGGTACTTTTTTTTATTTATTTTTTTTATAAATAAGAGGTAAGAATATGATTTTTATATACAAATTATAATGATGATCCCACTTTTTTAAATAAATCTTAAACAAAGTGTCACATAATTTTCCATAGAGTTATTTACTTAACAAAAAATTAAAGACAAATTAAATCAGAAAACATAAAATTAGAGAACCGTATAAATTGTTCATTATCTTCAAAACCTAACAAATGTTTCTTCTTCCTCGCCAACCTATCAACAAGGACGGATCTACTCACATGAGATTTGAGGGAATTGTCTCACTGATGTTTATGCATTGGTTTGATTTCAAATGTATAATTTAACAACGTTTCAGACGAACATTCATGTGCCCTATCATTACTGGGAGGTGCTTTAAATTTAATTATGATAAGAAATTGTATTGATCTGTGTATTTTTTATTTTTTTTGAAAAAAAAAAACAGATTAATTTCTAGGTTTTTTTTTAAGGATATCAATTTATAGTTAACTTATAGAATTGTCTTTATCTATCGACATGATTTATTATTATCAATTATCATTGTATTAATTTTTAAGGAATATTATTGTATTTTTTTAACGACATGATATATTATTAATGTATTTTTTTTAGATAGAAAAAATGATAATAATAATTAAAAATTTATACACACAAGTGGAAAAGGTGGAGTTAGGATCCGGTTCAATGTCCAATCTCACAATTTCAATATTTTTAAGAGTTGGGTTAGAACTTGCAAACTTATAATTATTTTTTCTTTCTTTTCTGTTCAAGATTATTATTATTTATTTATTAATATCCATTTAAACTCTATTAGAAAAATGAGGATAATCCTTTTCCAAAAAATAAAATAAAATGGAGAATCATAACAAAAAAAGAAAAAAAGGAAAAGGAGGATCAGTGGCAGCAAATGAATAATCATTTTTCTCAAAAAATCAACAGTCACTTAATGATATTTATTGTAATTAAACGTGGGCTGATTTCCATATATTAATGTGTTTTTTATCATTAAAATTAAAATCAATTTAATATGAAACAAACATATTTCTTGGTTTATTTTCTATTTTTGTTGAAAATGGAAATAGGAAATGACCGAAGAAAACAACCCCCCCTTATTTATTATTTTATTTTTTGGAAAGAATCAGGCTCAACTTATTTACCAACAAAACCTAATGAAATGTTTATTTACTAGTGTGTTAACCCGTGCAATGCATGGGTAATAGGATATAAACTTTCAATCGAAAAAATATATTATTTTTTATTTATCACTGAAATTTATTTATCTCGTGTTTTTTCAAATATGTTCGTGTTTTCTTTTTGCCTCAATGACAAATATGTGTCCCGTATTTTTTACGTTTATTAGTGATAGATATATGTCTTGTGTTTTTATGCATAGTGAAAATATATTTCTATTATTTTTTATATATATTAACGAAAAACATTGATATTTTTTATGTATCAATCACAAATATTTGTCACTTGTTTTTTCTTTAGATTTACCAATGAAAAATATTACTCGCATATTTTATTTATTTATTAATGACTAATATTTTAACAATGTTTTTTATTTTATTTTTATCAACGAAAAATATTTGAGCCATAATTTTTTATGTATCGATAAAAAGTCTTTGTCCTATGTTTTTTTTAATATTTATAATAAAAAATATATGTTATGTGTTTATTATTGACAAATAATTGTCCCATTTTTTTATATATTTATCAATGATAAAAACTTCACATATATAAATTGTGTTAAGTACCTGTCTCGTATTTTTTTTATGCACCAATTACAAATATTTGTCTCCTTTTTCTTAAATGTATTATTGATAAATATTTGTCTAATGTTTTCTTGATATTTATTGATGACTAATATTTGTCCCGTGATTGTTTTTGTAAAAAAAAAAATTGTCCCGTGATTTTTTTTTGCATGAGTGATTAATAATTGTCCCATTTTTTAAATATTTATCAATGACAATATTGGTCTCGTGTTTTTTTATGCATCAATGACAAATACATGTCTCCTATTTTTACGTATCATTGATAAATATGTGCCCCGTGATAAATATTGGCCTCGTGTATTATTTTTCCTTTTTCGCTCAACTCTTTTGAATAACATGACACTTTTTCCTTAAAAAAATAATAATATCATTTTTGTTTTATAACACGACCATTTCATTGTTTCTACTTTTTTAATATTTTGTTTTTAAGACCATTTAAATTTTAGTTTTTAATTTTTACAAAAAAATACCGAGGGACAAAAAAAAAGCTTATATGCAAGAAGCAATGTAATCAATTGAGATTATGATTCTTCGACCAATGCAAAATATGTCCTATAAATAAATAGATATTATATAATTTGTATATTTTTGCAAATTTAATAAATTCTAATTCTAAGTTTTTATTTTGAAATTATGTCATTTTATATAACTTGAATAACTATCAAAACTATTGAGTTAAACTTTTCCTTTTATCATAAATGGCGTCATTAAAAACAAGTTGTCATAAATGATGATTTGATTATGATTGTTACTCAACTTTGCATTGCCATTTGCCACATGTAATTTTTCCTTTGAATTTAATCTTAATATGCCATGTGGATTGTTTCATTTTGTTTATTCTAAAATGTGTGTATAGAGGATATGAAAGTTGAATTGGTCGTAGAATCTTGACGCAAACAAACCTTGTTTTGATCACAAACCAAACAATGACTCCTTCACAAGCTGCAAGAATAGGTCTTGGCTCAGAGCTGAACATCAATATCAAAGTTGAACACAAGTTTACTCTAGAGTTGGCGGATCCAGTGACCGTTGTCGCTGCAGATTCGACGAAAGCGCCGAGCATCAATGTTGAGGATAAGCTTGCTTTAGAGTCATTGGATCCAATGTAAGTGAGTTTGTTTTTTGCATTTGTTGTTTCTGTTTTTGGATGGATGTTCTGTTTGCTTCTTCTTCTTCTTCATATTTTAGGGCTTACGTCTCTTACTTCAAGTGGTGGGTCGGGTTAAACTGCGCTGCGGGCTATGTGGCACTAGCAATAGCTTTAGCAGCTTGTGATTCCAATCCCGTCTGTCATTCCAATCCCAATACGACGATTGGCGTATTAATATCTTCTTTACCGATTTGCTTCTTCGCTCACATAGATCAGATCAACACTCGTACCTTCCGCGTCCTCAGGCTATTGGGGTATCTTACATGTCTATCTGGCTTATGTTTATTATTCATTGTGGTAACTTATATCCTCTCAACTTCGGTGCCATCAGCACCAGCACTAGCCTAGCCTAGTTCTGTTGTTAAGTTGTTTGTTAGTTTAGGCTGTTTCTAAAGAGAGGTGATACACAAACATCCTAATGTGACATACCACTCTTTGTACCACTCCACATGTTAAAAAAATAAATATAAAATATTTCAAAACATTGCTAGTTCATAAAACAAGAAAATAAAAAGAAAAAAAGAAAATTAAGTGTTCTCTCACATTGAAGCTCTCTTTGACTTCTCTCATGTTCTCCACTGCCATTGATTCCGGCGACGATAACAAGAACTGTTGCACTCCTCTCTCTCTCTCTCTCGTCCTTTCTCCTTCACCATGATCTCCCCCCCACCCTCTGTCATCTTCTCTCCCCGTTATGTCTCCCTCACCTCTGTCATCTTCTTTCCACGACCTCCATAGCCACCACCACCGTCCTCGCCGCTCGTTGTCTTCGTATCAGACCTACCCACCACCATTGCCTCAAACTCACCACACCAACCTCCATCCACCACCACTGTCTCACGCTGTACACAGATCTGGAAACCCAGATGGGAGAGAGATTGCGCAGGAGAACAAAACGTTGTTGACCTTCAATCCTTTCAGATTTGTGCGCCGGTGAGAAGGCAGAATTGAGAGAGAGATTTGAGAAGGATGGTGTTGACGGCGGCCGGTGACGGCAAGGTTAGGGAAAGGATAGGGGAAAAGAGAGATGGGAGATGGTCTGGGAATTGAAAATTTTTAAAAAAATTGTGAAATTACCAAAATGTCCTGCCAAATAAGATGTGTGCAAAGGGGTATGGGAAAAAGGGTGTAAACATATCATTTCTCGTTTCTAAAAGCATTATAGTATAGTATGTCTTGTTATTGTTGGTTGGTTCATGGAACAAACAAAACAAACTCTAAAGAGGATGTATTGGATTAGGATTCTAAGGGATTTTAAAAGACTTTTTAATTATGAAAAGTCTTGTGGTATTCAATCAAGACTCTTTGCAATTTAAAAAAAGTCTTGTGGTATTCAATCAAGATTCTTTGTCATTTTAAAAAAGTCTTGAGGTATTCAATCAAGACTTTTCATCACTTAAAAAAAGTCTCATGGTATTCAAAATCATTCAAATTTCAAAGGATTGTTTAACAAATTAGATTTTGATAGATTTTGTGGGATTTTCTAGTGAAATTTTAACAAGAAAAAGTCTTTCATGAAGGCATAAGATTTCTTGGAATTGTTTTTCTTTAAAAGTTTACTATCTCTTTCTTATCCATTCTTCCTTCTCTCTTCTCCTTTCTCTCTCTCATCTCTTTTCTCCCTCCTCTCTCCCCCTTCTCTCTTTGTCTCTCTCTTCTCCCTTCTCTCTCTCCTCTCTTTCCCCCCCTCTCTCTCTATGTCTCCATCTCTCTCTCT
>Ga0228711_1011332_pt1 | contig 11358 bp, 3 predicted proteins | sample MedpolnodulmetaG_2_FD_177996 | JGI IMG/M metagenome (GOLD analysis project Ga0228711, IMG submission 177996) | Root nodule microbial communities from Medicago polymorpha collected in Santa Monica, California, United States - brown nodules | ecosystem: Host-associated > Plants > Roots > Nodule...
GTAATATTCGTATTCACGTTTGAATTTTTTCTTGGAAATCAATATCTCCACAAAGTATTTAAAAGGAGATCTACTCAACCCCCATGTAGATCCGTGTTTGTTGTCATAACAAATTAAAACAAGAAGTGCTATCACAAATCTAGTCATTTTAATTGCGGTTTCACCATCGATAAAGTGTATTTTCATTCACTTTGAAGACTAAATTGTTTTGGTTTCTTTCAATGAAATTATAATTTAAAAAATGGAAATATAGATTTAAATTTGATTAGGTTTGAATTTGAAGATAGGAAAAATCTAAAATATTTTAATTCATTTGGATTAGATATACAAATTGATCCGATCATTAACTAGTTTAAAATTGATTTGGAAAAATTTAAAATAATAGAATAGTTTCCTGAAATAGGATTTACGGTTAAGATATTGTTTGTCGTTTCTAGTTAACATCACTTGACCAACCCAAGTGAGTTTGTCGTTTCGATATTGATTGGACGTTTTCGAAAAATAGATTTAGTTTGTTGTGTTTAATTTCTAAAATATGAGCTTAAATAAAGTTTTTTTCGATCTTGATCGAACAATCACTAAAACTTGATTGTGTGGCTGAGTAATTGTTTTTACCGCATCAAATTGTGATCCGTTTGTAAAAGTAATAACATTAAATTATAATCTTAATTGTAGTTTTAGCCCCCTAACTTTCCCAAAGTTGCGATTTTGGCCTCCTAAGAAGAAAAAAAACTACAAAACAGCCCCCTAAGTTATGTAACTGTAGCAGTTTTGGCCCCCAAGGTTGATATTGACTCAGTCTACGCTGACGTGGCACCCTAAGTGAGGTGCCACGTGTTAATTTTTTTAATTTTTTTTTGCCTTGGAGGCCAAAACTGCTACAGTTGCAAAACTTAGGGGGCTGTTTTGTAGTTTTTTTTCTTAGCCGGCCACAACTTTGGGAAAGTTAGGGGATTAAAACTGCAATTAAACCTAAATTATACTCCCTCTGTTTATTTAAAGTTTCGTTTGAATCCAAATTTTGTGTTTTCATTTAACTCTCATTTTGAAAGTTTAAGTGTATAATTTGACAATTATACTTTCTCAAAAAAAATTGACAATTATACATTCTTTCGATTACTCATATTTACTTTTTTTAATAAAACTAATTAATGTTATCTATTTTAAAAATTAAGTGTCTTTTTTTCAACAAAGTTTGGTTCTTGTTATTTGTATATTTAAATTTCCTTAAAACAAAATTGTTTTTCTAACAAAGCGGTTCCATATTCAGAGTTGAAATGTTATAAATAATAACACCGTTCAAATTTGAAGTGCAAAATAAAATAACAATTCTCATTAAAAAAGAGACTCAATGAAATATGTTCTTGATCCCTATAAATATGTTTATTTTTTGTTTTAGTCCTTCTAAAAAATTTCTTCAACTTTTAGTCCCCAAAAAGTTTTTCATCATCACTCTTGATCTCACCTTTAAAGTAAACTCATGTAGAATTCATATTTTTTAATAAAATTTTGCATAAAAATTTATAGTATTGTAAGAATATCTCCAGAAAAATTTAGATATTGTAACAAAACATGAGTTAATATGAATATATATATATTTTTGACGGTTAAAAGTTTATATTTAATTTATGTTTTGTTAAAAAAATTATAATCTTTGTTGGGAGAAATTTTTACAATATTCTACACATTTTTGCACAATTTGATTAAAAAATACAAAAATTAACTTAAAAATAAAGATCAAAAGTAGTGATTGAAAATTTTAGAGGGACTAAAACGAAAATTTGATACATTTATAAAGACCAATAACATATTTAATTCTAAATTATATTTAGTGTTACAAACAATATATAGACTATTGACAATTGTTTGCTTTTGAAGAAAGATGGAGTGCGTATGTATAACCTTCAAAAATCCAATTTCTAAATTTGAGTATAGTATTTTAATTTAAAATTACAATTAAAAAGAAGGGTAATGTTAAACTTGTGTCCTAAGGGCACACGTTAAGACGTTAAAAAGGGAATTAAAATATAACTTTGTATTAAAAAGATAAAATTTTAAAATTTTAATATATTGAATGCACCATTTTCAAAAAAATATTTCTATGTTTAATTTTTAAACTTGTGCCTCAAAGGTACAAGTTAATATTTCCCTAAAGCAGAGAAAATATCAAAGTTGACCCAAAAAATATGATAAATTTTATAAGTCAAGCAGCCAAACACAAATACTTTGTGGTAAGGAGACTAATATTATTATAAATATCATAAAATGAACAAACCTTTACAATCATCGAAACAACAGTTTATTCTTATCATTGCATATTTCCTAATTCCTTCTCAAAACTTTTTACGTGTGAGTGAGTGCAAAGAAAGAAATGTCAGGAATAGGTAAGAAAGTGGCAATAGGAATCGACCTAGGAACAACCTATTCTTGTGTTGGAGTGTGTAGGAAAGGAGACGTACATATAATAGTGAACGACCAAGGGAAAAGAACAACACCTTCTTGTGTTGCATTCAAAAACTCTCAAAGAATGATTGGTGATGCTGCTTTCAACGTGGCTGCTTCGATCCCAACAAACACTATTTTCGGTAAAAACTTCTAAACTCAATTATTCTTGATTCTATTCGGGGCTCCTTTGGTGGTACGTACCGTGGTAGCATAAGATAAACTATTAGTACATTACAAATGATTTTAGATAATACTTTTTCGTCCTTATTTATAAGTTCCTTTATTTTCCTCACATTTATTAATAAAAGTTGTTAGTGTAATTAATGTGTTTATTAGTAGGTGTATTTGATGCCTTTCCTTATGCTATATTTTTATAAAGGGTCTTGTTAACTAGTGTCCCTGGGACACTAATTAAAAAAACAAAAAAAAATAAATATTTGCATGAAAACAATTGACATATATATTATATTTGGTTTCCTTAACTAATACGCCGTGGGCATTAGTTAACATTTTTCTTTTGTAAATGTTCATGAAATTAAATTGTAGAAGAGGAATTTAGTGGTGGTAGAGTTGTGTCTAAAGATGGTCTGCACTTGTTGAAAATATATCAAACACATAAAAATGACCCATTTCAAAGGTAGTCCCTTTTTCATAAAATGTTTTGGTAGAAAAACTGGAGGAAGAGAATAGGAAGAACATGCGGTCAAACAGTGACGGTGAACAACGTGAAAGATTCATCTTTCATGGATCGTACTTTAATCGAGTTCATTGATAATTTTCTATAAAAAGAGAGAAAAGGGTGAAATAAAAAAGAGTAAATAGGCAATTACTTCGTCAATTACCTCCTGAAATTAACAAAACTTCAATTACTCTTCTGAAATTGCATAACTTTAATCAATTTACCTCCACCGTCAAATTCTTCCGCCCCTGAAGTTTTGCACTTATGTGCAAAATGTCCCCGAACTTAAAAATTTATATTTTTTTTCCTCATAATTGACTAAAAAATATTAAAGGCAAACAATTAACAATAAGTATGAAAAGGGAAAAAAAAATAAAACATAAGAATGGAAAGAGAGTGAAGGGTAGGTGTGGGAACATAAGTGTTATATCTACTTGACATATTATTCTTTCAAAAAAAAAAAAATCTACTTGATATATTATAAAAAATGGTAGAAAATTGATATATTAAAACGAATTAAATTTAATTAATATTTAAATTAAATAGAAATTTTAATTATTATGATACAGAAATATTAATTATTAAGAATAGTGCAATTAATTTTATCGGGTACAGGTAAATTATCATTATGTTGTCTCGATAAATGTTATACATTAACTATAATTTTATGCCTTTCCTAATTTTATCTTACATAATGTTCTAAATTATTTTTAAAAGGGTGATAGTATCGGTAGGTGTATTTGATCCCCTGTGCAACACAATCTCACAATTTTGGCCATAGATCACTTAAAATAAGGTGTCACGTGCATGGGCATTTTTACCCCGCAGCTAGCCTGGGCACATGCCCAGGCTCAACAGATTACTTTCTTTGGATTGCTACAAAAAATTTGTAAGAAATTTGACTTGTAGTGACAGTCAAAATCCGTCACTATATGGTAAATTTCCGTAACTAAATCCGTCTGTCAGCTTAATGTGTTGTCACTGCATGTTTTCCACCTTTTTACCTATGGACAAAACATAGGTAATTCTAAGGAGTTCATTTAAAAAAAATTATGGACCTCTACCTACGGTTACGGCTGTCACTAAAACTCTTTTTTTGAAGAATTTGAAGAAGGTTGTCACTAAAACTTAACATTGTTTTATTTTATTTTTTATATTTTCTATTCTACTATAAATTCTAAAGATAAATAATTCATAAAATTACCAGACTCGATGTGAATTTCGTTGTGAATTTGCAGTCAAAATTTTTGCCCAGACTCTATAAAATTCCTGACTTCGCCACTGATCACGTGTGACTTTCTATTTTTTTAAGGGCCAAAATTGCAAGATTATGATACTTAGGGGAGCAAAACTTCGATTAAGCCTAATAAATAAAGTATATGTGTGTCATGTATGCATTGATTTGATCAAAATTGATCAGAAGACTAAAAGTGCAAAAGGGGATAAACATAGGGGCTGATTTATTATTGTTTTTATAGGGGACTAAAATCGCAAGATTGTATTACTTATCGGTTTAAATATATAAGAGTATTTTCTATTCAAATCCACAGAAAATGATTAATTCATAAAATGATACAAATTTTTTTCATAGCGTACACAACTCTCTTTTGATTTGTAGATGCAAAGAGGCTAATTGGTCGGAAATTTAGTGATCCCGTGGTACAAAGTGACGTGAAGTTGTGGCCATTCAAAGTAATTGGCGACCTGAATGACAAACCCATGATTGTTGTTAACTATAATGACGAGGAAAAGAGTTTTGCTGCCGAAGAAATCTCATCCATGGTATTGGTGAAAATGCGCGAGATAGCAGAAGCCTTCCTTGGATCAACAGTGGAGGATGTTGTCATAACTGTGCCTGCTTACTTCAATGACTCACAACGCCAGTCTACTCGAGATGCCGGTGTTATTGCTGGCCTCAATGTTATGCGAATAATCAATGAGCCTACTGCAGCTGCAATTGCATATGGCTTTGACACGAAACCATTTAATCATGGATGTAGAAATGTTTTCGTTTTTGACTTAGGTGGTGGTACTTTGGACGTGGCTGTTCTCACATTTGAGAGTGGTGATATCAATGTTAAGGCCATTAATGGAGACACTCATCTCGGGGGACAAGACTTTGATAATGCAATGGTGAACCATTTTGTGAAAGAGTTCTTGAGAAAGCATAATCTGGACATTAGTGGAGATCCAAGAGCCCTTAGGAGGCTGAAGACTGCTTGTGAGAGAGCAAAATGCACACTTTCAACCAATACTGTGACTACCATTGAGATAGATTGTTTATATCAAGGTGAAGATTTCTCCTCAGCAATTAGTCGTGCAAAGTTCGATGATCTCAACAAGTGTCTTTTTGACCAATGCATGGAGATTGTAGAAAAGTGTATAGCAGATAGTGGGATAGAAAAGAAAAACATTCATGATGTTGTGCTTGTTGGCGGCTCTACCAGGATTGTAAAAGTGCAACAACTTTTGATTGATTTCTTTGGAATTAAAAAGGGTAGTGGGACGAACTTATGCAAAAGCATCAATGCAGATGAGGCGGTTGCATATGGCGCTGCTGTCCATGCTTCTATATTGAGTGGTGAGCTTTGTGAAAAGTTTCAAGATTTGACATTGAGGGAAGTTAATCCTTTGTCCCTTGGAGTTGAAGTAAAAGGGGGAATCATGAAAACAATAATTCCTAGGAATACCGTGATTCCTACCAATATGGAAGGTGTAATCACCACAACTATACCCAACCAAACTTGTATCGAATTTCTTGTTTATGAGGGTGAGAGGCAAACAACTAAGGACAACAACTTGCTAGGAACTTTTGAGTTTGAAATTCCTCCACGTCCAGAAGGTGATCCTAAGTTCGTGGTCAACTTCCAAATTAACGAAGATGGCATCTTAGACGTCTCTGTTACGGAAAAAGCTTTGGGAATTGATAAAAGGTTTAAAATAGTAAATGACAAGGGAAGACTGACAAAGGAGGAAGTTGAGAGGATGATAAGAGAAGCTGAGAAATACAAAGATGAAGACATGAGGTATAGGAAGAAGGTGGAAGCGAGAAATGCACTAGAGAGTTACGCATACAATATGAGGGATTCCATAAATGATCCGGATGTTAGCTCGAAGCTTTCATCAAAAGAAAAGGAAAAGATCAATAATGCACTTGATTTGGTCTTTAAGTGGCTTGGAGATAATAAGGTTGCAGAACAACATGAATCTGAATATTATAGCAGCATGCTTTCAAGTGAGTATGCAGCAATAAAAAAAAAGAATAGTTGGTTACCATTGGTACTAAAATCTACTTTGATGATAGGGTATGCAGTTGCAACAAGTGATATCCCTGGGGCAGTATCTTTCATGCTTGGTTAGTGATATGGGCCGAATCAGAATTGGTAAGGCCCTTTTGGCTCAAAGATTTGAAGATTGTTGTTTCCACTAATAAATTTGCTATCAAATACCTAGAAATGACTAAAATATTCCAACGGTAGTTACCTATTGTTTGTTTCAAAAGATAAAATTAAGAAATGCAATTAACTATAGTTGGAGGTATTGGATGTCATTTTCAGGTGTGTGATAGCAGTCTTTGAAATCTAAAGAACAATTTTCAAAATTTTATTACAAAGTAGTTTATTGGCCGTTTTATTTATTGGGTTTATGTTATTTGAATTCCCTAATGTCATTTAGTGACATCCAGAGGGACAAATAATGTAATTCCTTACTGTTAGTGTCTCCTCTATAAATGTAGGCTTTTGGCCAAAACCCTAATCAATGAATGAAAAATTTGAATTATCTTGTACTTGTTCTAGTCAATTTTAGTGAAACCCTAAAAGAATTTTTAAGTCATCTTCTAACTTATCTTTCATTGGAATATAATTTTTATCAATTAGCCAAATAGTAGTTAAAACTTCATGCAAATTGTATTGGGAAAATTATTGTTTAAGGTGTGACAATGTCAACTTTAAGATAAATAAATTGTCTGGCTTGCATATAGAAGTATATAACTCTTTTATATGATTGCTCATGAAGGTTTTGATGCAAATTTTTTTAAATTAAAAATCTGTCAACGAGCAATCATCCTTCCTACCAATAGGAGATTTCACAATTGTTAATTCCAAGTTGGGAAACCATGAACCTACAAACAAGCAAACAAGTTAATATACACAAGTTACAACATTATATTCAGTTTATACCTTTACCATCGTCCTTTTAAACCAATATTTCTTAAATTCTACAATGTCCTCTTGAAGCAACAAACTCACATTTCCCTTAACGTGTTACTACCATTAAGATAGATCAATGAAAAATCAACGATATTCTGATGTCGATTTCCCGTAAATGTGTATTACATTCTATAAAAACTTAATGGTTTATAACAGTGTTATATGTGATGGATGACAGGACCAGGGCGGGAGGCCAAAATTCAGCCACTTTAAGCCATTATAAAATGCCATGAAACCTCCATCCTTCACAAATTGGCCGTGGTGTTAGCAGAAAAATCCGCGACTCTTCAAAAAATGCAATCCTTCAAGGCGCGACCAAGGCCGATGTTTAACAATATTGGTTTACAAACATGTGTAATTACATTCAATGGTTACCACGCGACTCTTATAGTTCTGGCCTTTAAATTGGGATGTGGATCCACTTGCTGTTTGTGAATATGATAAACAAATATTATAAGAAAAAGGAGAAATTACACTAACCTCCCGTAAGGTTTATGTAAATATACTAGACACCTCCCCTGCGAATTTATGTCGGTGTGTATTATGCACAACCACTGTTTATTTGATGTCAATTATTTCTCGCAATATTACGTGATATCAGTGATTTTTATTGAGGTAAGATCATCTTCATTTAAAACTCTCTCTATTGTTTTTCGTTTGGAGAGATAATGACACAATGAAGTTTTAAAAAAGAAAGACTAAAGTATTCTTTCAAATTAAAAGAATTATAAAATAATCAATGATGGTAAGATCCATTACATATTTACATATTTTTTCTATCTACTTTTTTCTAAATGACATATTCTGTTTATTTTGAAAAATGGAGAGGATCTCAACCCATTTTATTGGTTTGTTTTTCTTTTTGATCCATTAATTGTGACTGTTATTTTAACTATATAACTTATAGCAGATAGTTGTTGATTCAACATAAAATTTTATATATTCACAAACCTTTACATTCATCGAAAAATGGTTAATCATTTTCAACATTCTATATCTTCAAAAATCATCCAACAACCCATTCTTGTGATGTAGTGTGAAAGCATGGTCGAGATCATACCCAACACCCTCTTTTTTCTTTCTTTTTTTACCAAAGCAAAGTTAACTATTATCATTAATCAACCAATGTTCAATGCAAGAAAGATAAGAATTAAAAAATATGGTGACTACCTCAAGAACATGCCGCCCTAACTAAAGTATGAGCAATCATGTTCGCTTGTCTCCTAACAAACTTCACCTTGAAGTTGGAATATAAAGATAACTGATAAAAAATACTAGAAACAATATCATAGATAATTGATACCCAACACCCTCTTATGTTGTCTTCTTTGGTGAAAGCTTGTAAACTTATTGTTCTGGACCTGTCAGAAGACCAATCCCATATTGATACATGGACTACACATTGATGTAGCATATTTACGTATATCAAAAGTAAGTATTTATATATCGTCTCCTCAGGGACTAGTGCGATATCATGGATTGTTCGACATTGATTACCATTTTAAGTTGAAAGAGTAATTGGTTTGTTTGTTTAAAACTTAAATATCTACGTTATAAAATTAAAGCTTGAGATTGATAGGGCGTAAAGCTTGTTAGGATTAGAGTTCCTTAATCAAGCGTCACACGTAATCTAAAGATCATGCATGGATTCTAGCTTTCATTTGATATTACCACGTATCCCTCGTCAATATCATTCTTGTCCAAATAATATGTTGACTTCAATTGTATCGTTTAATCGTCGATGTCTCGCACCATTAAACGATCCAAGAGTCGTTCCTATCATTCAATCGATGATTTCTCAATCTCTTGAATGATAGAAAAGCATTAAGTTCGGATACAAAGAGTGATTATCTAAACATCAATTCCATGTCTAGAATTTATGTTTGATAGATGATTAATCTAAACCTAGATTCAAAAGTATTTTTCAATCACAATTAAATCAAACATGAACAATAAATTGCAAGAATAATCTTAATACCAAATCAAATGCTAGAACCATACATTTATAGATCAATGGATTACATGATTAGCTTAGATTAAGTACCTCTAATCCCAACAATGGAGATTTAGCTTCTCATTGTCATGGAAGCCTTGCAAGAATGAATTGAAAGGAAAAGATTCAATACAACTTTGTGATTTCTCACCAAATGTGGAAGAATTAAAACTTCTATCACTCTCACTCTAGCATGCCTTCAGAAATGATCAAGGGCTCTATTTATAAGCTTTCCCATCTGCATCAACTCGCCTCGCGAGTTCTTCTGCTCGCCATGGCGAGTTGAGGTTTCTTCCCCATTGGGTTTGTGCCGTCATCCTGGGGAGTTTTAACCGCCCTTGCTCGCCTCCCAAGTAACTTCACTCGCCATGGCGAGCAAACATGAGCTTCTGCCTATTTTTTCCTTTGGTAACTCGCCATGGCGAGTTGAGTGCGAGCTGGTGGCGAGCAAACATGCCTCTCTGCCTATTTTTCCCTTTGTTAACTCGCCATGGCGAGTTGAGCTACTTGGGAGGCGAGCAAACATGTTGTTCTGCCTATTTTTGGCCTTGTTGCACTTTGTTGCTTGTTTTCCATCTTTGCTCAGTGCCTTGAGTAACTTTCATGCAAAATTAGGTAGAGTAAGATAGGTAAAGCATAAAACGATTAAAATCAATTATCTCTCAGCTTTTTCCTTAATAACTTGCAAAACAAGTTACAAAAGTGCTATAAATCTTCATTAGAATTACTACTTCCTGGCACTTATCAAACTCTCCCCAACTTAGCTCTTTGTTTTTCCTCAAACAAAAGATTTGAAAACAAAACAAGTTTAGGACAAGACACTAATACAACAAGGTTTTGGGAAAACTTTTTCTTTTCAGATGAATGATTCAAAGTGAATGCGCGGGCAAGTCTGAAGTTTCCGAGTAACCTGGAATTCCACTACAAATATGAAATGAGTCTTAAGCACAAAGGTCATGTCAAAAAGTTCAAGTCAACAATATATTTATTCACGAACCACACCTAACACACTTCTTTGTAAGTAAATACAACAATGAAATCAATGAGTGAGGGTTGTGAAACACACATCCGGCAATCAAGTTAACATCCAGATCAAGTTATGTGTCCATCCAAATATTATTTCAAAAGGCACAAAAGCATGGATCAAAAGGTCTTTAAGGGTTGTAACTTGGCTTGGCTACAAAAGAAAGGTCATTTCTGGGACAACTGAATTCAAATGGTCAAGCATAAGGGAACATTCATTCTATTCACATTCAACAGATAAATTCACAATCATTCCCTTACTTCTAAACACAAACCTTGGTGTTAAAACATAATACACTGTGATCTTGACAACTTATTTTTCTTTCTTTTTCTTTTCTTTTCTTTTTCATATACATTCTTTTCTTTTTTCTTTTTCTATGTATAATACAATGTTGTTTTAATCACACAAATAAAAATTTCACCAATTTACTTGACAAGTGACTTACATCTACCTTTTCTCCCCAACTTGAACAAAAACATACCCTATTTGAATGCTCCCTTACTCTATGGCAAAGGGACAAATAAACAAAAGTTACAAAGTGAAAAAGTTGTGTTGCTTGTGAGATCAACTTTCATTTGTTGCTATTCTATTTGGATCTTCATGATCAGACATCGCCAACAGTCAGGGTTACGCATCTAAGTATGTCATACGTCAGATTATTGTATTTTTGTTTTTGAGCCTGAAAAATAACAAAATAGATTAGGCGAAAAGTGAAAACAACTTAAATATGAAGAAAAGAGTCTATGTGAACATATCTACCACCCTACAATATGATTTCTGTGGGGCTGATGGAAAGGGAACACAACATAACCATAAAGAAATAACAGTCCATGATGCAACAAGAAACCATATCGAAGAAGCATTGATCTGAAGCGCTGACTAAACATAAGACTGGTTTTTGTACCGAAAAATAACATTTATTAGCTCCACGAAATGACAAATTCACTTGGATTGGAAGGATCCTGACGAAAAGCTCGTTTGAAGTAAACAGCTGCAGTGTCAAAGA
>Ga0228711_1011333_pt1 | contig 11358 bp, 2 predicted proteins | sample MedpolnodulmetaG_2_FD_177996 | JGI IMG/M metagenome (GOLD analysis project Ga0228711, IMG submission 177996) | Root nodule microbial communities from Medicago polymorpha collected in Santa Monica, California, United States - brown nodules | ecosystem: Host-associated > Plants > Roots > Nodule...
AAAAAGACTGGGCCAGAGAAAAAAAAAAAAGAAGTTGAAAATTCTATTATACATATGAAATATAGGAGGATTCTAACATTAACTACTATGGTTTAGTTTTTTTAACAACAAAAAGAGACCATATATGAAAAAATAGTATTAGGGTACTCAAAATCCATAAGCAAGAGTTCAAATCAAAGAGAAACGAAATGGTATCAAGAAAATAGAACCCTTTTTAAAGAATACATTGAGAACTTGTAAAAAAAAATGAATTCATTGAGAAGGATTCATAAACTAACTCATAAAAGTGGATTGTCCAGTACCTATCCATAAACTATTTTTATTGTACCTGAGTTCGATTCTTAACTGAAACAATCTTTAATCAGGTTTTACTTCTCGTTGAACTTTAGATTACTAGGGTGTGTTTTTCCCGAGAATCTAGAAGGTTAACACAAAAATACTATTTTTATCCTTACAAAGTGAGTGGGTGGGGATCTAATCTTATATCACTTGACCCTTATGTCTCCCACTCAATTCCAATAACTCATTCACTGCAAGAAATTTAGCTATTTGTGGCGGAAAACAACCGCCGCAAATGGAGTATTTGTGGCGACCTCCACACACTCACTTATAAGTTTGTCACACAAATATAGGTGATCGCTCATGCTGCTAAACCAAAAGGTCCTCGAAAAATAGCCTAGAAAATATGCTATGTAGCGGTTAGATTAAGCCACTTTCTGAAGTGTTCAGCAAATTTCGTCTCCGTCGTGATTACTGTTCACTAACTTGAAAAGGAAACCACAACTTTGATTCACGATTGCAATCAAAGCTTTGATTTGCTTCAAGATTTGAATTAGATGGTGAAATGGTTCGACGGCTACTGTTCATCTCCATCGTCACATGAAAAACCCATCAGCGTGAAGATACCGATACACTGGCGGTTCAAGGAAGGGTTTTTCGGTGGTTTGGCGGAGGCGCCGCTTGCTCTCTGCGCATAAGGGTTTCCGGTGGTTTGGGTTTCTTCCTATGAAACCCAGATACTCCAAAACAGAGACTTACCCGCCAATACTCCACGGATACTCGCGGATACGCACCCATGAAGTATCAGAATTAATTATTTAATTTTTTTAAAAAAATATTATCAGATACTTATATGATACTCCGCAGATACACAAGGATACTTATAACATACTTCCCAGATACGTATCATAGTAAAAGATGAAGGTAAAAAAGTGTGACAATATTGTAAAAGTTTAGTACTGATGTATATGATTCAATTTTAGATATGCATCAATAGAATGGTTTCTTGATGAACCACTTAAAAGCATACTTCTTGGGGATGAAGGTAACGAGAGAGAGGTGATTCAGTTAATAACACTAGATAAAATTTGTGTTGAGTTCTTTTAATGATGATTCTCTCGATATCCCAACATATGAAAATATAATACGGTTTGTAAGAAAACTTTACCTTATTTTTCATCTCATGTATTATTTTTTTAAAATTGTGACTTTGATAATAATATAATAATTAAGAGTAATCAATGTTTACTTTCTTCAAGTATTTTACATACATATAAGTTTTAGTATAAAATTTTTTGTTAATGTATCTTAGTTGTATCGTATCCTAAATTTTAAAAAAAATCGCGTATTTGCATACCTGTATCGTATCGTACCCGAACCCGTATCCGTATTTGGGTCGCTTACCTCATCTGTCCAGATTGGTAGGACCAAAAGAAAAAAATTAAGTTCATCCTTAATTTTTGGTCCATGTAAACTCATGTGTAGAATTCATATTTTTGAATAAAATTTTGCAGAAAAATTTGAAATATTATAAGAATCTCTCCCAGAAAAAATTAGCATTATCTAACAAAAACATGAATTAAATATGAATTTTTATATTTTTAAAAATTCATATTTAATTTATGTTTAGTTAAAAAATTCTAATTTTTTTGGGAAATAATTTTACAATATTCTACACATTTCTGCATAATTTCATTAAAAAATACATAAATTGACTTAAAAATAGAAACCAAAGGTAGTGATTGAAAATTTTACATAAACTAAAAGTTGAAGGAAAATCTAAAAAAACTAAAATAAAAAGTTTATATATTTATAGAAACTAAAAACTTAGTTAACCCTTCCCATCTTGCTATTCATTTCAACTCCACCTAGAATAACAAACAAATATTGTTGAGAGAAAATGACATGAGATGTTATCAATCTTCAGAATATCAATGAAAATGGGCACGTGTTTGGCTTCAAAGATAACAATAAAGCATCTATCGACCAATCAAAACAATGGTTTTTTTTTTTATGGTGGTTGAGGTTTGAACTCCGGACCTTGCATATATGCATTGTCCATATCAACTGAGTTAAGGTCACAAGGACAATCAAAACAATGGTTTAATTAAATATTATGTGTTTCTTACACATGGCGTAGAACTAGAACATCAAACTATATAGTAATATTTCTTACACTAAGCACACCAAAGCATAACATTTGCAGTTGGTCTTAACAATCTCTAATACCTGATGAATATCTACCAGTAATTCTTCCACAGCCAAAACGCCACTGCCAAGGAGAAGATAAAGAAACCTACGGCTAACATTGGCCCCGCTATCCTCCAAGGGGAATTTCTTTTGTGCATGTGTGCTATCATATCATTTATAGTTGATGTGGGAAAGGTTACATCAGGTGTTACAGGCTGAGTAGGTGGAGCCAACACGGGGCGTGGAAACCCCGATATTGGACTTCCTGCAAGGTAAGTCACAAAGCACCTAGCATTGAGTGGAAGATCCAAAACCACGTAAAAACTAGTACATCTAAATGAGACAAAATTCAATAAATAAAATTGAGAATCCTCAAATTAATCTTTCACACACGCACGCGCGCGCGCGTAGACACACCCACACATACACACTATCGAATCAACTCGTGAATCTAACTAGGTAAACTATATATAGCTCAAGTTAAGCTCATTTAGTTAACGAACTTAATTTTCAACTCAAGTTTAACTCATTAGGTTCATGAACCAAGTTCAACGAGTTAATTGTTGAATCGAGTTTCAAATTGTGTTTGAGTTGACTCGGTTCATTTTCAACCCTAGCTAACGACACTGTTTTGGTTGGAGAGCAGGAATAGTATTGACGACTTTGAGGAGGAACACCATGAATAGTTTAACAATGAATAAGAGGGTGATAGAAAGATGGTGAAGATTGAACAATGTTTGGAGGAATGACTAAAGGAAAAGTATAGCAATGAATAAGTGGAGAGCATTGAAAATTTTTGCGAAAATCTCCGGCTTAAGATGACATTGAGAAAAAGTAACACCAACTCTTTCTTGGTGAAGAGGGTGATATAAATATGGTGGACATTGAACAATTTTTTGAGGAATGACAAAAGGAAGAGTATAGCAATGAACGAGAGCATTAAACAATTTTGCATAATTTTAAGTTGAAAATATCACTTTTTAGATTTTTGAGGAATTGATTGGACAAGTTTTAATGCCAGATTACTATATTTGATTCTTTAATTAGTGTTCTGGGGACACCGTTTAACGTTTCCCTTGAAAAAATGAACACCAACTCTTTATCACTGATAAATAGTATATGGTAGAGATTGAACCATGTTATGAGGAATGACAAAAGGAACATAGCAGTAAGAAAGAAAGTGGAAAATATTTGCCATGCATTTTTTTACAGAAGCATTGTGTAAAAATGAGCAATTAGACTATTATCAGAGGTGAAGTCACATTTAGGCCAGGGTGTTCAAGTCTTGGTGCAGTTAAATTTTTATGACAACTTTAGCTCATTTAATACATATATTAAAACCGCATAACTAAAATAATTATTATTTGTTGTCATAAATAAAAACAAATTTAACTATTTTTTACTCTATTTTTAATGTCACTCCTAAAACACTTTTCAATCAACATAGTAATTTTTTATTTCTAATGACTATTAAAATTATCATAGAACAAGTTCACACAAATCCAAAAAGATTACTTTTTTGTTTTCGAGAGAAAATTCAAGAAGATTACGTATACTCCCTCCTCCCCTCAGAAAACTATTACTTATACTCCCACCATCCTTTATTATAAAAAAATTCACGGATATAAAAAAATATTGTACCAATAAGTTTGTCAAAAGTGTGTTATTTTTACATAATTACCGGAGTTGTTAAAATAGGTCAGATCCCCAGAGTCCACCATTCGACCCTCTATTTTAATATGAGTGGGAACACATAAAAAAGTTTAGTCAAACACTTATTTAGATTTCAAGGTTACTAAAAACACTCCAGAATAAAAATACAAAACTACATTAGAATTAGTACATCTAAATGATACAAAATTCTATAAATAGAACAAAGAAACTTCAAAATATTCTTTCACGCACACAAGCACACACATACACTATCGAGCCAATTGATTTATCATACATGTTGAACTCTATATAGCTCAAATTAAGCTCATTTGGATAACAAATTTAATTTTCAACTCAAGCTCATTTGGCGCAATCTTGATTCCTTGCCATAAAAAATTGATCTTTAAAATTTAACCCAGAAAAATTAAATATAATATTCCTCAATTTTATTTTTAAAAAACATAAAATGTTAGAAATTAAATCAAGAAAAATCTAGAAGACTTTAGAAGTATGATGCACTGCCTATGTATTTGCTTAACCATTAAGAAGTAAAAATATCTAAGTACTAGCACCACCTAGAATAATCTAGTACTGTCACTAGAAAAATCTAGTATGAACCGCCTCTATAGGAATAATCTAGCACCATCTAGGTATTTACTTAGCTAGAAAATTCTAGTAATTGCATTTACTTTCTTATGCATTAAGATTAGAAGCCTATAAAAGACACATGCTTGTACCATATTGAATCATCAAGTCTTCGGCAATAAAATTAGTGTGTGTTCAAAGAAATTCTCCATTGTTCTCTTAGTTATTACTTTGTGAATTTGTGTCCCACTGATATCAATTTCAAATTTCACACTGTTCTCGTTAGAAAAAATCAGCATGAGAAAAGAAACCACGACTGCTGTCTAACGACAACCAAAGAATAACACTATGTAAATTATTACAACACATAGACTATTCTCAAACACCAACTGCCCAAGTACACCAACATCCTCCAAATAAATACCTAACTACATCTCATCACTCTAATAATAAAAAATAATAAAAAGTCAAATATAAACTTCAAGTTTTTCTGACTCGTGCAACTTGTAACGAACAAATATAACCTATGTAATATACATAGACATTGCTCTACTTATCTTACACTTCAAGAAACTTACCAAACTAAAAGAAAATAATCAGATGAATGAACCACCTACTTATCTAGCACTTAAAAAAAACGTATGACCTACAAGAATTATCAAGCAAGAAAGTAAACAAATAAAACAACCACATCGAATGTCTTCTAAGCCATGTGTAACTTTAACATATATTTTCTACCAAAACTAACATCTTTCAATCCCGTTCAAAAGGTTGATGTCTTTCTCGTTAAATATCATAGGCACTCTAAACTATGAAGTGTCTAGTGATCATTCCACCACCCCAACCAATTTCATGAGGGACATCTATGTCTAAAGGTGTTGGGATTGCAAGGATCTGATTAGCAGCAGTAGCAGGCAAATCATGTATGCTTTCAAAAATATTTTAACTCATGTTGAAGTATAAAAAAGTTTAGTTTGATTCATGTTTTGAAATTTTTGTTTTTTCTTAATATATATAATTAGGCATTATTCATGGTTCCCGACAATATTCGCTCATGAAATTCAGACCACACCTCTTTACATACCAACAATTAGCAGGAAAGCAACAACACGCTGGCATGACAATAGGCCGCTTGTAGCTATATACTGCTCCTTTTTATTTAAGGGAAATGTTAACGTGTGTCCGCAAGACATATGTTAATGATTCAAATAATTTATTGAAATGCGTGTATTATATTTAATGTTTAACTTTTTAATTAATTGAATGTTTAGAATTTTAGAGAGTAATTCTTCTTTTGGGTTTCTTAACATGTGACCTAAAGGCATAAGTCAACACTACCCTTTATTTAAAGTTGTGGTAATAAGTGTTCTAAGAATATTAGTTAAGAAAATAGAAAAATTAAAACTTTGCATTAAAAATATAAATTTTGATTTTTTATGAAGTTGATTTAAGGCGAATTTCAAGACAATTTTTTTTAACTTTAATTTGTTTCCTTAATTCTCTCAAAAAAAGACTTTGTTTCCATAATAAATGTAACATATGAACACTCTTTTAACATTTTCTTATTTTTTATTCATTTGTATTTTTTTACTTTTAATTTATTTTTTCAAAGAAAAAAATTAAATGTAAAAAAAATACAAATTTTTACATTTAATTTTGTTTCTTCAATTTTTACATTTATTCATCAGTGTATTTTGTTGTGCAAAATGAATTAGAACACAAATTTTTCACCAAAAACATATGACTGAAAAATAATTTCCTGAACACAATTATACTATGATAAAAAAGGGTTATAAATGAAAAAAAATTAAGTACTCTTTGAGATTATGAATTAGTTAAGTGCTTAGGTTTTATCAACATATAAATGAAATTCATATTGTACACGAAAAGGGTTATATTACTCATGTGGATATCATTCTTGTCTCAAAAAAAAAAGTCATGTGGATATCATTGAAAATTTGTTCTCGAATTCTCGTCCCATATTTTCAGAAGTCCTTGAGATCCTTTTTTTTCTTCCAATTTTGACCATATAGTTAACTAATTCGGGTGAGATTTGTCATTATGTACAAGTCTTGAAAATTTTGAAGAAAATATTTACACCTCCAAATCCGGATGTGTAAAATGAAAAATCCATAGTGTAAAAAATACTGGAAAATTTTGAAGTGTTAGAATTCATTGTATTTAGTGTGGGATGTTAGACTTCTTAAAATAATTTTAGAGTTGATAAAAAAATCCTCAGAAATTGCATTTTCCACCTTTGAATTTTTTTTTGAAGTCTAATATAAGATGTTAGACTTCTTACAAGTTACAATAATTTTAGTGAAAGTTAAACCATCTCAAATGAGAGAATCTTATCCAATAATCTCAAATGAGAATCTTATCGAATAAGATATTATTATTTAGGTAGTTCTATTATGAAGAAAAATAAGGTGTTTATGGAGAAGATGTGTTTTAGTAATTGCATGCTCCCTTTGGGGAATCCATCAATTACAATAACTAGCTTTAATTTTGTCAAAATCATTCAAATTCAATATATGAAATTAATAATATAGGCTCTTGATTGTGTCTTCAAAGAGGACTTTGATTAGCTCATTTCTTTTTCTTTTTGGATTGCAGATGAAATGATAAAATCACCACAAAAATTCCGCACACATAACTATGATGACTTAGATTATCGAGTGAATGTGTTCAATTTTATCAAGTTTTTTTTTTATCAAGTGATTACCACCTTTATATGGAATACTGAAAATGCAATAATAATCTTATGGTAAAAAAAAAATTCGTCAAGTAGTCTAGTGGCTAGAACTCACACAATTTAATTGTGGACAAGTGAAGTGTCTGGAACTTAAACACCGATCTCTGCATATAAAATGCAATATTCCTACCAACTAAAATAAACGCACGAGCATACCTCTATCTTATGGCAATTTTTTAGTAATGGCAATTAGCACACATGAGCGTGACTCAAAAAATAAATAAGCAAGGAAAATTATTTGAAGTTTTGAAGGTGGGGGCTAGAGACTTGTTGAAGTAGTATGAACAGGCAGACAATTATTGGACCCACACGGACACACGCGTCTGGATTTATTCATTCACGACGAAATTTCAGCCTCAATGTGACAACCATAAAATAAAATTATGTGACAATCATAAAATAAAAATAAAATAAATTGGCAAATTGTGGTAGCATTTGGCATTTGCACCTTCTTCCCATTTTCTCTTAAGTCTTACCACTAGTGTGTATAACGCGCATTTCCAAAGTCTTATAATTCCATTTTCCAGCACAGACACACCGGTCAACAAATCTCAATCTGACACACGCACATGCATAAACTACAATATCATATCATTCACATTCAATAATCAATATACTATTCCAATAATATTCCATTGACTATACTCATATATATATATACTCATACCTTCCCCTTCCTGTACTCAAACCAAGACAACTTCTATCAACCATCAACAACGCAAACATTTTTTTTCTTCCTCTCATCAATTCAAGACTAGTAGCTCTAGATAGATATATTATTAGTTTCAAGAAAATCAAATTTTATTGATCGTGATGGGAAACTACGTTTCATGCACCTTAGCACCACCGTTGATGAGGAACGCAAAAGCAACAAGAGTAATCCTTCCAACTGGAGAAGTGAAACAATTCAGAGAAATCATGAAAGCTGCTGAGCTTATGTTAGAGAATCCAAATTATTTCTTAGTCAACTCTCGATCTCTTCATATTTCTAGAAGATTTTCTCCTCTTGCTGCAGATGAAGAATTGGAATTTGGAAATGTTTACATCTTTTTTCCTATGAGAAGGCTCAATTCTGTGGTCACCGGAGCTGACATGGCGGTGCTGTTTTTGGCGGCGAATTCGGCAGCGAAGCGGTTACGTGCCGGAAAGACACGTGTTCAACCGGATGAGAGTTCGGAAGTGAAGGGTAATGGTGTTGAGAATGATCAAAATGAATGTGTTCCAAGGTTGAGTTTAGAAGGTGTGGAATCAGGGTTTAGTTATAGGTTAAGTTATTGTAGATCAAAGAAACCTATTTTGGAGACTATAAATGAAGAACCAATTAGGTCAAGATAAAGGAATTAATCAAGGTGTTGCATTGTAGATGAATATCAATGTTTTAAAAATTGAATAACACTGATAATTTTATAGTGTGCTATAATAGATCTTTCGTGATGTTAATAGAATCCGTTAATTTTAGGTTGAATAGAGATTAGTATTTGGTCATGCAACACTTCCAAAAATTATGTGAGGTGTGGCTAGCCATAGTATCGTTGATCTGTACAAAAAAAATCATTTGTTGACTGAACAAGTTTGCGCCATATTCATGATATGATATTTTCTTTTTTTTGGAAGGATGATATTATTTTCTTGTCCTCGTGGAATGAGATTCATATTTAAATACTTGCATTTTGTAGATTATCTTTTATTAAAATAACTAAAATTTTATGTTGGATTCTAAAGTGAGGGTTCAGTTAAGTCCCTCACAGGTGGACTGTAACACCCTAATTTTATTTTTTTAATTAATTCCATGAATTTTAATGGGTCAAGGGTTGGTTAATATTATTATTGATGCTGCTTTAGCTTGAATATTATTTTGTTGTTAAGAAGATAGAATATTGATGAAGATTGATAAGTAGTATGAGAATTTAAATTAAATAAAGAGAGGAATCAAAACAAAATAAAATAGTGTCGGAGGTGTAAAATATAAGTTTCAAATAAGTGGGGGAGGGGAGGAGTAAAAGAATAGTGAACGGAGGAGAAAAAAAATTATAACAAATGATTGACCCAATTATAAATAGAAACATTAGGAGTTAGAAGCGTCACTTTTGCTGAGCATGGAAAACAGAGAAGAGGGGAGGAGAAAAGGAGAAACCCTAGCTGCGGTGGAATCAAGCCAAAACTAGAATTTTCGAGGGAATCAAGGTAAGGGGGAGAATCATTGCACTTTAGGGTATCTTAATTTATGATGGGAGGGTTGTCTTAAATTTTAATACATTTTTGCTGTTATGATGTGAATTTTGATGAGAGAATTATGATGAACGAATTGAAAGATAAAATTGAAAGATGATACTTGAGTACAACTAGTTTAGATTTTTGAATTGAGTTTTAGTCTTAAAAAGAGTGGATAATCAGATAGGTTAACGAAGAATTAATGTTTGAATGATAGGGTAGTCATGGAATGAAGATTAGGGTCGAGTTTGGTGAGTTTAGGGTCGAAAATGGAGTTAGGAAAGGTCCCTTAAGGCTAAATCGCATATGTGAAATCGCAGAAAATCTGTGATTTCTGTAACCGAAACAAAAAATAAAAACTGGCACTTTTCGGTTTAGAATTAGGTTTCGGTGCCTTCATGAAAGTTGTAGATATGAATGTTAGCTTTAATTAGGCGTTGGTTTGACCTCATTCCAACATCTACAACACAAGATATGGTCAAAATACTACACATAGGTCAGCAGGGCCAACTTTCGACTCTTTTATATTCTGAACTAGGTTCTGATGTAAACATGAAAGTTGTAGATATGGATATGATATTTCATGCGGCTTTGGGGTGACTCCAATAGGACGTCAAAAACTTGAGTTATGATCAAATTACTACAAAGAGGTCAGCAGAGTCGTCCACTTTGCCTAGGTTTAGGAAAACCAACCTTTGCACCCCTCTCTGTATCGAAATGGATTTAGGTTCCTTCATGAAAGTTGTATATATGGTGTTACCTTTATTTTAGCTTTGGTTTGACCTCATTCAGACACTTCTAAGTTGAGTTATGATTAAAATGTGCACGTGGGTCATGCTGCGTTTTTCATGAAGTTTCAGCACCACCGTTGTAGTGGACTCTAAACCATCCCTGATAGTGTTAGTGATTTTAAGAAATCTGTTAGCTTGTAATGTAAAGGTGAGGGTCCTTAAGCTTTACATCTAAATTAGGAAGGGTGATCAGGCATAAATAGAAGCGATTACCTCAGGATAATAGCAAGTCTAAAACATAAACCGATGATAGTGATCTAAATGAATTTAAAGATGTTAAAAGATGACTTGACAATAGGACGCGAAAAATAATGAGCTTAAGAGTTTTGATAATTGGAGAGTGGTAGAGCCAAGGTAATTAAATAATTTATGGCGAATGTTATATAGGAACATTTAAAGTGTAAAAACAAATAAAGATTATAGTGTAGTCGAGTTAGATGTTCGTAGGCGATATGTAAAGAAAGATAGGGAGTTTTGAATTAGGTAATGAAAGACAATAGGAATTATAATAGCGATGAAAAAGACGAGAAACAATTATAAGAGAGCAAGATAAGTAGGACAACGGATAAGCGGTAATAGTCATAATATTTGACGATAATAATAACAACTGGTATCGACAAAATAAAATCTTGAATAACTATAATGAAGCCTTAGTGAGGAAAGTTTTCTGAAGTCAAAAGTACTGATAAAGCGAGATAATAACTTTAAATTAGGATTAAGTTAAGATTAGAAGAATAATCGATGTATAGATGACGGCGAATGTGAGAACAAGGTAATAAGATGTAAAGTCGCGTTAATGAGAAGAATAAGTATGAAAGAGTTAATGACGATGGGGAGGTAGGACCTAGTTGTAAAGAGAGGAGATGTAAAGATAACGAATAAGTAAACAACTTA
>Ga0228711_1011334_pt1 | contig 11357 bp, 9 predicted proteins | sample MedpolnodulmetaG_2_FD_177996 | JGI IMG/M metagenome (GOLD analysis project Ga0228711, IMG submission 177996) | Root nodule microbial communities from Medicago polymorpha collected in Santa Monica, California, United States - brown nodules | ecosystem: Host-associated > Plants > Roots > Nodule...
CCCCCCCCCCTCCTTGTGGTTTTTCTCACCTTCACATACCTGACTAGTTTGGATTATACAATATGAAATGTCTCAAACCGAACAATTTTATGCATGTTTCAGATTATGTAACATGCACCAGTTAAGAATGTGGACGGTGACTTTATCAGCAATAATGGCTCATTGAACATGTATTTTTTGGGTTGGTCTGCAAGACTTGACCACATTTTTTTATCCGCATTGATGAACTGTTACACTCTATGCATCCATTCTCACAAATTCCCCCTATAAATATCCACCCCTTCTTCACAAATTCTCATTCCATCTCACATTTTCTCCTTCTCTTTTATAGTATTGTTCATGATGTCAATGTTCCATTGTTGACCTTTTATACAAAAATTCATCTCATCTTGTAGGGATAATATGAATGGTCAAATAGCAATGTCTCACTTTACAAATTGGCACACCCTTTGTATGAGTGTAAAGTTACTCATCAGAATCTCCTCGCAACTAATTTAGTTTTACCCATCATCTCCCTTCTTAGAATGCGATAGGAAACAAACCTTACCCTACCCTCTTTACGCCCTCCATCTTCTTGTACCATGAGTTTAGCATTAGGTGTCTAATAATTTCTTGTAATAAACATTATGTTAATGTAATCGTACAATAAAAGTATTGATCAGTTAATAAAATGTGTTAAATTATTGAGATTTTTATCTTGTCTCTTTACATTTATTTAATTTTTTTATTCTTAATTATGTCATCTTAATAATATATGTCATTGCTGTTTTGAAAAGAAAAAATGATTGATAATCTAGCCCAAACATTTTTTCGGATTCTACAATATAAAAATACCTATAAATAACTTCAGGTTGTATAATTCGAACAAATGAGATGTTGAAAAAAAAAATAGAACGTGAATAGCATAAAGTTGAAAAACTATCTTATTTTTACCATTGGGATATTGGCCTCACAAATTTAATGTTATCCAACAAACAAAACAAGGGTCTTGTTAACCGGTGTTCTCGGGGCACTAGTTAAGGAATCAAAAGTAGAAATAAAAGTTAAGTTTTGCATTGAAAATAACACTTTTTTAACTTTTAAAATGTAGAATACACAATTTGCAAAACAAAATTTTCTTTTATAACTCCTTAACCAATGCTCCGGAACACTGATTAACATTTTCCACTAAACAAAAGAAGCAGAAGAACTTCCTTTTCCACCCTGATGCCTCTAGCGCACTTCCAAAAATTTTAAAAATGTCCCCCAAGTTTGGATTCTAGAATCTTGAGGGTGTTTTCTTGTTATTTTAGAACGAGAAATAAAATTAGTCATGAATATTTTAGCCACAGATCAACATTGGCTAAATGTTTTTTCAAGAATTTAAGATGTTTAAAGGCCAAATACCTCTCTGGATCATTTAAGTTTCACATTTGTTTCAGATAGGTCTTTTAAGTGTTTCTAAGGTTTCAGATAGGTCTTTAAGTTTCGAGTTTGTTTTGGATACGTCCTTTCTGTCAACCTCCGTTAAGTCAAAGTTGTTTTGTCCATTAAGCCAAAGCTGATATGTCCGTTAAGTGAGTGAGGTGGTTCTCTCTGACACTTGGCATCAATTTTTTCCCCAACCCGATCAACTTTGGCTTAACGGACAGATCAACTTTGGCTTAACGGAGGTTGATAGAAAGGGCCTATCTGAAACAAACTCGAAACTTAAAGTACCTATCTGAAACCTTAGAAACTTAAATGACCTATCTGAAACCTTAGAAACTTAAAGGATCCATCTGGAACAAAAATGAAACTTAAAGGACACAGGGAGGTATTTGACCATGTTTAAATTTAGACTGCGGACAATATAAAAGTGGATTTCACACATCAAAATTTTATAATTCGAACACATCATTTACATGTTTCCAACCCCACTTGTGTCAAAATGCAATTCTATAATTTGTTCCCATCAAAATTTTTTTGGCACAAGATGAGTTTAAAACATGTAAAAAGAGTGTTCGGATTTTAAAATTCAAAACCTCTTTAAAAGACTTTTATTATGTTTAGATTCTACAATTCAACCGTGGAAAAATCTTGAATATAGCGGTTAGCTTCGTGTCTAATATGTCGATGACCCCATTTAAATTATCCTTAAAAAAAATATAATAAATTATTTTTTCTGCTGAAATGTGTGGGTACGTAATACTAGGAAATTTCAATCTCTACTAGCATTATTTTCATCAGTACAAGATTTGTAGATTGCAGGAAAATTTCATGTCAGTGGAAGTCGTTTGGATTCCACCTGATGTTGGTTGGATCAAGTTTAATATTGATGGATGTGTAGTCTAAAACCCACCCATGGCAGCTTTTGAGAGATACTTTCATGGATTCAAGGGAACTTTTGTGACTTGTTTCTCAAGAAATATGGGTTGAAACATTGCTTTATTTGCAATTGTGCATGCAAAGTATGAAATTACTAGGTTCCTAAAGACCAATTCACTTATAATACTTACCCCTGGAAATTTTTATACACCCACCATTTTCTTTCAGACGCTCTAAACTGACGAAAATACCTCCCACGACAATTAACTACTGTTCGCTACCAACAATAGTTAACTGCAGCTCTAGGAACGATAGTTAACTAGCGTTGCGAACAACGATAGTTAACTATCATTTTCAAAGATAAATGCAGTTTATAATATTGCCCAACCAGGACACAAAACGGCATGTCTGGACACATGTTTGTCAACAACGCCATTTAACAAGTAGTACGTCAATTCAACAACAATTATCGTTCATAATCAACAACAAAACATTATATAATTCATAATTCAATAACAATAACAAATAAAGTTTCATATATATATATAGTGAAATTGCTTATTCATTTTCATCTTCTTTAAATTCTTATCTTCATCATCTTCACTATCAAGAGGAATTGAAATCATTTCATTTGATTCTTTCTTGGGTGGTTGATCTCTTCTTTCAATATCCATAATTTCTCGAAACCAAGACCATCTATCAAAAAAAGTATATTCTCATATCTCAGCCTCCTCTTTTTTGTGTAGTTTCCACTTTGTGTATGATGGAGGTATTCGACACCCATCTTTCAAAAATATCACATAGCGACTATCTTCACCCACACCAACATGTTCAGCTACAACTTGCAATCCACAATTACCATCGCCTAAAACATCCACATTTTTTCAATGTATGGACACATGAACAAAGGCATCCCATCAATATGAGGAATGTTTGACATTAGAACCAGAGTAGGCTTTGGAACTGGAGCAGGCCTTGGAACCGGAGTAGGCGATGAATTACCAATACAAGCGCTTTCCCTTTTAGGAAATGACGGTTTTGTTTCTAACATTAGAACATCTAGAAATTGTGACATTTTACCAATACCAGCACAAAAGTACCATCAAAAACATTGATGTCACAGCCTAGATCATCGCAGACCCTTATTTAAAACCTTGCAACCAAATATCCTTATTTTGGCAAATTATGATCGGTGTCATTTGAGGACGGCTGTGGCCTAGAATCATCCAAACTATTATCATCAGTGTTCACAAACTTCAAGTAATTTTCAATCTCTTTGGAGTCTTGGCTTCCATATCTAAACCCTAACCAATGTTTATGTGGCTTTCTCTTTCTATCACTTATGGCAATAGCAATGTCATTAGGGAAGAGGTCTCTGAAGACAAATGCATGCAATATTGTTGATACAAGAAGTGCCATAACTGTGAATGTTGAGATTAGAGCCAATGCAACACACAATGATTTAGTGACAATATTTGGTACTTGATTTGAGTATCTTATTGTTGCAATTGCTGCACCTGTCATTGGAAAAGTATAGGCCCACCATGCAAGAGAAAATCTGTAAAAATAACATCAAAAAATTAATTTATGAAAGAAAATTCAATAGTATAGAGAAATTAATTAAACAATATAAGAGATGAGAGATAAGGGTGATTTAATGTAACTTACTTAAATCCTCTGAAGAAATTGATCCTGACAGCCTGTAGAAGCATATAAAACCAGTGAGTAAATTTCATAAATAATGAAAATTGTTAGATTGTACTATACTGATGTTTTATTCAAAGATAATCAATTATGCATATTTTTTGGTGGGGCGCGCCAGGTCAATGCAATAGTTCATCGCAAAGGAGACACTTGAGAGATCCAATAGCAAGCTATTGTGGTGGACTCTTTTCCTCAAAAAATAAATTTAATATCGGGTGGACAATTGGCTCATATATCAGATATTAAACTAATAATTAATTATGATTATTTCAAATAAAAGTGTGACAATAAAACTTACCAATGAGAAATAAAGGAACAATGCAATGAAATAAGCAATCCTTGATCCATAATCAAATGAACCTTGAATCTTAGCCCAAGCCATTGAAGCAACACTTGGTGCTGCAACAAACAGAAAGAACACTGGATGTAGCTCTTTAGGTAGGGTTGCATTAGTTGGAAGTCTTTGATAAAGTGTCACAAATAACACAGTGTAATGAGCAAGTCCAACAGCAAAGAAGAAAATAGGTCCTTCTACTAGTCCCATCGATGCCCCAAGTAACGCTCCAACGAAGTTTCCAACAACTGATAAATGATTCGAAGGGTTTGCCACCTTCGAAAGCCGCCTTTGTCCACCGGACATCCATTGTCCGTAAATCTTTAGCTCGAGAAATAATATCGGTGCCATAAGAATGTACCATAGAGATTGATGTAGGTTTTTGGTAACGGATGGAGGAACTCCGAGTGCTAAAAACAAGAGAGCTATCCATGGTGCGAAGAAGAAGTTAACACGGATCGGATGGTAGTATTCCCGACGAACTGCTTCGAAGTAGAAAAGGAGTTTGAGAATATAGACTGCGAAAATGGTAGCTATAAGTACCGCGGAGATGGACCATAAGATTAGGTTTATTTCAGGAGTTATATGAAGGAATTCAGTGGTAGGTGATGTGGAAAGTGTTTTCCAAAGAATTGCTTGGCTGCTAACTCCGAGGCATATACCGAACGATGAAACGGGGAACCGGAGAAGAAACGGCCATTGTTTGTCCTGAGGTAGCATTATCTCTTCTGATGACTGTTGTAAGAGGAAAAACAAAATATGTTATGATCTTCAATGAGTAAAAGCAGAAAATCTTCAATGTTAGTTAGTAGAAGAATGTAACCAAATCACTTACCTTAAGAGTTTCTAATTCTGGACCTTCCAATGCATCAAAATACCTATCAACAGGTAAAGCCCTATCAAAGCTTCTTGTAGTATTGTTACCATCTTGTGCATTGCTAATCGGTTCTTTACCACGTAGTATCGATAATTGTCTCTCGAGTCCACCAGACCATGTTTTGAACGAGTCAAATCTCTTATCTCTAAACATCTTGATACCGGGTTGATTATGCTTATGATTAGCCTTTTGAGTTTGAGAACCATCTTGTTGGTAAACAAATCCTTTTGGCATTGGTTGAGACTTAAATTTTGGTTGTCTTGGAGGCTCAGACATTGCAATTCCTGATGGAAAATCATCTTTGATAATAACATTTTCTCCACTAAAGGAAACATTCTTGTTATTGTTGTTTAGTGATTGAAGTTGAGTTTCTTTATAACAAAGTGGCATGCTAACAGACATTGAAGGCTTTCTTTGATGATTGTATGTTTCTTCACTTTCCTATTGAAAAAACATGAAGAAAAAAAAAGTTAGATTTTAGATAAAGACCTTGTTTGGATAAAGACCTTAATTAAGTGCTTACATACAAGTGCTTATATATGAGATAATTCTATAAAAAAGATAAAATAAAGTTAATTTTTGTTCATATACACTATAAGTTGGTTTCATAAGCTATTTTGAAGAGGCTACTGAAATAAGAAGAAATTAATTTATGAACATGTCATAAGTTGTTTGTATATATTGCGTCAAACAGTCTCACAAGTACTTATGTCAGGAAATAAGTGAAAATAAGCCAATTGAAACATACCATATTTCTATAACAAAATATAAAATCAAGTCAAACAATTTTTTTTTATGCAATATATAAGCTGTTTTCATAAGCTATCCTCAAGCATTTATGGACATGTCATAAGTTGTTTCCGTAAGTAATACAATCAATCTCTAAATCATGAACATAAAGAGGAGTTCTAAAATGATATAGGAACTTTAAATTTTACCATAAGCAATAAAAATGACTTAAAAAGAGTCTTACTTTGGAAATTGGGCTGGGAAATTGAGAATCAAATGCATCAAAATCTTCAAGTTCATTTGATGATATATACTTTATTAGTGATGGAGTTTCTGGAGGAGAAGCTTGTTCTGTGATTTCAAGAGTTATGTGATTTTCCATGCTGCTAAACCTGAAAAATATAGAAACAAAAAGTTGGGTTACAATAGAATCAATTCAAAGAATCATATAGTACAAACAAAAACTAACCACTAAAATTTTCTTAAAAGTACCAAAATTTTCATTCTAATCTTGTACACACAGAATTGTTAAATAAACTTGGATCTTATCCTAAAAGCTAGCTCAAAGGATGTGGGTACTCAGACATATATATACATTCAACATTCCAGAAACCTGAGCAATGTGACACAAATAACAAACTATAAACAGCTTAAAAACCAACTTCAACAAGAATCACATTCATCAACTTTCTTCAAAATATTCTTTTTTCTTTTGATAGAAACAAACAATGTCCTGTGTTTAGCATGCACTTCCTTTCTAAGAAAATCTAAACTAAAGGGCATAAATTATGAATCATAATTAACATTTCATTAGTCAAAATCATAATTAACATTTCATTAAAGGTTTATGTTAGCTATAGCTTACTAAAACAAGAAAGTACTCACATAGGTAGCTCGATTGATGTGCAGACCGTCGACACGAAACGATTTTAAAATAGAGGAAAACTAATCAAAATCAAAACAACAAACTGGAAAAGTTTCTTCCTCTTACTCTCCCCAGAAGGAGGAAAAATGACTTCAAAAAATGTGAAATTTCAGTTCTTAAAATCAACTCCAGGAAAATTTATAATATTTATTAATTTGGTTATAGTCATAAATGCAATAAACCATAGCTAGCTATCAATATATCACATGAATATATGAAGGGCCCATCATCATTAATTAAGAAATGAAAATCAAATCAATCATATCAACCTTTGAATTAAAGAAATCAACAAAGCAACATTTTATTATATATACAAAACCTATTTGCCGACTTCATCATTGGATTAACATAACTATATGCATATTTAAATGTGAAGAAAATTAACAAAAACAAAAACAAAATAAAAAGGAAAAGAAAACAAACCTCGATTTTTATTTTTATTTTTACTTCCAGAGGAGACCGGTTGTAGAACTCAGGTCTCTCTCTGGATGCAGCTGATGTTGGTATGATAATCAAAAAGGAAAATTTAAATGTGAAATTAAGGTTTTGAAGAGAAAAATGAGAATGAAAACGTGTCAAGGTTTTGGAGTCATAAAAATAGTGAAACGACTATTTATAGTGTAAGCTGCATGTGGTAGGCTGGCCAGGTGTACATTTCATTGAATAAACCAATTTTAGTTAATAATCATGCTATGCTGGCTGCTAATTTTTTATTCACTAATTGAAACATAATAATAATAATAATAATATTAATAATAATAATAATAATAATCATGCCACATTTATATTTTGACAGTAAAAATTTGGTTGTCAACTTGTATTTATATAATTGGTAAATTTATATTTATTTGTGTTTTTTTAAGGAACATTTTTCCCTTGTCCTAAAAAGCAAGCTTCCTTTTGAAAACGTGTTTATTTTAATTAAAAAATTTATCAAAAATGAGAAAAACAAAATAATTAAATGAGAATAAAGAAAACAACGTGTTGGATCAAACGGAATAAGTTAGTCTTCCACAAGATGACAAACCAAATTTAACATCGTGATTAATAGATGTACAAATTTAGTGTCTGACAATGTATCGAATAAAATTATCTTCATTTGAAATAGATCTTAACCCTCCAATTCTAGAAGGAACTTTGATAATAGTAATTCGGCTTGTAAATAAAGTTGTTTAAGGATTGTAAATGAAAAAAATAAAATTCTATTTTTATTTTGCATAATTTTTTTTACTTCAAAAAAATAATTAGGTCAATAGGACCAAAAAAAATGTTAGGTCAGTTTTGTATTCTAACAATAAAATATTTATGTCACTTGTATTTATATAATTAGTGAAATATATTATTTGTGTTTTTAAGGAATGTTTTTCCACTGTCTTTAAAAGCAAGCTTCCTTTTGAGAACGTGGTCATTTTAATTAAAAAGTTTATCAAAAATGAAGAAAAAAAACAAAAGAGTACAGGTCATTGCAAATATTGAGTCCAAAGAGACAAAGCATAATAAGATATTGAGGTGACAGATAAGAAGCTGTTAACTTCAAAATGACTTTACAATATTATTCAATGGCTTAAGTATTTTTCTGACTGCACAGTTGTGTTTGACAAAATATAAAAAATAAAATAAATGTATTTTTCAGTAGGTAGTACTAATCTAAATTAACATATGGAGTAACCTAATAATTTTTGCCTAAATTTTTTAATGTCCATTAAATTTGGCACCCATAAATCTGATAAGGGATTCTATGAATGAAATTAAAAAGATTGAGGAAAAATTATAAATAGTACTATTCCAATTTTTTTATGGTTACGTGTTACTGATGTAAATTGACATAAAGGAATAACCTAATAACTTACCTAATAACTTTGCCAAAATTATTTTATACCCATCATAAAATTTAGCCTCTGTAATTCTGAAACGGGAGTATATGTCTATGAATGAAAAAGATTGAGGAAAAACTGTAAATAGTACTCCCTCCGTTCCTTTTTAAGTGTTGTTTAAGAGTGAATTTTTCGTTCCTATTTAATTGTCGTTTTGATATTTTAAGGGTACGATTTGTCAATTATACCCTTTATCAATTACTCGTATTTTTTTCTTTGTTTGGATACTCTTATCTTTTTCAATAAAACTAATTAATGTTATATATTTGAAAAACTAAATTTTGTTTTTTTAAACAAAGTTTGTTTGTTTATTTTTAAACAAAATTTGTTTCTTGTTATCTTCAGATTTAAAAATAAAATTGTTACCTATAATAATGGTTCTATGAAGAGTTAAAATTCTATAAATAAGATGAATAATTGTTGAAAATTTCAAGTGCAAAATAAAAGAACAGATTTGAGAGAAAAAATAAAGAATTAATTGGAGAAAAAGATAGTAATTACGATCTTAAAAAAAATATTTGTTATGAGAGAATTAACATATTAAATTTATTGGAAAGATAAAATGTTTGCCAAAATATAGGAATATATTGATAGATTAAATTGAGGGTGTAATAGGAAAAAAATGTGCAAAAATACACTTTGTTATTTTCATGTTAATTTTCTAAAAGGATGCTTAAAAGAGAAGAAGGGAGTAGTACTAATCTAAGTTGACATAAAGGAGCTAATAACCTAATATTTTTTCCCTAAATTTTTAATGTCCTTAAAATCTGGTACCCATAAATATGAAAGAGAGTCTATGAATGAAGAATATTGAGGAAACCACATAAATAGGAAAACGAAAAATGGAAACAAATGAGAAAGTAAAAAGTATTACAAGACAAAAGAAGTAAGTGATAAATATTCTCACCCCATAGCCACTGCCACTCCCCCCAAACCAAAATAGGCGGAGGAAATTGAAATTTCAAAGATCTAATTTCTTTTTAAAACCTAGCATAATTGGATATCTGTCATGTGTTCCGAGTTCAAACACGGTTCGGAGTTCGAGTCCAGGATCTTCCATGTTATATATGCGTTTTTAAAGAAAAAATTTCCAAAAGAACAGTCCTAAACAATTTGTGATGTTGAAGTGTCTAGATTTAATGTGACACACTAAGATTTAAAGCTTGTCTAAAAGAGTCGTCTACTTGTTTAGTACATGATAGTGTTGTCTCAAATAAGATCATCATCATTAAAAATTTATTGAAATGAAAATATAAAGTGTTTTGAATACATATTTCTTTATGGTACTTAGGTTCATTCAAATTGAAGGTCTATGAGTAGGATTGAACGGGTGCTCATCTTGGAAGAATGGAATGGGTAATTTGGGGAAACTTCTCTTTGGGTACTCCCAAGGGATGCATCAGATCATTTCCCGTTGATTCTTAAAGAAGGGGGAGGGGATTGGGGGCCAAAATCGCTCCGCTTTAATAATTATTGGCTTCAACATAGGAGTTTTAAAGTGGTGGTAGAGGAGGCTTGGAGTGGGCAAAAATTGAATGGTTGGATGGGTTTTGTTCTAAAGAAGAAACTTAAGGGCCTAAAAGGTAGAATTAAGGAGCGGTATAAGATGGAGTATGGGGGTTTGGAGGATAGATTGGGAGTGTTGTCTAAGAAGATCATGGAGCTTGGTTTATAGGGGGTAGGAGGGATTGTTATCGAAGGATGATATTCGTTAAGGAGTTTTGGTATTTGTTGAAGAATGAGGTGCAAATTTTGTTTGATCAATTTCATGCAAACGAGGTGGTGCTGAAAACTTTATTGGCTTACTTAGTGACTTTAATTCCGAAGGTGTCTTCCCCAATGACATTGAAGGAGTTTAGACCTATTTCTCTCATAGGGAGTTTGTATAAACTTCTTTCCAAAGTTTATATCTACATTGCAAGTGGCTTTCCTTAGAGGTCGTAATTTGGTGGATAGTGTTTTGATTGAAAATGAAATGGTGGACTATGCGAAAAAGGTAAAGTGATAATGCCTAATTCTTAAAGTGAATTTTGAGAAGGCATATGACTCGGTGGATTGGGGGTTTCTAGAATATATGATGCGTAGATTTGACTTTTGTGCTAAGTGTGTGTCTTGGATGAAGGCGTTGTTGGAACAAAATACGTTTAACAAACATTACCCTTAGAGTGGGGGAGATTGTTGGAGCGAAAAATGTTTAACATACGTTACCCTTAGAGTTTTGATGATAACAAGGTATTAAAAAATTGTCAATTTGATATGCTAATATTTGTTCAAGTGTACAGGACCATAGACAAAAATTTGATAACTTTATAAGGTTGTGGAAGAATGATGAGTCAATAATTAGTCATTAATTAGTGTCTTTTATTTAATATTTAAGTTTATTTTAATTAGATTTAATATGTTTTTATTTCCTTCTAGAACTATTTTACTTCAATTGCAAGTTATTATATTTCAGGAACAAATATTCAAAAGATTTAGTCTTAGAGCAAAAGAAAGGAGAGTTGGAGCTGATTCGTGCCAAAAATATGAAGATCTCATACAAAATATATTGTGCAAGGATTCATGCCAAAAATATGAAGATCTCATACAAAAATATCTTGTGCAAAGAATTTGAAGATCTTGTGCAAA
>Ga0228711_1011336_pt1 | contig 11354 bp, 4 predicted proteins | sample MedpolnodulmetaG_2_FD_177996 | JGI IMG/M metagenome (GOLD analysis project Ga0228711, IMG submission 177996) | Root nodule microbial communities from Medicago polymorpha collected in Santa Monica, California, United States - brown nodules | ecosystem: Host-associated > Plants > Roots > Nodule...
CCTGCTGAGGCTTAGAGAATACAAAGTTGTAATTGTTCAGGTGAACAAAGATTGTAAGGTGCAGGATTTGAGAGGTTATCTCAAGCATCATAGTGGAAAATCTCACAAGATTGTGAGGAGTGGACTAGCCCATATTGGGTGAACCACTATAAATTTCTGTGTGTTCTGTCTCCCTTCTCTATACTCTTTAATTACAGTATACACAACACACACTTGCACACTTACTTTATTAAACAGTTTTTGTGTATGAACTTCAGAACGTTCTGAAGTCAGAATATTAACTTAACACTTCCAAGTAAACTACTTGAGAATCACTTTTAAGTTTCAGGATAATTTTTAAAAGGTCACAATTCAAACCCCCCCTTCATTGTGACTATTTTATCTACTTCACATACTTCTACCTAACTTCTAGAATTATAATAATTTTTACTTCAATTTCAAAAGAAAAAGGGTTATCAACATAATGTGACACAATTGACAAATAATTGAGCCTCTTAATCATATGATCATTGGTTCGATCTATAATCTAAATTGATCTATATATCATAAAGAATTAGTCTCTAACTTTCGGCTAGAGGATACCTTATGCAAAAACAAAAAAAAGAAGAGAGAGATCTATAAGCATCTAACTATAGATTATTTTAGTTGAACATCAAACTCAATATCTCTCATTATTTAATCACCCTTAAAAAAAAACCTCTCATTACTTTATTGGATCTTAACTGACTTACATTGACTACTTGACCACAATCACATTAGAACTAGAATACCTTTTCACATCTTAATAATTTGTTTCAACCAAGTTGCTTGTGCTCCAGTGACAAGGAGCTTCTTCTAAGGATGTACCCGGGGAATACTGGGTTCGATTCCTAGGGGGATCAATGTTTGGCCAGTGCGCATGCCTCTACGCACGAGCCGAATTAGTCGTCCACCATTGATGTGTCAGAAACCGATGTGAAAGCCAAAAAAAAAAAGCAAAAATTGTCTCATACATATACGTGCTTGAGTATGACCAATTAATATGCAATTTGGGGTAAGAAAATAACACTTTACTCCTCTTACTTTTTGTATTTGTACTTGTAGCACACGCACAACACACGTATCTCAGCACGCAACGTAGTAGAACAGAACATATACGATACCCAAAAACGCAGCACAAGAACAAACACATCAACAACTCCAAAATGGAACACGATGAAGACGAAGAACCACCTCTTGCTGTTGAGATTCAACAACATAACAACGATGAATCCATTTCTCAACAATCTTCTGTTGGTGTCACCCTCATCACTGGTTATCTTGGTGCTGGAAAATCCACGGTAACCCATTTACCTTTTTCTATCAAAATTAACACCCCATTAATTTTTCCTTTCTATAATTTCCAATTGGGTAGCTTAAAATTGTGTCTTTTTTCACTTTCATTTTCTTTTTTGTTATTGGGTCATGTACCTATAGCTTGTAGACACTAGTTTTTTGAAATAATAGTGTTTCAATGGTTTTTTATTTTTGTTAAATGAAGATGTTAGTAATGTTTAAATATGATTTTAATCTTTTCAGTTATAGTGTTTTTGGTTTAGTTCGCGTAAGTATTTTTTATTTGGAGTTGGTTTCTGCAAATTCCAAACTCTGTTGCTTTTAGTCCTTGACATCAGCTTATTGGGCATTGGACCGTGTGTCGTGATTATATTGAGTTAAATACAACGTTAAGAGCTAAATAAAACAGTTTTTGAATTTGCAGAGACTAAATGTAAACAAAAATATTTGTCCATAAGTTCGAGTTCAACTAGAAAATGCCGAAATTGTTAGGCTGAATGCCGTGACCTGGATCCCTAACTTGTATGTGAGTTTTCAAGTGGTTATTGCCACTTCATCTATCATTCAAAAATAAAATCTAAAAAAAAATCTTATGGGGACTAAAACCAAAAAACACTATAATTGTAAGTACTAAAATCATATTAAAACCTTGTAACTGTTATACTGGAAGTGTGTTCGAACCCTCGGCCAATGATTTTGTGATGTGGAATTGTGAATTGGTTGTTTTGAATTTCAGTTAGTGAATCATATATTGAACTCTCAACATGGGAAGAGGATTGCTGTGATATTGAATGAGTTTGGTGAGGAAATTGGAGTGGAAAGAGCATTGATAAATGAAGGGGAAAGTGGTGCAGTTGTTGAAGAATGGGTTGAACTTGCTAATGGCTGTATTTGTTGCACTGTCAAACATAGTTTGGTTCAAGCCCTTGAGCAGCTTGTGCAGAGAAAAGAAAGGTAGAATACAAAACAAACTATTCAAATTTTGAGGCACTAGAAATTTTAACATCGGACTCATAATTACACTTAGGTCGTGCTTCAATAAACATCTTAATTAAGCATGTATAGCATGTGCCCTTATCCTATTATTGCTTATGCATATAATATTTTTATAATAAAAGATAAAATAGGTTCAAACTGTTTTCTTATAAACTATAAGCTGGTTTCATAAACTTTCTTGGAGAGCTTATAGAAATAATTGAAAACAGCTTACAGACATGTCATGAGCTGTTTCCATAAGCTCTCCCTAAGAATCTCACACGTGCTTATACCAGTGGATAAGCTCAAATAAGTTAATCCTAACAGGTCCATTGCATAGTGTTGAGGTTCACTTTTATCAAAGCCCCTTTTGAATCTCTTATAAATAGATGCAGTGTTCGGCAAAGTGGGTCATATTTTAGTACAGTTAAACATTTTTAGGTATTTTCTGTTTGTAGGCTAGACCATATATTGCTGGAAACTACTGGTGTGGCTAATCCAGCACCTTTGGCATCTATTCTTTGGTTGGATGAACAGTTGGAATCTGACGTAAAGCTTGATTCTATCGTCACCGTAAGTATCGTTAATGGATGATTACATTTTTTATTTTTTGAGCCATGGATTTTGCTTCATTTTCTATACATTGTATTTAAATAAATTACTTATCTGAAATATTTTTGTATAACAACACGTTTGCTTATAGTTGTTTTATTCCCTGTCAAACAAATGAAACTGTTTTAGTTTCTATCACCAGCAAAATTGTCCAAGAAATAGTTCTTGGAGATATTTTATAGTACTTGTCATGATATTCAAACTAATATGCTTATCTTGTTAATTTTGTGATAGTGGTTTAGTTTCCTTTTATATGTTGATAGAAGCTGTTTCTTTCCTCAGTACTTGAGTGCGTGATTTGTGAATCATAGTATCTTTTCTAATTGTGTTTCTACCGAAGTAGGTAGTAGATGCCAAAAATGTTCGCTTCCAGCTCAAGGAGCATCGTGGCTCATCTTCATTTCCTGAAGCATATTTTCAGATAGCATTTGCGGTAATTGTTTCATATATATTAACTGGATTTCAGTTATTGATAACACATTTTTTCCTTTTCTCATTAAATTGTTGTCATATTTTTATATATTTGAAGATTATCTCCACAAAAAAAAGATATATGAAGATTAGAGAAAAAATTGTGATAGAAGTAGCACTAAAAAACTACATTTCACTAAAAAAACCAAGTAACTTCCCCTGTCTATGCTGATAATTTAGATCAAGTACTAGTATAGCACAACTGGTAAAGTACCATAATAATACTCTAGTATGTAACAATATTTCTTAATGAGAATTTCACACATTAGAGTTGTATGCAGAAGTGCTAATAATGTTGCTGCTTCTTTCAGGACATTGTAATTCTTAACAAGGTTGATTTGGTATCTGCAGAAGGCTCTGGAGCTCTAGAGGAACTCGAAGAGGAAATCCATAACATAAACACACTCGTAGAGATAATTCATTCTGTGCGATGTCAAGTTGACTTATCTAAGATATTGAACCGCCACGCTTACGATACTGCAGTAAGTTATACATATTTTTGTTCTTCATCTATAGTCTCTTCTTCCCCCCTTCATGACCACAGTTTACCTGTTTTGTTTCTCTTTTCAGCATGCCGCACATTTAGAGGCATTGTTAGAAGAAAGTCGTTCTTTGTCTACTAAAAAGCTTCATGATAGTGGCGTGAGAACCATATGCATCAGTGAGACAGGAACAGTTGATCTTGATAAGGTAGAATTTCAAATTCCGTTCATGATGTTACTATAGATTACAATATGTATAAATCACTTGAAGTTCCTCTTTCTAGTATAGCTTCTAATCAAGTATCTGCTTGCTTTATTTTACAATTAGCAGTTGTGTCATGCATTTAGTGTTAGGAAAATGGAAAACTAATTAAAACAACGATTCCTGCTACCACGGGGCATAAATAGTGTACTGCTTTTGCTTCACTTAAATGATTAATCTCAATCTATCATTCTAGTGTTTGCTTCCGAAATGCCTAGCAGAGAATGCTTTGTTCTTTTATTTTTTTTTGAAGAAGCTAAATTAGCCCACCCAAATTGGCACTTGTGAGAATCGAACCTGAGACCTCGAGGAGGAGCACACTCCCAGGTCCCAAGCCAATACCACTAGGCCAACCCAAGTGGGTTTTGTTCGTTTATTGAATTCATTTTTCAAAACTAAATCTTTCGAATAAACACTTTTCAGCCTAACTTGTATTTTATATCATGTTTAAACCATGGCAGACTCGTATATGGCTAGAGGAGATTCTTTGGGAGAAGAAATATGACATGGATGTATACCGTTGCAAAGGAGTCTTAAATGTTCAAAACTCTGATGAATTGCATACTTTGCAGGTATAAGATGATCCGTCTTCACCAGTGGTTAGGCATGTAAAATTTTGTTTGTGTTTTATAATTAAGTTTCATTTGCATTGGCTCCACTGTTACTGTTTGAAAAAGATATTTAGTGTACTATTTATAAGGCATTACATCCATACTTCAGTAATCTTGACAAGTAAACTTTGTTAAATCGCCAAGTACCAAGTTATGGTTCTGTCTACTTTCAGTCCCTAGATTGTAGATTCTACAACAATTAATTCATTTGTTGTTTGGGTATTAATAGAAAACTGTAATGTGTAGAATCTAGAGAGCCTTTAGCTTCTCTGTTGTAACTGTTTTTGTGAATTCTGTCAGAATGATTTCTCGGTTAGTTACATGAGGTTGAAGAGTCTATTTATAGGCATAAGCTAACTGCCTCTAGCTGGCTGACACGTGTCAGTCAGCAACTCCTAGATGACTGGCAGATGCCAGATAATACAGTTAGCCGGTTACACAGGGAGAGTGATCTAGTGTGACATTCCTTTGTGATCGTTCTGATCACAATCTACCTATACTAAGCTATTCCTTCAATAGGTATTGATATATGTTGATTTTAATTAGGTATTGTATAAGAAGAATTTCAACTCTATTGCTAATTTCTGGATATTCATATTTGAGTTGAAAACAAAATGTCCAGATTCATCTCTAATTAAAGAGCAAAAAAAAGTATGCTAAAAGAGAAACAAGGTAATTTTTATCGTATTATTTAGTCAAAAAGATCCCTTGGCATAACTGATGGAGTTGTTTGACTATAACACGTCATGAGTAACTTAGTAATCAAAACATCCTCTTGCAAATGCAAGGTAAGGCTGTGTGCAATGTATCCGTGACAGGTCTGACATTGTCGTGACCTCGTGATGAGAGTTTGATAGAGCAAGGTCATATGTTTTCCACACAGTCTAGTCACACACCTCGTATAAGGGTTTGTAATGTGTTTAAAAAATGCTTTTGAAATTTCAGTAAATGTAAGAATTAAGTTTATCATCACATTTAATTGATTGCACATGAGATGTTTATAAAAATATTGGCATGGTAGCAGTGGTGTACTGGTGTTACTTTGTTAGGTATATCAAGTGAGAGTGTGAGCTGGCAAGTGATGTAAATCTAACCATGTGAAGACGTTCAAGATTGATTGACCATATGTGTAAGAATAGATAGTCAAGATTAGTTTGTTTCGAGAGTTTTATATTCGATATATAATGTGACCTGAAAAAAATTTATAAGTGGGAGGCCTCCTTTGCCTTCAAATTCTGTTTTTATAATTTGAGTTAGACTCAACCCCAAATTCTAAGATAGTATTTAGACCTCGTTTAAGATCTCTTCGACCACCAGTTATAGGGTCACTCAGGGAAGACTTCAAATGTAAAATCTTGGGTGTGGGAGGTTAGTCTTTTATGTCTTCATTAGATGTAATATGGCTTGAAAAAGGGTTTATAAATGAAGACTCCCTCGCCTTAGCTGGTTATAAGTAGAGTAACAATTGGGTTTGGCCAAACCCTAAATTCCAAGAGCTAGTAACACCTTAAAAATCTGGTTGGACATGGATGACAGTCTCATGTAAAATCAATAACACCATCTATGTATTAACATTCTACCCTCTTCGTCTGATATATTTGTTCACTTGCTAATACATTTACTCTATTTAGTAACTTTATAATCTTTGAGTCATTGAATCGTGTAATATTAACATGATTATATGCACACCAAGGTTTAGATAAATTAGACATTCATGGGTATTTAATCTTGTGGTTTATTTGGTCAAAACAAAAATCTTGTAGTTTAACTTTACTTATATTATATATTTTGAAAAGGATGTTGTACATTAAAATAAAGCAGTTAGATGAAGTATCAATTAGTTTTTAAATCATTTGATTGATATTTGGTATACTCAATTTTATCAAATAAGAAATTTGATCCGACAGTAATAGTGAAATAAATGCAACCCACTTGGGTTGGCCTCGTGGTGTTGGCTTGAGACCTTGGAGTGTGCTACTCTCAAGGTTTTAGGTTTGATTCTATCTGACATCAATTTAGGTGGGTTACTTTGGCTTCTTCGAAATAAAAACAGTGAAATAAATGCTTACAAATTTTATTAAAAAGTAGTAAGTTTGATAAATACTTACCATGCTCCCATCCATATAACATTTGAGTTTTAAATCATTTATTGGTGAAATCCTGGCAGGCAGTGAGAGAACTATATGAGATTGTTCCTGCTCGAAAGTGGAAGAAAGAAGAAAACAGGATGAATAAGATAGTATTTATAGGTAACGTGACGGGCATTGTCTTGTGTAAGCACAAATTTGAATATTGTTCATATTGTTAATATGTTTATTTTTTGATTAACAGGTCATAATCTGAAAGAAGATGTTCTAATCAATTCCTTGAAAGCTCTTGCAACCTGTTAGGCTGTGTATTTGTTTCCTTGTGTGGGTATAAAGATTAATAATTTAGTAATTGATAGTTAAGTGATGATTGTGAGATTCAATCAAATTAGTGTGTTAATTTTTCTTCATAGACAAATGTTAGTAAGTTAGTAGTGTTATGTTAGTTTCTAGGATTTTGTGAAACTTAAGTTAGCACTTATGTTACTTTTTAAGGTTCTGGGTTTGAACCCTAAACCGTCTTTCTTAAAAATTATTTGTAAGGTTGAGTTCATATATTAATTTTAGGCTTTATACTATATGTCTTATCTGTTTTCCTACCATCTCCCCAATTTTAATCTTAGTCTTGATTCATTACCCTTAACAATGATACTTTAATTAAATGAATCTCTGCATTAATTCAACTCAAGTAAAATTGGAATGCTCAATTCATGTTTGGATATAGTTTTCCTATCACGGTTTCACTATTCACCTGATGGAAAATTGAAAATAATTTTTTTGTTTTTGCTTTCAAAAACATAGTTTGAGATTTCGAACTAAAATTTCTTATTTTTTATTTATCAACCATCTGGACTGGTTGACTAATTGGGAGTCTGAGATTGGGTAAAACTGTGAAATTGATAGTTGTAGTATGCCATTCAGTTGTTGGTTATTAGATGTCTAGATGTTTTGTTAAGGGGAAAAGATATGGAAGCTTCCCTTCAACTTGTTTTGACCACAAAATGTTCCCCTCACCATCATCTTCATCAATGCACAATATCATCCCTAACTTGCTCTTGTAGGGGTTCACTATTTTGTCCATAAATAAATTCAGGTGTACTATGCCTTATATGTAACACACTAACATCAAGTTGGTCCCTAATGTTTTAAATGTCCCTTGTGGGATTTCAAGTGCAACATTGATGCGGCCATGTTGCACCTGCACAAGCAAAATGACATTGGCAAGTGCTTGCAAAACGATAAGGGAGAATTCGTTCAAGACAAAAAATTGTTCAAGTCCGCAATTTTGCCACCGAGGCTGAGACTTTTGATATAGCGGAGGCTGTTTCTTTGTTGCTTGAACTAATTCATGGTGTTACCATCGAGACATATTGCAAGTCAGTCGTTGATGACATCAAAGAAAAGGTATAAGTTTGGCTCAATTTTATTGCGTTGTATTTATAGTTCTTTGAAAAGAAATTTAAGATCAAGAACATGAGGCCATGGATTGTGAAATAAATTTCATTTTATGGATGCTTCTAAGGAGAGGATCCAAGTGGTGGAGGGAAATAACCTTTGCTATATTTAGGTATGTGTGATTAGGATTATGCAGACTGACTTTGGTTTCTAGGTTCTACATTAGGGTTCCTGGCAAATGCCCTTGTAATGTTCACTTGTTGAATGTTTTCATACATTGGATAATGTCAGGGGATTTAAACTTTTGCCAAACTATTGGAACTTCTAGATTGAAATTTTATTCTAGCTTAATTTTCTGCGTATTTGTCGTGATAAGAAAAATTTTAATGACTATTATTATAGCACTTGTTTCTAGCTCAATTTGGTGGATCATATTTTTGGACAGTTCGAAATGTCATGCGGTAAACCTTCGTGCATCCTTGCTAACAATGCAAGGTCACTATATGTCCCTTTGTGAATATACTTGCCAATATTGCGAAATCACTATGAATTGCCTTATTTTCTAACCAATTTCCTTTATCTATCATTTATCCTTTTATTTGTTCTGTTGTTTTCTTGCTATGACAACTCTTGCTATGTTAGCTGAAACTAGAAACCAATAACATTGCATCTAAACAAACATTTTTGGTTTAGCAATAGCCATAATTAGAAAAACATTTTTTTAAAGACATATCGCGGTTTATGTTTTTACGTTCTTTTAAAAACATTCTTCTGGAATTCCGTATTCTTTTGCAGTGCTGTATGGCTTGGCATTGTGTTTATTTCATATCCACTACTCTCATATGAGCGACTGAGCGTGTTTGCATGTTAGGATAACTTACTTTTAGCTTGAAGAGTTGGCAATACTTGCAGAAAATCATGAGCCGGAATAATCAAGAGCACACATTTTTTTATCTTCTAAGTTCATGCCATTTGCTTTCAAAATTTGATTGATTATTTTTTAATGCATGCCATATATTCCCAAGGATTTTCAGGGGTAGCTAGCTTTAAAAAAAGGGTCATGCTAACTTGTGCCTTTAGGGCACAAGATAAAGAATACAAAAGTAGAAATATTTCCTCAAGTTTTGTGCATTCTATTTAGGTTTAATTACACTTTTGATCCTCGCATTTTGACCAACTCACGAAAATTGTCCTGCCTTTTTCAAATCGAACAAAATCATCCCTAAACTATATGTCTTTTTGCAGTTTTAGTCCTACCTTCTATTTTCAACTCCAGAAACGCAGAGAAATGACAGTTTTAGACCTACCCCCTATGCTCAACCATGAAATAAACAAGGAATAAAGCATGTGGGTACAAGGAATCCACTTTATTCAACACACTAACCAAAAAACCCTAATTTCTAAGATATGTTTCAAATTAGGGTTTTTTTTTGGTTAGTGTGCTGAATAGAGTAGATTCCTTGTACCCACATGCTTTATTCATTGTTTATTTCATGGTTGAGCATAGAGGTAGGTCTAAAACTGCCATTTCTCTGCGTTTCTGGAGTTGAAAATATGAGATAGGACTAAAACTGCAAAAAAACATGATAGTTTAGGACGATTTTGTTCGATTTGAAAGAGGCAGGACCTATTTTCGTGAGCTGGTCAAAATGCGAGGACCAAAAGTGTAATTAAGCCTTCTATTTATTACAAATTCGAAAATTAAATTCAATGCACACATTCCAACAACAAATTACTATATTTGATTCATTAACTTGTGCCTTAAGGGCATAAGTTACCATTTATCTTTAAAAAAAAAATAATCAAAGATTACTTACACATGAATAGAAGGCAAGCGGACAACAAGCTGCGCCGCTAGAGAGCTAAAGGAAATTAAAATCTCTAGTGTTTTATCCCATTCCTTAATAGGTTCACTTTGGTGTATCCTTTCAATGATAAAATTTATATGCTATTGCATTACTTGGCTAAAAATAAAAGAAAAGAAAACAATAACCAAGTCTTATCTCGCTAAGAAAGGAAAACAGAAATTAAAAATTTGGAAAATTGATTCAATCCAATAGATCATTATTTTTTTTTAGGGAAATGTGCTTATATCATTTCATTAGCAATCAAATTTTCAATACAATTGGGTATATGATAATAAATAGCGGGACTAGCGAGAAATGTGGCTTCCCCTGCAAGAGTATGAGCTACCACATTAGCTTGTCGCCGAACAAACTCCCCCTGAGAGTTGGTAAACTTGGACGAGAGCAAAGACCAGGAAGTCGTGATGATGTTACCAAATTCGGTTATGTCTTCTCGACCCGAGTAAAGAGCGTCTTTTGTGGTTTTAAAGTCGACTTCAAAATCAATATTATCAAGGTGCATATCACTCGCCCATTGAAGCGCATGGTAAAGACCCATAGCTTCCCCAATGTCAACTGGATAAACACCAAAAAAGCTGATTGTTCTAGCTAAAACAAATACTCCCCCTTCATCACGGATGCAAATACTGATGCTTGTTTTGTTACGGTGACTAGAGAACGCCGCATCAATGTTGCACTTCATGCGGCCATGCTCGGGAGGCTGGCAACGCTGCTGTGCAGCAGTTGGAACCACACTTGCAGTAGCGCTAGTAGCTGCTGGCTGGAAAACAGCAGGAGCAATAGCTGTTACAACAGGGATAACAATGTTAACAACTGCTAGATGAGTACCAGCAGGACCTGCAAACAAGTTTGCAGCAGCAGGGCCATTCGCAAGATGCCAATCGTCAATCAAGGATCGCGCTCTTTCCACAATTGATGCACAAGTTCCTGTAATGTCTTCCCACACCTTTATGTTCCTATGCTTCCAAAGGCTCCAAAAAATTGCAGCCAGTTGTTGGGAAAGTGTGTCTGATAAAGAATGCAGCAAAGAAAAAAATGGTCGAAGGCGACGATGCCACCACATCTTGAATCTCTCACCATAAACCTGCCATAGACCAGGCCTGTACAACAAAAGGGCACTCAAAAAATACATGAGCTATTCCTCATGGTTAGAGTCACAACTTACGCACTGAGTGGGACATTAAACACCTTTATCCAACAACCGAACACGAGTTGGTAAATAGCCCCGACACATATGCCGAATCAGATATTTAACTTTGTGTGTGTGTGGGGGAGAAAGG
>Ga0228711_1011338_pt1 | contig 11353 bp, 13 predicted proteins | sample MedpolnodulmetaG_2_FD_177996 | JGI IMG/M metagenome (GOLD analysis project Ga0228711, IMG submission 177996) | Root nodule microbial communities from Medicago polymorpha collected in Santa Monica, California, United States - brown nodules | ecosystem: Host-associated > Plants > Roots > Nodule...
ACTCTGAACAATTAAAATGTTTGCTTGATGTTAAAAGTTGCAGTTTTTCCTTGTAAGACTAGCTAACAAGCACATGCATCCATGTGGGCTAACTTATGTATAAAAACATATCGCAGACACATTGACAGATGACATTAAAGTCATGAATCAGGTGACTTCAAAAGAAGAAGAGAAAAAAAAAAACCATGCATGTGACTTCAAAAGAATAACAAAATCCTTACAGAGTTCTTTTCTTGTTGTTCATCAGACTTTTTCAATCGTTTTCCATCTCGACTATTAGATTGCTGGCCATTCTCGGCAGAGAGTTTTTCACTTTCCATTTCCAGTGTCTGAAAAAACATGCAATAGTATACATTTTATAGATAGAGAGTATTACAATAGATGTTACACTAAGAACAAAGACAAACTAGAAAATAATCTAAACTATAGCATGAGTACAAAAGTGTCCTAGCCACGGACACAAGATTTCTTCCAATACAACGAGACAACATTCCAAATGCTAGAACATGAACCCTCTAACAAGGTTAATCAATGACACCTACAAACACAACACATTAGTACATTACATGAAACCAGACAGTGCATATTCTAAACTATATAATATTGTGTCATTTCATATGTAGCCCACAACAATGTAAATGAATTGGATATAATAGTTCACTTCTGCTCTCATGTCAAGTAATAAAACATGTTCGAATTAAGCTAACCCTCTTTTATCTAGCTATCCTATCCAACCACTTTACGCCTCAATAAAAATAACAGAATGCAATTAAAGGACCATGTCTAGGGACGATTTTGATTCATGGAGGTCTATTAATTATAGTACCCATCCCTCATGTCATAGTATCAACCAACATAAATAAAGAGAACAAGGAGTAGTGAGCAAACATAGACAAAATAACAACTCAGTACCGATAACCAAATTTAAAATTCTTAAACACCAAACTAATTCGGGACTTACTTCAGGATTAGGAGGATTGTTGATTGCAGAATTGATCTTCTTCAATCTGACACTCAAAGAAGAAGGATGAACACCAGCATCAGCATTGCGTTCAAGCCACCAGTTAGCATTGATACAGAATTTCGAAATAGCGTCCCTAATACGCATATTTTTGGAATCATCAGGTTTCGAAACAAATTGATGGATAGTTTCCAAATCATTTTCATCAAGAAGAAGCATCGGATCACCAGCAGGAAGGTTATCAAGCAAATCTGGATTAAACAATCTATGTTCCGGTGAAGCAAAGGAAAGCAAGTTGACAATACCCTTAACGAGACAAGTTTTCACAATCATCTCTTCAGAGGTATCTACGTCAGTGTAATCCTCTACCTCTTATTTGTAAAGACGAACAAAAATTTCATGAAGCATCTTCAACTTACGAATAACTAGTTTGTTGGTTGGACCTTCCTTTAGTTTATCGATACGACTTTTTTTTCGGTCAGAAGTCAAACTGGAATTTAGGTTTTCCATGTTAACATCTTCTTTGTTAAGATTAAGAAGAATTCCAAGAAGAATCTTCACCTCACTAATAACTTGTTTCAGGTTAGTTGGAAATACCTTTAGTTCATGGATACGACTTTTGAGTATGTATATGATGTCGCACTCTAAAAATTCAACCATTGTCAAACTGGAATTAGGAGGTTTTATAAGAAGAATTTCACGAAGACTCTTCATCTCGTCAATGCGAGCGAGTTGTTCATTGTTGGTTGGATCTCTCTCTAGTTCATCGATGCGACTTTCGATTAGGTATAAGGCGTTGTGATTTGTTGAATCATCCATTAACGGCAGCGGCTGTGGAGGAGAGGGGGCGTTGGTTAGGTTTTGCGTGATTCTGCATTTCATGATATACCTTTTTTTAGGGACTTTAAAACTCTATATTTTTCACTTTTTTTTTACCAACACTTATTTTATTTTTATTATTTTATTTTATATATTTTTATTGACGCGAAACATATGACAAGCACTATAGATGATTAAGCCACCAACAATGGTAGTAAAAAAGGAACGTTGTGTATTTCACTTTCAACCATTAGTAAGACTTGAGCTTAATTTTTTTTTACATCGAGACTTTAAACCTTTCTCTTTATGCTGAAAAATGCACATGTTTATTTCTTTCCAAAGGACCCAAACGCAAGAAAGCCAAACTATGTTTAAAGGCAAACAAGATTGCTTTGTTTAACCACCTAAATAACCAAAATGCAAAAATTTATCTAAAAGGGATCTCGTAGTAACAATAACAAAGCCGAACCAATCTGAAATCAAGTACTAAATTCTGCCAAAAAACTCGCACCTGGCGAATAAGTGATCCACACCTTCATTTATGTCGCAACTTCCTACACATTTATGATCATTACTATTAAGCACTCCCCTTATGAGCATATTATCTTTGGTTGGAATATGAATGAGAAGAAACTGCCAAGTGAGAAGATTAACTTTGAGAGACACTACTTTTAGCCAATAGTGACAAGCGTTACCCACATAATAGCCTTTGGACGGATGTCATTGCCACAGCCATTTATCTCTCACACCATCCTGTAAGAGAATATAATGTAACATAAAAAAGAAAGAATATAATGTAACAACTCACTGCACTTTTCACCTTATCCTCCTCCCAAGCTAACAACCTCCTTCCACAAATACATGCTTCACAACCTACTCCCCAGCCTATGGAATTCATCTTAGTTACCGTCACTAATTTATTATCAGATAAATCATACAACCTTATGAGCCTAACATTCAACGAGCCTCATTCCAACCAAGGATCCCTCCAAAACAACGTAGATGACCCATCACCCACTTTCCTCACTGTATTGTTGACAAACCAACTCCCCACACCCACACCCACACCCACTCCCTCTCGAACCATGTTGAAATTCTTCCATCAAACTGAAACTACTACCCCTCCATAACATAAGTCTCACTCCTATCCATAACGGACAAGACACACCTTATACCATAATTTATCCCTTTCCTCCAAAAACCCTCCAACACCATTTACCAAGAAAATCCAAATTAAACTCTCTCATCCTCCTAACCACCTTTCTCCTTGTTCAAACAAATTATATCCCATTTAATCCAAGAGATTTTCCCAAAATTCTCACTTCCCCTCGGCCTAAAAGAAACAATTAAATAAAGATTCAATATGAAATGATAGACGCGGAAGCCTTTAAGAAGGAAAGAAAGTAGATCGGAATAGAGGGCATGACATATTTCAAGAGAACCAAACAACCCCCTATAGAAATGTTATGACTCTTCCAACCCGACAATCTATTTTTTATACGATCAATCAAAGGATACCATAAATTCAACTTGCCAGAAATCATATATTAAACTCTTATGTCGAACTGCCGTTAACTAAAACCGACGCCGTTACCGTAGATACACATTCCATAACCTAATTACGCCACAAAGTTGGGAATTTTATTTGAACCTTACATCATTAAGGTACTTCCAATCCACAAAATCAGACGTTTTCAAAATCCACTTTGAATAATAATTAGTCTTTTTTGAGGCGACGCACTTCATCCACCACCTCATTAGCTATAAGAATTCCATCAAGAATTTGCATGTCCTTGATGAATGATGATCGAGAGTCAGAAACAACACTTCCAATGACATTTCACAACCGATTAGTCAACACCTTATACAAGCATCCAACCAATGATATAGGCAAAAAATCAAATAATATTTGAGGACTCTCGACTTAAGGAATGATGAGAACTATAAATGTATTGTTAATCTCTTTTGTCAATTTGTCATTTATATGAAACTCGATAAAAAAAACACATCAAATCATATTTTATATCAACTTATATAAATTATCATTTATTAACTGAAATACTTTGAAACTCTCACACCTTGAAACACCTATGCATGGTGCTAGTTGCATTATCCTCTCCTCTCCCAGGTAGGGGGAACCTGTTCTCCTCCTTACCACCCAACAACCCTCCTCCTCTTCCTCATCCGCCACCACCACCACCACCAAACCCAAATCCCGCCCTCAAACACCACCGCAACTCCAAATACTACAAACCCATCACCCACCCCACCACCATCCCTTCCTCCGACGACCGCTCCGTCAACATCGGCGAGTCCGGCCTCTCCTACCTTCTCCCTGGAGCTCCCTTCGAGTTTCAGTTCAGTTACTCCGAAACTCCAAAAGTAAAACCAATTGCTATCCGTGAACCTGCTTTCTTACCGTTTGAACCTCCCACAATGCCGAGGCCGTGGACAGGGAAAGTACCGTTGAAGAAGTCGAAGAAGAATATTCCGCTGTTTGATTCGTTTAATCCTCCTCCGGAAGGGATGAAAGGTGTTAAGAAAGTTGAAATGCCCGGGCCGTTTCCGGTTGGGAAGTTTCCTGAAAAAGGGGTGAGTAGAGAGGAGATACTTGGTGAGCCGCTTAAGAAGTGGGAGGTGCAGATGCTTGTTAAGCCTATGATGGCCAATAATCGCCAAGTTAATCTCGGTGAGTTGGAATTTAAGGGTAGTTTTGTTTGTGATCCTTGATATTGTCGATCATTGTTGTCAGATGTAGCTACTATGTTGCAGCTACATTTTTTATTGAGGGCATTAGAGGTAGGAAGCACTGGCCCAGACACCGGACATGACACTGACACGTTGACACTAGTAGTAATTTGTGAAATGACAGAATTGAATGTAATCACATGTGTCTGTGTTGGAAACTGACAAATGTTGGATGCCAGACACACCTTTGATCAGAAGTCTCAATGTTACAAAGCATTAGACACACGTGATTACATTATATTAATTCAATTTTTCAAATTATTATTGGTGTCAATGTCGTGTTTCATGGATGTTAGTGTCGACTGTGGTTGCTTTATAGGTCAAAGCAGCTTCAATTGCAGCCGTGTGTTTTGTTTTTACAACATAGAAATCGCTATATAATGGCTCAGGTTGTGGTTGTAGAACTTTATTCAAAACCTTAGAACTAGTAAAGATCTCGTGCAAGTGCAAGATTGCTCAGGTTTGATATTGTCGATAATTGTTGTCAAATGTAGCTGCCTATAATGCACTGACATTTCTGATCGAAGGCATTAGAGGTAGGAAGCACTCACATGACACTGACACGTTTGACACTGGGTAGTAATTTGAGAATATGACAGAATTGAATGTAATTACCTGTGTCAGACACGGACAGATGTTGGATACCAGACACACCTTCGATCATAAGTCTCAATGTTACAAAGCATTAGACGCACGTGATTACATTATATTAATTCCATTTCTCAAATTAATATTGGTGTCTATGAGTCAATGTCGTGTTTGATGGATGTTAGTGTGAGTGCTTCATAAGTCAAAGCAGCTTCAATTGCAGCCGTTTATTCTGTTTATTGCTATATACGTAGAACTTTATTCAAAACCTTAGAACTAGTAAAGATTTCGTGCAAGTGCAAAATTGCACATGTCATTCGAAAATACCTTTTTAGAATAGATAGATATATTGTGAATTGTGGAAGGTGAAGGGTTGGACTGTGTTAATAGTGTTTGGTTTTGATTTGATGGTGTAGGAAGGGATGGATTAACACATAACATGTTGGAGTTGATACATTCGCATTGGAAGCGTCGCCGTGTCTGTAAAATTCGTTGTAAAGGTGTTCCTACCGTTGATATGGATAATGTTTGCCGCCATATTGAGGTTTGAAATTGATTCATAATCTTCGTTTACTTCGTTGTCATTTTGATACCAACATTACACTTGCATAATAACATTCTTGGCTGAGTATAGATTGTGCACAATGGGTTATGATCCTGAAATGAAAATAATATTATGTCAACAAGAGTTGCTTGTGGTGAAACTGTTTTTAGTGGATTCCTTCTGATGATCCTGTACAGAAAATCCTATTCATGCAAATGCATGAGGTTCCATCTTCGTAAGGTTTGGTAACAATATATACCAACCCTTCACAAATGGATAATTGACCTTATTGACCTTATTTCTTGACGACAATGTAACCCCTTCTCATTCTGGATCTCTGCTTGAGAAAGACATCATTACTTCACTCAAAATCCTGTAGTCTCAAACAACCAAAGCTTGAACTAGACACCGACCATCCTTCATTTCAACATGCCTAACACTCCATATCATAACAAAATGACTAACATCTATAAAATTACTGTCATCAACTACTATTTGATGGCACTGGAAAGTCCAATAATTTTAGTCATAAAAATGACTAAAATTACTGTCGTCGACTACTATGTAAAACTACGTAGGACAGTTGTGTATTTCATCGTGCAGGGCAGAAATGTAGCATTTATGTATATAATCATGTCGAACAGTTATGTATCAAATTAGGCAGAACAGTTTATAGCAATTTATCCGTAGTAGATGGTTTATTAGACTTTCAAGTCTCATCAGAGTACATGTCAGCCTTTACCAATCTTTCACTTTGACCATTCTTCCTAAAGTCCAAATTCAGACTCCAAGTCGGATTTGTAACATTACACAACATTCACAAACCTTGACAGCACATGAAGTCAGATTTGAAAATGACAACCATTTTGTCCCAAGCACAAATACTGCCTAAAAAAAGTATGCAAATTATGGTCTTGGCAAAAAATGAACAAGAAACGGAGAGATTATCAAAATCCAAAGGGAAGAGGAATGGTTGGGATATGATCAACAGGATGTCCCTCAAAATGGGAATCCCCAAATCCCACTTTGAGGGCAAGGTGGAGCTTCAAGTTGAATGTATTGTTAGGGTATCTCATTTAACGTCAAACAAAGACAGCTGATTGTCTGTCAGTTCATTAGTTAGGTAAATAGCGGACATCAGATTGTGGAGGGATTGACCCGTATAATTTATAGCTTGTGAGTGAAAGGAAAGATCCATTGTGAAGGAAAAAACCCTTGGGGGGGATTCTATTCCCCATTTTCTGTTCAGACTTAACAGTTCATTTTTCAATAGTACAACTCCCGTCCTTTAATTCTTTCTATCTGGGTTTCAATCTCATTTTGTGAGTTCCTAACAGATATAGATTTCGTTGATGCTTTTACTTTTCTTTTTCTTCTCCTGAATCAATCACTGAGCCGTGCATGAAAGTTGATTGTTGCATATGATCACTTTTTTTGCTTTGAAGTCAAATGTTTATACTGTCATGACAGGAGAAAGCAGGGGGGAAATAATTCATCGAGCTGGCAGTGTAGTTTATCTTTTCCGTGGTAGAATTTACAACTACCGTACTCGTCCACAGTATCCAGTGATGCTCTGGAAGCCAGCTGCTCCTGTTTATCCAAAACTTATACAAGATGCTCCAGAAGGATTAACGAAAGCTGAAGCAGATGAATTACGGATGAAAGGGAAATGCCTGTTGCCAATTTGTAAATTAGGTAATCATCTATTAACTTTTAGATATCTCTTTCTAATTTTGAGAATACACCCTGCATGAAGAAATTTGAAAAGTTGCCTAGAGTAATTGCAGTCGCAAGGTGAGGTGAGGGTAGAGTTTCCTTAGATTCAAATCTTTAGGTTTAGTATTTAAAAAGGTTGGATGAATTACAATTTGATGCAATTAATAGCTGTGATTCTGGTAATATACACGTCATTAGACTTAATTATCAAGCACCATTGCCCAAATAAAAAGATTTGACCATATGAGATGCTTTTGACTTCTTAAGGGGATTGTCAAGAAGGAACATCTCTTGTTTAGTAGAGTAAGGTATTGAAAATAGAATATTCAATGCAAGTAAACCAGCAGAAGATTTGAGTGCAAAAATCTGAGTTGGAGGAAAGATAATCAAAATCAAGTAAAACGGGCATGTCATTATGTTGTTTAATTTTTTATTGATCTGCATATTTATTCCGTAAAGTACTCTTATAATGTTGATATTGCATTCTACTTTAGGGGTAATCACACTTTTATTTTTGTTGCTTTTATTTCTTAATTTGAACATCTCATTACTTGTGTGGTGTTGCAGCCAAAAATGGAGTATACACAACAGTTGTAAAGGATGTCAGAGATGCTTTTGAGGGAAGCCATTTGGTGAAGATTGACTGCAAGGGATTGGATCCCAGTGATTATAAGAAATTAGGTGCCAAGCTTAAGGTACTAGATAACTAGCTTTCTTCGTCTTCTTGTACATTGCTTCTTTTATCTTTACTCTTTTTGCCTGAACTAAATAATTTTGATATCTGTACTTTGTATTAAGTTAATAGAATTAATTCAAAGTGTAGAGGGAACTACACTATGCTCAAAGGATGTAGAAAAAATGTACATGCTTAGGCTTTCCAGCTGAAAACATTGTAATCCAAGTGTTTGTTCTCTATCCAATATAAACGTTAAACTTATTATGTAAAGGGGGTTCTATAGTTGATTAGTTTGGGAAAAGCTAGCAAAGTTCACATGAAGGGTATGACTGAGGATTCATCAGTTTGGTTTTTTTCATGTTTTCATCTCTCTAGCTGTGCTAAAAGTGATCATTAGGTCTATCTTTAAATTTCAAGGTACCCTTACCAAAATATTTCATTTTCTATACGTGAGTGTTGAGACAACACTTGTGTCACAGTGTTGTACACTGGCGCGATAATTATCTGGTATCAGCTTACTTTTGTTGTCAGGCTTTTTTATATTTTAGCTCTAGGGAGGAGGGACATGTTACAATTTATTACTGCAACAAAATATGATTTGGAGTTTGTAACTGATATGTCTATATTGTTTCATAGAAAATAATAAAACAGGTCATGTGCAGTGTATAGTAGCATGCATCGTGTTTGTATCCTTAAGCCTTAAGTATTGCTGCAATTATTATCTAGTAGTATTATACGGCATGCAATTTGATCTTTTTGCTTGGGCAGGATTTGGTTCCTTGTGTGCTATTGTCTTTCGATGATGAACAAGTATTGATTTGGAGGGGCAAAGATTGGAAATCAATGTACCCTCAAGATCCAGTTTTTCCTCCTGCTGAAGCTACAATTACAAGTGATTTGGAAAATAAAGGTATGTGTTGGAGTAAGAAAAAAAAATTGGTTGCATCATTTTTGTATTGAAAATCTTGTCCGAATGGAATTCTTCTACAGTATACGTACATATAAGTGTCTATATTGTGAAATATTCTTAGTGAAGATATAAATAATTCGTATTTTGTGTTTACAATGAGGTGATTATAAGCAATCCAGTATCTAGGTAAGAAATGGTTTGTGCTTAAAACAGAATAGCGGTTTAGAACATATTTGATGCATTTCTCAAGCTGATAATATGAAGTAAATTTTTATATTTTTCTTTGTATGGATTTCTTCGATGGTGACGATGAATAGAAAGATTTATTCTAGAAATGCATTTGTGCATTGAGGTTTTGGTGAATTTTCTCTAGCTAGTTGAAAGTATAGGATGGCTGAATTAGATTATGAAGAGGCTGGTTATACATACAATGACAATTGTTTGGGAAACTTTATAATGTGATGGTGGGAGGAATTGAGGAATAGAAGTTTCCCAGACAGGGAGTTGTAGTGAATGAAGTTTCCTCGAAATTTCTTCGACATGGATTTTCCTCTCTGGGAATGGATATATTGCCTCCAATGTCATAGATGATCATGTATGATAACCTATCTGTTTGTGTTATAATTAGTTTCTATTTTGTATCATATATGGTAAATTATATAATTGGTTGATAACATTGGTTATGCAACATCACCATGATTTTACAATGTTAATCAGGCGAGGTGGATGATAATCAATCTAAGCACATCAGCAAAATGGTCAGCACAAGCCCAAAATAGTTAGTTGTATATAATTAATTGGTCATTTTTTCTCAAGAAAAATAATTACGTGCTTTGGTAATTTCATGAGTCATATAATGAATTGATGTGTAGTATTAATTTTAACATTAAACATTTTTAAAAATTCACATATTTATGTGCTCCCCGTTTTTATTGCAATTTTATTAAAAAAAAAGCTTAAATATGGAAATGATTCTGCAAGTATAACAAATTTGAGTTTTGGTCAATGTAATTACCAATCCTTTTAATTTAATCAAGTAAATATAATAACTTTTATTTTGGTCCTTGTTGAAACACTAGTTTTTTTTTTGAAGAAATCAAAATGGGATATATTAACATAGGCGATGTAAACTCATCAGTACAAGTTGAAATTGAAAGAGTAAACACAATTCCCATTAGATAGAATTAGTGTTTGTGTGAATTGAAAAACTGTCCCACATAGGAGTGGACAAACACACGGGTAGTGTTTATATAAGTGGGTTGAGTGGAAGTTGAAAGAGTAAACACAAGGTTTCATTTGATAAAACTAGTGTGTGTAAATTGAAAAAATGTTTGATCGGGTTTGGACTTGGATCAAAAAGAAAATATAATTTTTATAACCTGAAAATGTTAAATGAATTTTTATCATTATCCGAAAGTGCTTAAAAAAATCCTGATATATCCGCTCGTGAAACGATCCGCGGGTTGTTTAATTATTAAGTGGCTCTAGGTTTGTTACAAACTCTCTCTATAAAAGGACAATACTGTGAAAAATATTATGAAACTTTGAGTATTTTTCTTCTCTCTCCCTTTTCGACTTTTCTTTTACTCCTTTTGTCCCTTCGACTTCGAGTGGTATTTTTACCATATCATACGGATTTTATACCATATTGGTGTTTATTCTCGAACGATTATCTACCGTGCAATAGCTAACCGTACAGTTTGAACCGAGTTGTTTGACTCAACCTGATAATTTCTTCGATAGTAAATTCTCTTTTTAAAAGGTATGTTTTCTAAATCGAAAACCAAACAGTCCCTCATTCTATTCTTTACTGACGTGGCATGTTTATGCTGATGTGTCAATGCTTATTTTTTTTTACCGAAATAAAAATGCCTTAGATCTTCATCGCCACCTCCTCTCTCTGTTTTCCTCAACATTGAAAAAGTGGGTGAAACATAAAAAAACATTTAACCAAGGAAATACTTAAAAAAATTGGTTTGGTTAATAAGAGCTGTATTTGGGGATTTAAATTCTGATACTATATTGCAAGTCGAAGAAGAACTAGATTAAGGGGTATAATAGAAAAATCAAAATTAATATTTAACTGATTTGTAAAATGACATAATTTAATTCAACTTAAAACAACTTAAATTTTGAGACGGCTTGAGTAAGAATTAAGAGGTATCATCAACGTGGTTTGAAGGAGTAATGTAGATTTTTTTGGAGAAGTATGAATTTGACATGTATAATAGTGACAAACATGTGAGAACCAAATAATACAAACCTTGAAACCGATAAGAAAATAAATAAATGAGCATATTGTTCTTTTGACACCATAAATAATATATATATATATATATATATATATATATATATATATATATATATATATTTTTATTAAAATAATATTTT
>Ga0228711_1011339_pt1 | contig 11353 bp, 3 predicted proteins | sample MedpolnodulmetaG_2_FD_177996 | JGI IMG/M metagenome (GOLD analysis project Ga0228711, IMG submission 177996) | Root nodule microbial communities from Medicago polymorpha collected in Santa Monica, California, United States - brown nodules | ecosystem: Host-associated > Plants > Roots > Nodule...
GAAAATGGAAGAAAAAAGAAAAAAAAAAAAAAAAAAAAAAAAACAATAATAGTCATTTAACAGTTAAAACAAACGGAGGGGGTGATTGACTAACGTTTGACAATTTCAGGGGGGGTTTTGAAGTTTCTTAAAAGTCAGGTTTTTTTTTTTACGAAAGTTACAATTTCAGGGGGGTTTTTGTCTATTCACTCAGAAGTTGTTAGGTTAGATTTGAATTAGCAACGCATCTACTTCATATGAACATACTAGTGCTCGCGGTGTCGATGTAGTTGGGATTACCCTACTCTATTTCAATTCTTTTGCGTGCCATTTTATTTAAGGAAATTGCTACTTCCAGCGAAAATTATTTTCACGGAAACATCACGATAGTTTATTTGTAACTACATTGGACCCCTTTATTAATTTTACTCCACCCTTGTTTCTTGGATCTAAATTGATCAAACGCTCCTCAATGCTTCGCGATACATTCGTGGTGATAATTCTCACTCAATATAGCCTTTTATGTGTATAAGATATCAAATACTTGGTTAAATACCTATCCGCTGATGTTTATGCTCAAAATGCAGATGATGAAGTGTAATTTCAACTTCAAAAATAATCACTCAAAAAGAGAAGTACAATTGAACTTGGTGACATGCTTAACAAGTAAAATCTCTTCCAAACCCTTTTTGAAAATAATTTTGAAAGAATGTGTTTTTTTCTGTAAACCCTCCAATTCACATGAGGGGGTAATGATAATACGGAGTTCGGTCATGAAGTAAGTATAGAAGTAATCTACTTACAACGACATATGACGGAGCAATATTGAAAGGATAAAAAAACTTGCACTCAATTTTCTTGTATGTTTGTTTATGCACGGAAATTACAATATGCACAAGGATATGTATAAGAGCACATCCACCGGTGTGACAATACAAGATGGACCACAAAATATTTTCAGATCCTAGGGTCAACTATAAATCATTACTTTTTTACTTTAGTTATAAACTTATAAACTTACCTGTGAAACACATCCAAAATATTTGCAAATTATAAGTAAGCTTAATTCTAATCGACGATTCAGAGTAGAGAGAAAGATGGCAATGATATGCGGTAAATGTGGTTAAGTCTCGTTTGAAGATACAATACACAATAAATATGGTTAAGTCTTGTTTGAAGATACAACACACATAAAGTAGTAAATCAACCAAAAGGTTATATTCAAGAAACACACATAAAGTAGTAAATCAACCAAAAGGTTATATTCAAGAGCATGAAGTGGATGTGATGTAACATCAATCCATCAACTACAAGACATCAATATCTTGACTAATCAGACTAATCAGCCAATTGTTAAGATTCATGTCGTCAACAACTTTGTCACGATTGGTATAACCATAAGGTTAGCATTATCGGCCAAATCTCCAAGAAAGAGAGTTATTCTTCTTCCGTGATAATAAAAAAAGCATCCTTTTATGCTAAATAACTTTACAATGCAATGAGTTGAGTTTCTTGATTTATAAATTTTATTCAACTTGATGATACATGTAGATATATTTGCCCGACATTTGCTTTATATGTAACACCCACCTGTTATATCTGTTATGTTGGTTTATCAAATGTTTATTGGGAATCTAACCTTATTTTTATTGAGGATAGAAAGACAAAATATACTTCTTTCATGCTTTAAACAATTCCAAAGCATCTTAGATGATATTTTAGTTATTTTAGTTGAATGACACTCTTGAAGGATGAAATTGATGAATAAAGATTTTTAAAACATTTCTTTAGACCAAATCATTCTCATGAAACAATTCTCATAAAACAAATTAAGGTAACAAGATGAGATAAATTTTCCTTAAAAAAGATTAGATAAATTTAACATGTGTATAATCTTTAAAGTAATAAAAATATCAATTTATTTTATATGCATGTACTCGTTAAATTATCCACTTTGTGTCCATCGTGGATTTTATCCGAGTATATCATGCATATAAAGTTTTTATCATCCTTAATTACTGCTGCTATTACTAGTACTATTATTGTTTTTCTTCTTAATACAAGTGGATAGACGAACATTAATTTTTTCCGTCTATCTGCTTTTCTACTATGGCTAAATTTATATAAAAAGAGATTTTAATTTCGACATATACGATGAAATATTTTTTATAAATAAGATTAAAATAATAGTGTTTAATAATTATTCTTATTATAACGAGGTTGTTCTTATTTTAATGGGACTTTGCTATTTTTTTCAAAGGTAAAGATGAAAGAAAAAATCAGGTCCAAAACGTAGATTATATTCATTTGATATTATGTGTGTGTATATATTCTCTTAATAAAATACTCCCTCCGTTCTTTTTTAAGTGTCGTACTAGAGCGAATTTTTCGTTCATATTTAACTGTCTTTTTGGTATTTTAAGGGAATGATTTGTCAATTATACCCTTTGTAAATTACTCTTATATTTTTCAATAAAAACTAATTAATGATATATATTTGGAAAACTAAAATTTTTTTAAAACAATTTTTTTTTCTTGTTATCTTAAAATTTTAACAAAAATTTGTTACCTATAATAATAGTTCTATGAATAGTTAAAATTTTATAAATAAGATGAGTAGTAATTGTTAAAAATTTAAAGTGCAAAGTAAAATAACATATGTAAGAGAAAAATAAAATAAAAGAGTCCATGAATGTTCAAAAGGAAGTGAGAGAGTGGAAGACTCTTTGGAACGATGATGGAAGGTGAAGAGAGAGAAATAGTTAAAGACTTGTTTGACAAGATAAAAAACAAGAACAAGATGACAACGAAGAAGAAGTAGTTTCATTAAGAATACTAAAGATGGTAACTAACAAATGTTTGTTACAAAATAAATATAACATATTAAATTTATTGGAAAGAGAAAGTGTTAATATTTGTTGGTGGATTAAAATGAGAGTATAATAGAAAGAAAAGTTACAAAAATACACTTCGTTATTTTGGTGTTAATATTTTAAAACGACGCTTAAAAATGAATGGATGGAGTATTTGTTAACGTTTGTCATTAAAAAAATCCTTTATTTGATGGACAAAGTGTAGGTGTGTTTTCTTGCATACTTTTCGTATGGTTCTTCACGTAAAATTAACCTTTTATGGTTATAACAAATTTGATAATATTGTGGTAGATTTGAGGAATCATAGGAATTATGAGTATTTTATTTTATGTAAAAGTCCACACAGAAAGCATTTAAGAAATTCACCTAAATTTTATCCTTATCTTAATTCTAGCAAAAAACTTAGGAGCATTTGCTTAGTTGATATTTGTATGTTTCCTAAATAAACTACTCATGATTTTTTTACATTCATGATTTTTTCAAAGTTTGTTATGGTAAAAAAAAAAATTAGCAAAGAATCATACGAAAAGTACATATGATAATTCACGTAAATTTTGTCCTTGATTTTGACTATTTATTTGTTTCTCAGTTTTTTCCTTTATTAATTTCATTTTAACTTATATTTAATTTAACATGGCTTTTGCAAATTTAATAGATAATAGTGAAAAAAAACTAAGAGATAATTTATTCATTTTTTAAATAATAATTTTTTTAAAAAATAAATTGGTAGAGAAAATTTTAGATTGTTATTTGCCTACACATGCTCATTAGATAGCTTTTTATCTTGGATAGCTTTTTTCAGACAGGTTTATCTTAGATATCAATAATTTATTTATTTTATATTTAGGTAGATATTAATACCATTTCAAGAAAGGTAGATATTAATAGATTATTTAATAAATTACGGGTTATATATCCATAAAAATGTATAATTGTGCATGATTTATACCAATTACTCCCTCCGTTTCTTTTTAAGTGTCGTTTAAGGGTGAATTTTTCGTTCCTATTTAACTGTTGTTTTGGTATTTTAAGAGTATGATTTGTCAGTTATACTCTTTGTCAATTACTTGTATCTTTCTCTTTGTTTGGTTACTCTTATCTTTTTCAATAAAACTAATTAATGTTATATATTTGAAAAACTAAAGTTTGTTTTTTTAAACAAAATTTGTATGTTTATTATAAAACAAAATTTGTTTCTTATTATTGTCAGGTTGAAACAAATAAGATGAATACTTGTTAAAAATTTCAAGTGCAAAGTAAAAAAACAAATTTGAGAGAAAAAAAAAAAGAATTAGTTGGAGAAAAAGATAGTAACTAACAAATGTTTGTTACGAGAGAATTAACATATTAAATTTATTGGAAAGATAAAGTGTGTGCTAAAAAATATGAATATATTGGTGGATTAAATTGAGGGTATAATAGAAAGAAAATGTGCAAAAATACACTTTGTTATTTTCGTGTTAATTTTCTAAAACGACACTTGAAAAGGACCGGAGGGAGTAATAAATTTATTTGTAATGCGTCAATGTGGTGGTTAATTTGGACACCACAATACTATTTCGCACGTTGGTTAACCTATAAAACTTTCAATTTGCTCAAACTCTTAGGCAAATTTGCCCAATACGATTAAGTACAATACTATTAAGCAAACTGTGATTAACAGTGTTTTTGTTTTTGTTGAAAGAAGTGATTAACAGCGCTTATATAGTTTGCTTGTGTACAAATATGTTTCTAATATATTGGCAAAAAAATCTCAATAAAATTGGAGGCTTGCTTCAAATGAAATTCGGAATATAGTATTGATAGGGTTAGTAATTAGTTTACCCAAAATTGCTTAGGAAGAATCATTCACCTCTCACGAAACAAAGGAGTAAACCATCAAATTAGTCTCTGTCTTTGTACCCAAAATCTTAAATTAGTTCCTGATTCTATTAATAACTCAAAATAGTCCTGTCTTCGTCAAATGTTTGTCAGATTGGTCTCTGACTCTATTAATTGTTTTGTATTTTAAGTGTTAATGACTCAATTTCTTTTGGATATTATTTAGTGGTTAATGACATAATGTTTTTTGGATATTATTTGGTACATTAATGGCTGAAAATACAAAACAACTAATAGAGTCGGAGACCAATTTGATAAACGTGTTTGATAAAGACAAGGACCATTTTGAGTTATTAATAGAGTCAGAGACCAATCTGAGAATTTTGTACAAAGACATGGACCAATTTGGTGATTTACTCCAAAAAGAAGCACAGGCTGAAACAGAATGTGTATTCCAAAATCAAAAGAGTGTTATTAATCATCAAACCAAAGGGCAAAAATGTCTAAACCTAGAACACCGCAAAAACAGAGAAATAGCAAAAAGTTCATTTTTTTGGTCAATAATGACCCTATGCAGTATCGATCAACCCTGACATTGAGGAGGAATAAGACAACACATTCTTCAACTTCCACACATTCCAACACCATCGAATGGAGGAAGAAGATAAAATTACATACTAATTTTAACATAATGCAGTAGATACCAAATGAAACAAAAAAAAGTAACCACTATGATTAACAAGAAATAACAAAACGAACCAACTCTCAGATAACACGATCAAAATCACAGTTCTAGTCACAATAATCAGCATTAGCAACGTCCTCAGGTACAATGTCTCAATATTATCACAAACCAACTCTACATGATCAATCCACTCCTAAATCTCATCAAGAAAATAGACGGTTGTTGTTTTCTTTACTTCTTTCTTGATATTCTTTTTTGTGGTTGTCTTCTTCTTAACAACAACAACATTGTAGAAACTAAAAAGATATGAGAAATATTTGCATTTTCAAGTACAAGGAAGTTGTCCTATTTATATTATAGGATTGGAGATAAAGAAACACAACAAAATATAACACATAAAGATTAATTACTCATAACATAATTACAATATAATTACAATAAATAGAGAATTATAATATAGCTTAACATCTCCCCTCAAACTCAAGTGGGCGGAGCTTCAACCAACTTGAGTTTGGACACTAAAATGTGGAAACGTTCAGGAGAATGAGATTTTGTGAACAAATCAACCGGTTGATCAAGAGTGTCAATGGAGATAAGATGAAGTTCACAATAGAGAAGATGATGACGAATGAAGTGAATATCAATATGTTTGGTTGGCTCGTGGAAAATATCATTATGGGCAATTTGAATGGTACTTTGATTGTCACAATCTAGATCAGTTGATGAAGAATGTGATGTCTCTAAACCAGCAAGAAGCCAACGAAGCCACAATATCTCAAAAGTAGTATCAACGAGAGCACAATATTCAGCTTCAGTGCTAGAGCGAGCTGCCAATGTTTGTTTCTTGCTACGCCAAGATATAAGTGAATCTCCAAGAAAAATACAAAAATCAGCGGCAGAACGACGATCACTAGGATCACCAGCCCAATCGGCATCATAGTAAGCCCTAAGAATCAATGGAGATGTAACTGAGTAATGAAGACCATAGAATAAAGTACCTTGATATACCGAATAATCTGGAGGACAACAACATAATTTATGGTACGTGGATGAAACATAAATTGACTAACAAAATGAACATCATATGACAAATCTGGCCGAGTAACGGCGAGGTATATCAGACTACCTGCAAACTAATCAAAATGTTCATTAATAACATAGTGACAAATAACGTTCTTAAAAAATAACTTGATCCTAAAAAAAGCTTTTTTAATTGCTTCAATGTATTCTTTCCCATATGCAATTAAGTCGATAACAAAGCAAGCTCCTCTACATGAGTCTTGAGGGAAAACACCAATTTTATTTATATCCTCATAGCAAGTTGGACCTTTGACTATAATGAGCGTCACCCTCAAATAGAAAGGTTCATTTGTACTACGCAGATTTTGAATCAATCAACATATAGTAACACTAACCCCTATCTTTCTTGGTTTTCAAGTTCTGGTTTTCTTGACATACAACGACTTAGATACAAACCGACCATAAGTTCAAAATATATTTAGACATTTCTAGAGGCAGGATCTATTGACACTACACTTGATGTCAACAGATTCTACCTCTTCTTTTAAACAAATATCTAACGGACATGACTCACTTTTATAACTTTATTTTAAAATTATATTTAGATTCTTTATAATGTTTTAAACATTTCTTCAAAAAAATACTTTAATTTTTTTTCTCTTCTATGGATTATAAAAATATATTTTATAGATTATAAAATATATTTTATAACAAAAAATTTAACTTCATATTTTACTGAAATAATTTTTTAGACATTAAATATATATTTCATACCAAAAAACTTAACTTACAAATTTCTCATGTGGCTAAATTTTATTTGTTGTTGGATACACTACTTACAAGTTACAATTCTTCAAACACAACCATATCTCACCTTGTTACAAACAAAGTTAATATTTTTGAACAATTTCACGTTATTTTTTTTAAGGTTAAATTACTTCATGAGTCCTTTAAGTTTGAGGTTTGTAAAAGATTGATCTTTAAGTTATTTTGGTCACACATAAGTCCTTTAAGTTTGAGGTTTGTAACAGATTGGTCCTTTAAGTTATTTTGGTCACAAATAAGTCCTTTAAGTTTGTAAACATTTTCGATTTAGTCCTTCTATTAACCAAACAATGATGTGGTAGAAGGACTAAATCGAAAACTTTTACAAACTTAAAGGACTTATTTGTGACCAAAATAACTTAAAAGACAAATCTGTTACAAACCTCAAACTTAAAGGACTTATGTGTGACTAAAATAACTTAAAGGATCAATCTATTATAAACCTCAAACTTAAAAGACCCATGGAATAATTTAACCTATTTTTAACATACCTTTCATTCAATCCAAAAACATCTAATACATACGTTATTATTTTTAACGTACCTTTCATTCAATCCAAAAACATCTAATACATATAGTTGAGTAAATTTTTTCATTGAGCATAAAAAATGATATTTTAGTAAATTCAACTTATGTTTTATGTGATATTTTGCTCAAAACTTATGTTTTATATGATTTCGTAAAAAAATAATAATTCATCTTTTATATGAAATCTAAAAAATTAATTGCACTTAACTAATTTTTTTTATCATCCTAATTATTATTTTTGCTTATAACAGTGATATTTATTTTTTACGGAGGGAACTTCTAATAGTGATAATAAAGAGTAGTAAAAATAACGATGACATATGCTTGTTACAAGAATGAAAGCATATTAGAGTATCTTTAATGTAGGTTCCTTATTTAACAAAGACCACTTTCCATTAAGGATATTCTATTGGAGGAAGAAAAATGAGTCTATATTAAGCAATGTGCAACTATATAAGAACTCTCTCTCTCTTTCTCCCTCCTAGGCAACTAACGAGTCCCACATGTAAAAGAAGTAATAAAATATGTACTGGTTGGTCCCACTTGCAAAAGAAGTAATACATTATTTTTGGAGTAAATAGGCAATTGCCCCCCTGAAATTGTAAGTTTCGTCAATTACCCTCCCTGAAATTAACAAAACTTCAATTATCCCCCTGAAATTGCACAACGTTAATCAATTTACCCCCTCCGTCAAATTTTTCTGTTAGTGAACATGATGTTTTGCAAATACCCCCTGAAGTTTTGCACTTATGTGCAAAATGTCCCCCAAAGTTAAAAATTTATACTATTTCATTTTTTTTTATTGTGGCTGGATAAAAAAAAAAGTGGGGTGAAGCATGGTATCAAATGTTTATATCTTTTCTTCTTCTTTTTTTCCACTCAATTTGTCCTGATCTATGCTTGGATCACATTTCATATTCCCAAGAAATCATCTTTTCTTGCAATTATCCTTTATTTTTGTTGATCATGTTTGAATATTCTTGGTGATTATTTCTGCAACCGCAATATAAAAGTTTTAGATGTATCCACAACGACATCACAACCATAATTGTGGCAACATTTAACTGTATTTTTCGATAATATAGAGGTTTGCATCGTAATGGCAGTCACTACTTTAACCGCAATTTAAAATTTCACATTCCTTTTTCAACTTTTTTTTTTTATATGTTGGTGCAAATGTGTGAAATCAACTTACCTTAGGAAAAAAATCAACTTACCTTAGGAAAAAAATCCTTTGTACGTTCATTTTGTGATTGTAAAACCTTTTTAACCTCTATTTTATATAGTAAGACTAGTATTACAATTCTCATGCATTCTAAGTTAATATTAAATGTATTATACTTGTATTTATTTTAGTTTACTATTGTTTAAGTTAGTTCATAACTTCTTACTTAGATCTAATCACAAGTGTCCTACATGTATTATTTATAATAGTGTATTCTTCCATAAAAATACAACATGGTTAAGAAAGAATAAGGTGAATAAGGTTAATTGCTTGCAGAAAAAAATAATATAAATTTTCAAGTTCGGGGACATTTTGCATATAAGTGCAAAACTTTAGGGGGGTATTTGCAAAACGTCATGTTGACTAACAGAAAAATTTGACGGAAGGGGTAAATTGATTAATGTTGTGCAATTTCAGGGGGGTAATTAAAGTTTTGTTAATTTCAGGGGTAATTGACGAAACTTACAATTTCATGGGGTAATTGCCTATTTACTCATTATTTTTGTATAATGATGTAAAGTAAGTGAGACCTATTTAAATACTTTTCATTGGAGTATTTATTAGTGTATTGTCATTAAAGTCATTGAGTCATTAATATGTATTTTCATTAAAAAAATATAAATAAGTGATGTGTACACGCGAATTCTATTTCATAAATTCCTATTAGTGTACTATTGTGGATTTTCTTACAAACTCCTCCTAGAGTTCTTTTATCTTTTATCACTCGGCCATTGTTTGAGGTTGAGTGATGAAAATCAAGTCAATGTGGTCTAATTTGTGAATCTGTACTAGACAAAATATGAGGCATGTAACACTGCTTTCTATTCCTCTCTCACAACAATTTATCGACTCTTTGATTCCGTGTTTAATTGTTGGAATCATGACTTTGTCTCATGAATTATGAATCCCCAAGCGAATGAGGAACCTGTAAAATTCCTCTAGATTTTCGGGCTGAAGTTGATTCTATTGTGTGGAAAGCCTCTTCGAATGGTGCATAAACCGTCAAGCCATCATATATGTTTTGTTTCAATTCCACAGTTCATGATGTAATCCCTTGAAATAGCGATGATTGGGGACATGTTTGGTCTCTACAAGTTCATCCAAAAATTAAGCGTTTTGGTTGGCGATTGCTATGATCTTGCTTTCCCACCATATTTAATCTTCATCATCGTGATTATATTTTTTAATCTGTATTTCTGTCTACTCCAAAAAATTTCCATTTTTCTTCTCATTGTATTGCCCACATTATTATGAATAACATCACATTAGTTATCTTTAACAAAAAAGAAAGAAATAAAATAAATAGTTTTTTAGCGGAAAATAAACACTTTTGTTAGGCCCAAATTAGGAAGAAAAAATGGAATATTACGAAATCAAATTATAATACAAAAAAAAAAACTTTGAATATTGTATTAGAAGCTGAACCGTGTATTCACTATGAAGAAATATGATTTTATTATAAACATTTTATTTAAAGAGATAGACTCAAATATATTTTTATTCGATGAATCTATCTTATTTTAAATAGAAACATCTATTCAATAAAATAAATCAAAATTCCTAGATTATACAAAGCCGTAAACTAGTTTTTTTTAGAGGAAAATAAAAGTGATTACTAAATATATATTAATATATTAAAATTATATAATTTATACAGAAACCTAAAGACTTCCTTACAAAAAAACAGAACCTTAAACACTTTTTTCTAAGTTGCGATTTTGACCCCTTAAAAAAAAAACTGCAAAACAATCCCATAAATTTTGCAACTGTAGCAGTTTTGGCTCACCAAGGCCAAAAAAAATTAAAAAAAACATAACACGTGGCACCTCACTTAGGGTGCCACGTCTGCGTAGACCGAATCAAAATTGGCCTTAGAGGCCAAAACTGTCAGAGATGCAAAACTTAGGGAGTGGTTTTGTAATTTTTTTTCTTAGGGGGCTAAAATTGCAACATTGAAAAAATTAAGGGGATAAAACTGCTATTAACATTTTTTTTTCATAATAGAGAAGAAGAGACATATTAAAAATTCATAGTTTTTTTTTTCCTAAACAAATGTTGATGGTTATATTTGTAATTTTTATTTTTGGATTATTAATAAGAATTAATTAAAAAAAAGAGAGAAAGAAATGAAGAAATGAAGCAGTAATTGATATGACACGTTTGACACCAATATTTCGTGATCCAACCACCTTGAATTGTCCACGTGTTACACGATGAATCGAAAAATTAACCCTTCTGTGTTTGATTTTCTCTATCAGTTTCACTCTCTCGCCGTGATTTGACACTTTAATCTGCTTTGCATCCCTTTCTTCCTTCCATTCACTCATCTTATTTCTTTCGATTTCACCCTCTACCCCACATACCCATTTTATTTTCTCTTTTCAAATTACAAAAAAA